>Ga0315336_1006518_pt1 | contig 11882 bp, 10 predicted proteins | sample ASW5metaG_FD_204512 | JGI IMG/M metagenome (GOLD analysis project Ga0315336, IMG submission 204512) | Ammonia-oxidizing marine archaeal communities from Monterey Bay, California, United States - ASW #5 | ecosystem: Environmental > Aquatic > Marine > Intertidal zone | place: USA: California...
CCGTTTTCAGCGAGCTACGGGGCTCCGCCCCTGCGCCCGCCGAAAATGGCCCAGATCCTAACTTAGAAAGTGGTACAACTTGTGGGGGCAGGTCACATGATCCCCTCAACAACCTGACCATGCACATCCGTCAACCGAATATCCCGGCCCGCGAAATGAAACGTCAACCGCGTATGATCCACTCCCAACAAATGCAGTACGGTCGCATGCAAATCATGAATCGTCAGGATATCCTCAACCGCCCGATACCCATACTCATCCGTCGCCCCAAAAATCGTTCCGCCATTCACACCGCCGCCCGCTAACCAAAGGCTGAACCCGTACGGGTTGTGGTCGCGCCCATCCGCCGCCTGCACGAACGGCGTGCGGCCGAACTCACCCGACCAAATCACGAGTGTCTCGTCGAGCAACCCACGCGCCTTCAAGTCCTTGATCAGCGCCGCAATCGGCTGATCCACCTGAAACGCATTGATGCCGTGGCGCTTCTCGAGCTTGCTGTGCTGATCCCAGGGATTGCCAAAGTTTTTCTGGCCGTTAGTCGGCACCATCGTTAACTCGACAAACCGCACGCCGCGCTCGACCAGTCGCCGCGCCATCAAACACTGCTTGGCATAGGCGGCCTTCTGTGGGTTGTCGGAGTCGAACCCGTACAGCTTCTTCGTCGCTTCGGTCTCGCCGCTAAGGTCGACCAAGTCGGGCACCGCCGTCTGCATGCGGTACGCCGTCTCGTAGTTCTGAATCGCCGCTTCGACCGGACTGTAGTGGCCTGTCTCCGAGAGAAAGCCCCGGTCCATCTTTTCGACAAATGCCAGTCGTTGCCGTTGCAACGCGTCCGATTCCTTGGGACGAATATTATTCAGCGGCTCTTCGCGATCCGGGTACAGGAACGAACCCTGGTGCGTCGCGGGAAGAAAGCCGTTGCCGAACACATTCACGCCGCCGAGCGGAATCCCGCCGCTGCCGAGAACCACGAAGCCCGGCAGGTTATGGTTCTCCGTCCCCAGCCCGTAGCTCACCCACGCGCCCATGCTCGGGAACCCGGTGAAAGGCTGCCCGCCGTGAAAATAGAAGTTCGCCTGGGCGTGCTCCATGAACTTCACGGTCATCGAGCGAACCACGGCCAGGTCGTCCGCCACCGAGCCCATGTGCGGGAACAAATCGCTCACCGGGATGCCGCTCTCGCCGTACTGATTGAACTCCCAAGGGCTCGGAAAGATGTTGCCGTCTTGGTTGAACATCGTCCGCTCTGTCTTGAACGGCATCGGCTGCCCGGCTTCCTTGGCCAGGCGCGGCTTCGGATCAAACGAATCAACATGCGACACTCCGCCCGACATGTAGCAGAAGATGACGTTCTTCACCTTCGGCGGGAAGTGCGGCTTCAGAGCCAACGCGCCGGCTTCACTCGCTGGACCGGCGTACGCCTCGTCGGCCATCAGCCCGGCCAATGCCAACATGCCGAACCCGGTTGACGTGCTCCGCAACATTTCGCGGCGCGTCAAGCGTGGGCGTGGATAGGGGGCTCGCATCATCGGCTGTTACCGAATATAGATGAACTCCTTGAAATTGAACAGTGCCTGCGCAAGGTCCCGCCATACTTGCCGGTTGCGAGTGATGTCGGCTGCGGCTACATTGTGCTCGGTCGCGAGCTTTCCAAGGAACGTCTGCGCGGTGTCGAGCTCATCCGCGTCCGGTGCGCGCCCTAGAGCCGTCAGGAATATCCGCCCAATGCGCGCGCGCGGCTCTGCGTCATCACCGTTCACGATGCGGTCCGCCCACTTCCCGGCTTGCTCGATCACAAACGGGCTATTCATCAGCGTCAGCGACTGCGCAGGCACGTTCGTCACGTCGCGGTACCCGCGCGTCGTCGACGGCTTCGGCACATCGAACACTTCGAGAAACGGATGCGTCAAATTGCGCCGCACCTCAAGATAAACGCTCCGCCGCCCTTCCCCATCCAACGGCCCCTTGGCCTTATCGCCCTTCGCCTGCCCGGTCTCGTGCGCGTAGTACGTCGTCACCGAAGGCCCAAACATATCCGGCTTTAACTCACCCGACACCGCCAGAATTGCATCGCGAATCGTTTCCGCCTCCAGTCGCCGGATGTGCGCGTGCTGCAGGAGTTTGTTCTCAGGGTCCTCGGCCTCGGCCTTCTCCGACGGCCGACTGCTCATTCGATACGCACGCGAAGTCGCCAGCAGCCGGACCATCTTCTTAATCGACCAACCTTCTTTAATAAATTGATCCGCGAGGTAGTCGAGCAGTTCCGGATGCGTCGGCTCCGCGCCTAGCTTGCCGAAGTTATCAACCGTCCGCACGATGCCTTCCCCAAACAGATGTCGCCAAACCCGGTTCACGGCGACGCGCGCCGTCAGAGGATTCCTCGGGTTCGCCACCTCTTCGGCCAAGTGCAAACGCACCTCTCGCGGATCACCCAGCGGCTCGCCGCCCAAGGCCGTCAGAAACCGTCGCGGAACCGCCTCTCCCGGATTCTTGTGGTTCCCCCTCACAAACAGTGGATGGTCAGGCGACGCCTCCTCCAGCAAACCCGGAGCCCGCCGCGGAATCGGCACCTCCGCCTCCATCCTGCGGTATTCCGCCACCAACGGTTGCAAGCTCACAAGCTGCCCCAGCGAAGTCGGCAACAAGTCGCGCCGCGCGAAGTAGTCGAGATACGCCGCTTGCTCGTCGGTCAGCACGCCGTCCCGCCACGCCTCCACGGCCGCAACGAGCACCTCGCTGAAACGCCCCGCAAACTCTTCGCGCGACGACGGCACCTCTCCGTCCAATAAATGACGCACCGGCAGCGCAACCTCCCGCGGCGTCTCGTCGTTGTTGTGAAAAACCACGCGATCGGCGCCAAAATACGAGCGCCCGTCGAAAAGCGGAGCCGGCGTTCTTTTCCTGTGGGTATAGTCGCAGAGAGTCGCGAACTCGATATAGCCCGTGAAACCCTTCCAATACGTGGTGTCCCAACGAACCCACTGCATCTCGTCATCGGTGAGATCGAAGCGCTGGTTGTAGATCCCGCCGCGCGGTACGGCGTAGTTCTCGATGATCAACTGCACCGCGCCAACGTTCCCACCCAACACACGAAAGCTGATCGAGTCGTGCTCAATCTTGAACCGCGGCGACTGTAAGATCCCGTTGTGCTTCGGCGTCAGCAGGTGTGTATACACCCCACTTGGATAGATCCCGCTCACCACCTGGTCGCCGCTCGGCCGCACAAAGAACTCACCCGGTCCCGCCGCCGACTTCGGCGTCCCCACGCCGTAGCGAAGCCACCTTGCGTAGTCCTCGCCGCCCAGCTCCCAAGTCGTCTCGAACTGCTCCGCGTTGAACTTCGCCCGCGCATCAACTTCCTCACGCCAGCGCGACGACAAACGTTCCCAGCCCGACGCCAGCGCGTCTCCTTCGCGGCCCCGCAATAACTCCCAAGCGGCCAGTGGGCTCTCCTCGTCGCACGCCGCCTCTTCGAGAGCCTTCTTGATTGCCCCGTCCTGCTCGTAGGTCAATCGCACTTCGAGATCGTGTGCCGCGTTGACCCAGGCATCCGCGAGCCGATCCTTGATTCGCCCCTTCAGCGCCGCAAGTTCCTCGCGATGGATGTTCAGGTCCTTCGGGTTGTCGATCGTTGCTTGGATCGGCCGAGCCCCATAGAACGTGCCGTACAACGAATAGAAATCCTTTTGGCTGATCGCGTCGAACTTATGGTCATGGCAGCGCGCGCACGAAACCGTCAGCCCCTGAAACGCCTTTGAGAAGACGTCGACCTGATTGTCAGTCCATTTGACGCGATCCTCCAGCGGCTCCACCGGCTGGAAGGCGTGCTCGATCATGCGAAAATGCGCCGTCCCGAGAATCGATTCATTCGTCTTGCCGTCAGTACTCCAGCGCGGCTTTGCCAGCAAGTCCCCGGCAAGATATTCCCGCACAAGCTGGTCATACGGCACATCGTCATTCAGCGCTCGAATCAAGTAATCCCGATAACGCCAAGCCCCCGGGACATCCGGGTCGCCTTCGCTCCCATGCGATTCCGAATACCGCACCAGGTCCATCCAATGCCGCGCCCAGCGCTCTCCAAAACGAGACGACGCCAGCAGCCGGTCAACCAGACGTTCATAGGCCTTAGGCTCATCGTCATTGACAAACCCCGCGATTTGCTCGGGCGTAGGCGGTAACCCCGTCAATCCAAACGAAAGCCGCCGCAACAGAGTCGCCCGATCCGCTTCTTTCGCCGGCGTCAGCCCTTCGGCCTCCAGCCTCGCCAACATAAACCGGTCAACCTCATTCACCGGCCAAGCGTTGTCCTTGACCTTCGGTGGCGCCACCGCCTCAACCGGATGCCACGCCCAGTGCACATCCTTGCGCGCTTCCAGGTCGAACCCACTCGCGGGACCAGCCGCCGGCTCTGCTTCCTCCCGCGGCCAAGGTGCCCCCATCTCGATCCACTTCGCCAGCGTCGCAATCTGATCGTCCGCCAGCTTCCCGGTCGGCGGCATTTGCAGTAGCTCGCCCCGCACCGCGCGGATCAACCGACTCTCCCCCGGCTTCCCCGGAACCACCACCGGCCCCGACTCGCTCCCCCGGCGGAGACCCTGCGGCGAATCGAGATAGAGCTTCGCGAATACCGGATTCGCCTTCGTGCTATGGCACTGATAACAATGCTCGGCCAACAACGGCCGCACCCGCGCCTCAAAGAACTCAAGCTCCGCCGCCGTCGGAACCGCTCCACGCAACGGGACCCAGAACAGCCCGGCAACCACAAGCCCGGCGGAAAGAAATCTTCGAACCGCTTTTCCTAAAGCACTCCCGACCCAACAACCATCCGCAAGCCGAGCCGCGACTGGCAAGGAGCGGTGCGAATCTTCACGAGACTGAGCGTTGCGCTTGTCCATCTGAAAGATCCGGGGCGACCAGCAACCTACGAACCAAGACTATTGTAGACCTCACGCGAACCCTACTTGCGATACGAAGGCCACTCAATCCTCCCCGACTCGTACCGTGTAAACTCCCATTCCGGCCAAGTCGGACTCTCCTCCCGCACCTCCCGATACATCGCTTCCAACTTCGCCGTGATCATCTTCAGCCGCTCCGGCTCTTTCGCCGCCAGGTCCCGCTTCTCTCCCACGTCGTCCCGCAAGTTGTAGAGTTCGAACCCTGTCAACTCCGCCGTCTTCAACGCCTTCTGGTCCGTCGCGCGAATCCCGCCACCCGGCAGCGTCACCGGACCCGTCAATCGCGCCAGCACCTTCCAATCCCCATCGCGCATCGCCACCTTCGGCTCACCGCGCGCCGCGTTGAAATGCCAGTAAAGCGGCTTCTCGCGATCGACTGCTTCTCCTTGCAGCGCCGGCAAGATACTTGCCCCGTCCAGCGCCCGGTCCGACGGCGCATCAACCCCGGCCACATCACAAAGCGTCGGCAACCAGTCCACGCCGCAAATCGGCTCGCTACTCACCTGCCCCGCCGTCGTCCGGCCTGGCCAGCGCAAGATCCCCGGCACCCGAATGCCACCTTCATACACCGAACCCTTCTTGTTCCGCAGCGGCCCTGCCGACCCATGGGGATGAATGCTCGTAATCGCCGGCCCGTTGTCAGACGTGAAGAACACCAAGGTATCCTCGCGCAGCCCCATCTCATCCACCGCGCTCATCAGTCGCCCGAACGCGTCATCCATCTGCGTCACATTGCCGTGATGCGCCGAGTAGCTCGGGTCATCCGACGGATACAAATCCGTAAACCGAGCCGCGCTTGTGATCGGCTCATGCGGCTCGTGCAGGCAGACGTACTGGAAGAACGGCTTCTCGGAATCGCGATCCTCGCGCAGCCACCGAATCGCCTCATCCGCCACGATGTGTCCCGCATAGCCCTCCAGCGGGCCGACCGGAATCCCGTTCCACACAAAGTTATATGGATCCCTGTGGTTCGGCAGCGCGTTGTTCTGCGTCGAGAACCAATGGTCGAACCCGTGGTCGGACGGCTGCGGCTGCCCCGGCAGATTGAACATCCCGTTCAAGTGCCATTTGCCCACATGGCAGGTCTGATATCCCGCGTCCCGCAGCAGCGTCGCAACGGTGATTTCCGAGGACCGCACATGCATCGGCGACATCATCGGAATCCAGTTGTGAACCCCTACTCGCGTCGGCGTCCGCCCCGTCATCAAAGCGGTCCGCGCCGGTGAACAGTTCGCCGCCCCGGCATAGCAATCCGTGAAGCGGACTCCCTCTTCGGCGAACCGGTCCAGAAACGGCGCCCGAACTACAGGGTTCCCAAAGCACGCCAAATCGCCATAGCCCAGATCATCGGCCAGAACGATCAGGATGTTCGGCCGTTCCACCGCCGCCCGACCCGGCCCCGCCACCGCCATGGCGCCCAATCCCATCCCCAACCACTCTCGTCTTGTCATCGGGCCAATTGTACCCAAGCGAGAAGCAACGGAGCCGCGACAGTCATGGAGCGGGCCTACGGGCAATAGCCTCCAGAAAAACCGTCAAAAAATCATCTCGTCTTTTCACCCCCGCCCGCGCAGTCATCAGTAAAAGCAGAAATCAACCAAGGAGAAATCCCATGAACGAGCAAGCACACCGCATCTACGCCAACACCGACATCGGCAACCGTGTCGCCCAGTTCCCCAAGACCCGCACCCCCAGCGGCATCGGTGCTCTCGCCGCTGTCTCCGGCGGACTGTTCCAGGGCCGCGCCCGGTCGCCCCACTCGGTCATCGAGCAACTCTCTCGCATCGCGTCTCGGAGAACCTTCGCCAACGCCGCCTAGGGCGCAGGCACCAACTCACCAGCATCACAACGAGGACACGGACATGACAGAAACACTTGCCAATCTGCTCGGATCCACCGAATAAACATTCTTTCTCGGGAGCCTCTTGTACGCGGCCTGCTACGGCGGCGACTGCTTCCTCACCAAGATTCTCGGCGCAGCCCTCCACGCCTAGCGGAAAACGCCGTCAGCGGCCTAACGCAATCGACATACGGATACGACAAGGAGAAACATCATGGGCAAGAAAATGAGCATGGTTTATGGAATCACCGCCTACGCCGTCTTTCTAGGGACCGCCCTGTACGCCATCGGATTCATCGGCGGCTTCGGCGTCCCCAAAGACATCGACTCCGGTCAACCCGGCGGCTTCGGTATCTCGCTCGCCGTCAACGTAGCGCTGCTCGGCCTCTTCGCCGTCCAGCACACCGGCATGGCGCGCCAAGCCTTCAAAAGCTGGCTGACCCGGCACGTCCCCAGCGTGATCGAACGCAGTACCTATGTCCTCATGAGCAGCGTGATGCTCATCCTCATGTATTTGCTCTGGCAGCCGATGCCGCAAGTCGTCTGGAACGTCGAAAACACCGTCGCCCGCGGCGTCATTATGGCGCTGTTCGCCGGCGGCTGGCTCATCTTCCTAGCGGCTAGTTTTATGATCCACCACTTCGACCTGTTCGGCCTCCGCCAGGTCTGGATGAACATGAAGGGCGAACGCTACCGTGACCTCGGCTTCCGAGTCAAAGGCCTCTATCAATACGTCCGTCACCCCATTCAAGTCGGCTTCTTGATCGCCTTCTGGGCCACGCCCGCCATGACCGTCAGCCATCTCGTTTTCTCCATGGCCACGACCGCATACATCGTCATTGCAGTATTGTTCTTCGAAGAACACGATTTAGTGAAACATTTTGGCAGCCGTTATCGCCAATACCAGCAACAAGTCCACACTTTCATGCCAATCGGCCGCTACCGTAAGCCCCGATTGCCGGAAATGCAAGACGGCGAAACGGCAACTGACCTGCACGTCGTCGCGTAGCCAGGACAAGGTTCACCATAGGCTGGGCTCGCGGTATCCGGCGTCGGCAGGCGCCCCCCGCGGGCCCTTTTGTTTCTGGACCGCGAGCCCGCCCGAAGAGTTTACAGCCCGGTCCGCCGCCAAAGCCTATCAGCAACAAACGTAACGCGCCGCCGCTGCTAGACTCTGAAATCGGACTCCGTCACAGAGCCCTCGCAAACCGCAAGGAGAACCTACTCATGGGTCAATGCTACAACTCGATCGTCGTTCCCGCTTCCGCCGACGATGTCTGGGCCAAGCTAGGAACTTTCACGATTTCTCTTGGTCCGCCAACGTCATCACCAAGGTCGATATCGTCGGCGACAAAGGCGCGAACGAGATCGGCGCGCAACGCAAACTCAACGACGCCTTTGAGGAAACCCTCCTCGAACTCAACGACGACGACCGCTCCATGCGCTACAGCATCGACAATGGCCCGCCGCCGCTCGACGCCGATTCGGTCGACAACTACGTCGGCACAGCCAAGATCTTCCCCATCACCGCGACCGGCCAATGCTTCGTCCTGTGAATCTCCGACTACACCACCAAAGACGATGCCGCCGTGGGCGAGTTCTGCAACCCCATCTACCACGGCCTGCTCAACGACCTAGCCACCCACTTCTCTTAGTTCCGCGAGATCGATCCCAAAAGCAGAAGCGGACGTGCCGGCATAAAACCAACACGTCCGCGGGGTCTGTGAGCGAAAGCCGAAACGGCCTTATTCCGGCTGACTGACAATCCTCAAGTACGGCTTCGGCGACTTCCAGCCTTGCGGGTATTTCTGTTCCGCTTCCTCATTGGAAACAGAGGGAACGATAATGACATCCTCGCCCTGCCGCCAGTTGGCCGGAGTCGCGACCTTGTGCTTGGCGGTTAACTGCATCGAATCGAGTACCCGCAGCACCTCGTTAAAATTGCGGCCGGTCGTCATCGGATAGGTGATCATCAACTTGACTTTCTTATCCGGCCCGATCACGAACAGTGAACGCACGGTGGCATTGTCAGTCGCCGTTCGCCCCTTGGCGTCTCCCGTTGCATTGGAGTGAATCATGTCAAAGAGTTTCGCCACCGACAGATCGGTGTCACCGACCAGCGGGTAGTTCACGGCATGCCCCTGCGTCTCCTCGATGTCCTTGGACCATGCTTTGTGATCATCCACCGAATCGACGCTCAATCCGATGATCTTGCAGTTCCGTTTGGCGAATTCCGATTGCAGGCTCGCCACCGAGCCGAGTTCCGTCGTGCAGACCGGTGTGAAGTCCTTCGGATGTGAGAAAAGAACGGCCCAGCCATCCCCGATCCAATCATGAAAGCTGATGGTTCCTTCGGTTGTTTCAGCCGTGAAGTTCGGCACTTCATCGCCAATATGTACGCCCATGTTTCGTCTCCAATGCTTGATGCCGGATGCTCGACGCCGGAATAGCCCGGCGCTCAGATTACAGAAGACATCATAACCTCTGACAATCCGCCGGTACCCTAGGATCACCTTTCTGTAACGGATGTTACAAGTGATAAGCCGGAGCGGGCGTGAAGAAGCCGGTTCTCTCCGAAAGCCGTCAGTAGTCCAAAGCCCTGATTCGGAGTGCAATCCCGATTTCGCAACAGTGATCCGAGCACGAGCCGCATGCAGCTCTTTTCACAAGGCTTAGTCCCTCTCGGCTACTGGATGGTGACAGTGGTGACGTTGGCTGGAATGTCGTCCACGGTCAGATCAATGGGCACCTCTCCCCGCCCGGCTAGCGAAGCGGGCAACGGACCCGCGTTGATCTGATCCAGCCCCGGGAACTGTCCCTGCGCCACAGCGGCCAGTACGGGGACGTCCTCTCCTCCCACGCTGACCTGGACTGCGGAACTGAAACCTCGTATGCCTGTTCCGAATAGCAACAGATAAGCCAGGTCCGGCCCGTCCACGACGACAGGGACCGGAGCGCGCAACTCGTCGAAAATGGGTGTCGTTTCCCGGCTCTGATCCGGCTTCACAACGAGGACCAGTGCCGCTGCCGTACCCTGACCGCTGGCGTCTGCCGAGAAGATCCCAGGGGCGACCGGTGCGACGTTAATCGTCCATGACGGATCCGGGGTCTCTGTCCCTTTCGCCCCCGCCGACAGGGCAATACCAGTCGTCAGCGGGTTCTTGACAGTCACGATACCCTGGCCGAGAGCCGTTCCAGCCGGAATCACTCCGTTGACTTGGCCGTTCGAGACAACGTACAGCTCCATGTCGCGCTCGACCCCAAGGCTATCGGTGACCGCAAACATCGTGTCGCCCAATACGATCGGCAGCGGCGGCGGACCCGCAGCCACCGTTTCCTGCGCGAGGTTTACACCGTACGATGCGACGATCATCTGCTCGGAAACGTCGCCGAACGCATTGGTGGCCGAGTTGACAACCGCTGAGAGCACGACGTCCGGCTCGACTTCGCAAGGGGCGTCCCCGATGGCTTGGCCTGCCTGCCGCGCTTCAAACACAGCGCGGATCTCCTCGGCACTCAGCGCTCGGCGGTATAACTTCACTTCGTCGATCTTGCCGTGGAAGAAGTCGCGCATGTCCGACCCGAAATCTCCCGCGCCGATCAGCAGCGGCTCAGTCGATCGGAACACGGAGTCAAACGGAGCCGTCACTTGAGCGCTCTCCTCACCGTTCACGTAGAGGCAGACATCCCCTGTCTCCGCGTCGAAGGTGCCAGCCACGTGGTTCCGAGCGAACCGCCCAACAATGTCTAACGACAAAAGCTGAGCGCCACTGCCACCCGCCTGACCCGTACCGGGTTGCGCCGGCAGCGGACTGCCCAGGCCGTTGGTCGAGATGTCGAAGCGCACCGTCCCGTCCGGCGTGACTCCGAGAACAAAGCCCCGCTTCAGAGTGCCGATGTCGTTGCACTTGGAGATCACTGGTGCCAGCTCGAGTGGGTAGGAACTGGGCCGAATCCAGGCCTCGACCGTGAACGATCCGCTGCGGTTGATGCTGGGGCTGTTAGGTATCATCACGTGGTCGTCTATGCCGTCGAAGTCAAACGCCTGGCCGACCCAGTCGTCAACGAACGTAGGCTCTCCCACCAAGGTCCCCGGGTTCGTTTCGAGCACGTCATCCGCGCTCCCTTCACCGGGCCACCAACTCACCAGATCGGGCGGCTGCGGCACGCACAGAACCGGTTCCTTGACGATCGTTACCTTGAAATTGTCGATACCGGCATTGCGCGAAATCGGCACCGCCGGATCGCTCGGCGTACTGAGGCGGGTCACATAGCCAATGGTCATCGGCTGCGTGAAGTCGGGCTTGTCCGGGCCGGGGCCTTGTACGCGAAGGAAGTCGTTGGGCCGGAGTCCGACCCGACCGTATTTGCGCCAGCCATCGACCTGCGGCCAGTCTTGGCGCTGAAAGCCCACCCCGTGCGGTAATACGTGTCGCCCTGAACCAGGAGCAGCGAAAAGAACAGGTGCCCCGGGTCGAGTATGTTGACATCCCAGGAATACTCGATGGTCGAAATCGCACCTTGCGTTTGTGGGTCGTAGTGGAAGTCGTCACGCCAGTGCGCGGAGCCGACGACGCTCGCCTCGACGAGGGTCACTTCGAGGACCTGAAACGGGCCGGGGAAGCCATCTTGACGGAGTGTGGCGCGAAAACCCCCTCCCATCGTGGCGCCTGTATCTTAGATCTTTTTTCTTTCCCAACCGGAAAAGTTGCCGTCCGCGAACATCACCACGTCCTCAGCCGATGCTACTGAGGCCAATATGAACAAGACAGTAATCCGAGCAAACATGGTCGTCCCTCCCGCCACGACGCTCATCCGCTTCAGTGCGACCGGCGCTTTTGGTCTGGTCTCTGCGCCACCCGGCCACCCCGTCCCACCTTCGCCGAGCTTCTCGGTGATGCGGTAGTGCGAGGGGTCTGGCCGACCATTCCGGTCCGATTCTACCTCGAAAACTTAGGTGTCGCGAACAACTGCCGGCTCAACCGGTCAACGCAACACCCACGTTAAGTCCTTTACCTGGAGTATCCGAACGCCGAGAGGGACAAGTGGCTTACCCGTCATCCGAAGCCCCAACCGCAACCACGTAA
>Ga0315336_1006519_pt1 | contig 11881 bp, 13 predicted proteins | sample ASW5metaG_FD_204512 | JGI IMG/M metagenome (GOLD analysis project Ga0315336, IMG submission 204512) | Ammonia-oxidizing marine archaeal communities from Monterey Bay, California, United States - ASW #5 | ecosystem: Environmental > Aquatic > Marine > Intertidal zone | place: USA: California...
TACAAGCCGGCGGTGGAAATAGAGCTGATGCGGCGGGTCAAGCGGGCGCTCGACCCCGACGGCATCATGAATCCCGGCAAGCTGATCTGAGCCTGCGCCGAGGGCCCGGCTTAGCTTGCGCGACCCCAGGTGCTGTGTTACGTAATTGCGGGCTGAACGACGGCGCGCCGGATGGCTGTGGCCGTCGTTTTCTTGTTGGATCAATCCAATCGTGTTGGATCAATCCAATCGCGGATATTGGTTAACTTCAATCGCGCGCGCAACCCGTCGCAACAACCAGGACCAAACCAGGTGGTGGCCGACCTATCTTTGACATCTGGACTCGCCGGCCGGTACGCGAATGCGTTGTTCGGGTTGGCTCGCGATCAAAAGGTTTTGGACGAAGTCGGCCACGACCTCGCCGGGTTGGCGACGCTGATTGACGAGAGCGCCGACTTCGCCCGACTGATCCGCAGCCCTATCCTGAGCCGCGAGGAGCAGGGGCGCGCCGTAGCGGCGGTGCTCGACAGGGCGGGTGCAATTGATCTGGTGCGGCGATTTGTCGGCTTATTGGCGCGCAATCGTCGGCTATTCATTCTCGCCCAGGTAGTCCGTCTCTATCGAGCCCGGCTTGCCGAGCATCGTGGTGAGGTCGGGGCCGACGTCACTTCGGCTCGGGCGCTTAGCGCGGCCCAAATCGATGCGCTCAAGGCCAATCTCTCGCGGGCCGTGGGTCGCGAGGTCAACCTGGCCAGCCATGTCGATGAGCGTTTGATAGGCGGGCTGGTGGTGCGTCTGGGCTCACGCATGCTCGACACTTCGCTGCGCACTCAGTTGCACAATCTTAAGCTCGCCATGAAAGGGGTTGGATGATGGACATCCGTGCCGCCGAGGTCTCGGAGATCCTCAAAAAACAGATCGAACACTTCGACACCGAAGCCGAAGTGTCGGAGGTCGGCCAGGTTCTGTCCGTGGGCGACGGCATTGCCCGCGTCCACGGTCTGGACAACGTGCAGGCCGGTGAGATGGTCGAGTTCGAGAACGGCACGACGGCCATGGCGTTGAACCTTGAGAGCGACAACGTCGGCGTGGTCATTCTCGGCGACGATCGCGACATCAAGGAAGGCGATATCGTCAAACGTACGAACGCCATCGTGGATGTTCCGGTCGGGAAAGCGTTGTTGGGACGGGTCGTCGACGCCCTTGGTAATCCGATTGATGGCAAGGGACCAATCGAGACGACGGAACGCCGCCGGGTCGAGGTCAAGGCACCCGGGATTATCGCACGCCGGTCGGTTCACGAGCCGATGCAAACTGGCTTGAAGGCGCTCGATAGCTTGATCCCGATCGGTCGCGGCCAGCGCGAATTAATCATTGGCGACAGGCAAACCGGCAAGACGGCATTGGCCATCGATACCATCGTCAACCAAAAGCCGGTGAACCAGACCGACGATGAAACCAAGAAACTTTATTGCGTGTATGTCGCGATTGGGCAGAAGCGGTCAACCGTCGCCCAGGTGGTCAAGACTCTCGGGGACTACGGTGCGCTGGACTACTGCATCGTGGTCGCGGCGACGGCATCAGAACCGGCGCCGCTGCAGTTTCTTGCGCCCTATGCCGGCTGCGCCATGGGCGAGTTCTTCCGCGACAACGGCATGCACGCCGTCATCATTTACGACGATTTGTCCAAGCACGCGGTGGCCTACCGACAGATGTCGCTGCTGCTGCGCCGGCCGCCGGGCCGCGAAGCCTACCCGGGCGACGTTTTCTATCTGCATTCGCGCCTGTTGGAGCGGGCGGCCAAGATGAACGAAGAGCAGGGCTCGGGGTCGCTCACGGCGCTGCCCGTGATCGAGACGCAGGCCAACGACGTCTCGGCCTACATCCCGACCAATGTTATTTCGATCACTGACGGTCAGATATTTCTTGAGTCGGATCTGTTCTATCAAGGTATTCGCCCGGCCGTGAACGTCGGCCTCTCGGTCAGCCGTGTTGGCTCGGCCGCGCAGGTCAAGGCGATGAGGCAGGTCGCCGGCCGCATCAAACTCGAACTCGCCCAGTATCGCGAGATGGCGGCCTTCGCCCAGTTCGGCTCGGACCTTGATCCGGCGACTCAACGGCTGCTCGGACGCGGCGCCCGACTGACCGAGCTACTCAAGCAAGATCAGTACGCGCCGATGGTGATCGAAGAGCAGGTGATCTCGATCCTCGCCGGCGTGCGCGGCTACCTCGACAAGATCGACGTCGGTGATGTGCGCCGCTTCGAAGAGGGCATGATCGCGGAAATACGGGACAAACACCACGATCTCCTGGAGACGATTCGTGTTGAGGGCGAGCTTTCCGACGAGACAGACAAGAGGCTTACCAGTGTCATCGATGGCTTCGCCAAGAGCTTCGCGTAGGTGTCCGCGGTGTAAGGCGCCGACGCGCCAGCTGATCGACTGAACCCATGCCGAGCCTCAAAGACCTACGCAATCGCATCACCAGCGTGCGATCGACCCAGAAAATCACGCTGGCGATGAAGATGGTGGCGGCGTCCAAACTGCGTCGCGCTCAGGAGCAGGCTGAGGCCGCCCGCCCGTATGCCGAGCGGATGGAGCGCATGCTGGCCTCGCTCGCCGTAAGCCTTGGCGACAACGAGGCCGCGCCGCGATTGCTGGTCGGGACTGGCGCGGAGGCGAGCCACCTTATTGTAGTCGCCACCGCCGAGCGGGGCCTGTGCGGTGGTTTTAACTCGTCGATCGCGCGCGCGGCAAGGCTCCGCATTCGCGATCTGGTGACGGAGGGCCGTACCGTCAAGGTGCTGTGCGTAGGCCGCAAGGGTCGCGACATGTTGCGGCGCGAGTTCGGTGGGCTGATGGTTGATGCGGTCGACCTCAGCGGTGTGCGCCGATTGTCGTTCGGCGACGCGGTGCCGATCGCGGAACGAATCATCGCGCTCTACGATGAAGGTGCGTTCGACGTTTGTACGATCTTCTTCGACACCTTCGTGACGGTGATGACGCAAGTCGTGACCGAGCGCCAGCTGATCCCGGCTGCCATAGCGTTGGATCCGAACGCCTCCGCTGGTGACGAGACGGGCGCGATCCCAGAGTTCGAGCCCGATGAGGCCGAAATTCTCGCGGCGTTGGTGCCTCGCAACTTGGCAGTGCAGGTCTATCGTGCCCTACTGGAGAACGCGGCGAGCGAGCAAGGCGCGCGCATGACCGCGATGGACAGTGCCACTCGCAACGCCGGCGACATGATCGATCGACTTACACTCAGCTACAATCGTTCCCGCCAAGCGGTGATCACCAGTGAACTCATTGAGATCATCTCGGGCGCGGAGGCGCTGTAGTGGGCCCACACACTCGGAGCACGACATGAACACCAACCTCGTCGGCCGAATCTCCCAGGTCATCGGCGCCGTGATCGATGTTCAATTCGACGGGGAGCTGCCGCCAATCCTGAATGCGCTCGAGTGCGATAACCACGGCCAGCGGCTGGTCCTCGAGGTTGCGCAGCACCTCGGCGAATCGACGGTGCGGACGGTGGCCATGGATTCGACCGACGGTTTGGTGCGCGGCACCGAGGTCACCGACACCGGTGGGCCGATCCGCATCCCCGTGGGACCCGAGACACTGGGACGCATCATGAATGTGATCGGCGAGCCGGTTGACGAGCGGGGCGAGATCAAGACCGCACAGCGCATGCCGATCCATCGCGCGGCGCCCGAATTCGTGGAGCAGTCGACCGAACAGGAAATCCTGGTCACCGGCATCAAGGTCGTCGATTTGTTGGCGCCGTACGCGCGCGGCGGCAAGATAGGCTTGTTCGGCGGCGCTGGGGTGGGCAAGACGGTGATCATCCAGGAACTCATCAACAATATCGCCAAGGCCCATGGTGGATTCTCGGTGTTCGCGGGGGTCGGCGAGAGGACGCGCGAGGGCAACGACCTCTATCACGAGATGATCGAATCGGGCGTCATCAATCTCGAGGGCGAGTCGAAGGCGGCGTTGGTCTTCGGCCAGATGAACGAGCCGCCGGGCGCTCGCGCCCGCGTTGGCCTGACTGGCCTGACGGTCGCCGAATATTTCCGTGACGAAGAGGGCCAGGACGTTCTCTTGTTCGTCGACAATATCTTCCGTTTCACCCAGGCCGGCTCCGAGGTCTCCGCGCTGCTCGGACGCATCCCGAGTGCGGTCGGCTATCAGCCGACGCTGGCCACCGACATGGGCAACCTGCAGGAGCGCATTACCTCCACCAACAAAGGTTCCATCACCTCGGTGCAGGCGATCTACGTGCCGGCCGACGATCTGACCGATCCGGCGCCGGCGACTTCGTTCGCTCACCTTGATGCGACGACAGTGCTGTCGCGCCAGATCGCCGAGCTCGGCATTTATCCGGCGGTCGACCCGCTCGATTCGACCTCGCGCATGCTGGATCCGCGGATCGTCGGCGATGAGCACTACACGGTCGCGACGCGCGTTCAGGAGGTGTTGCAGACCTACAAGGGCTTACAGGACATCATCGCCATTCTGGGCATGGACGAATTGAGCGAGGAGGACAAGCTGACGGTGGCGCGGGCGCGCAAGATCCAGCGCTTTCTGTCACAGCCCTTCCATGTCGCCGAGGTCTTCACCGGCCGACCGGGCGTTCTGGTTTCGCTTGAGGAAACGATCAAGGGATTTCGGCAAATCGTCGACGGCGAGCACGATGATCTGCCGGAGGCAGCGTTTTACATGCTTGGCACGATCGAGGAAGCGGTCGATCGGGCCAAGGAAATGGCGGCCGAAGCCGCCTAGAGCGGGACCATGGCCGACAAGGTTCAATTCGAGCTGGTCTCGCCCGAACGCCTTCTCGTATCGGAGGAGGTGGAGATGGTGGTGGTGCCGGGCACCGAGGGCGACTTTGGCGTTCTCGTCGACCATGCACCGGTCACGGCGTCGGTACGCCCCGGGGTGTTGGAGATTCACAACGAGGGTACCGATGTCCGACGCATCTTTTTGTCGGGGGGCTTTTGCGAGGTGACGGCGGAGCGCTGCACCGTGCTTGCCGAGGAATCAGCGCCGGTGGACGAGCTCGACCGCGCCAGTCTGGAGAAACGACTCGCGGACGCGCGCGAGGACCTTAAGGACGCGCGGACTGATGCGGAGCGACACCGGGCCGAAGTTGCGATTCAGCTGTTTGAGGAGATGATTCGCGCGTCGAGCTGAGCTCACTGTCTTGGCTGTGGACGGTCTTTTGGCTACACTTGCGCCACCAGTTGGGATGATTGGAGGCGTCGAGGTCCCATGCAACCAGAGCGCAAGCCGGAAAAGATGCGCCCGAGTTGGACGCTGGATGATGTACCCTGGGAGCGGTTCGATTCGAGCCGCGTGGATCCGGGGCATCTGAAGGCGATTAAAGGCGCCTGCATGGTCGAGCACCATAGCGACGACTACGTCGCTTATCTGTGCTCGGTGTTTCATGACGATCCCGCTTTCCAGGCCGAGGCCCGGGCGTGGGGGATCGACGAGCTTCGACACGGCCAGGCCCTGCGGCGCTGGTGCGAGCTCGCCGACCCTAGCTTCAATTTCGAGGCGCGTTTCGCGCGCTTCAAGGCGGGGGGGCATCAGCTGCCCACCCAGGCGGTCAAATCGGTGCGTGGCTCCCGCACCAAGGAATTGGTCGCGCGCTGCTTCGTCGAGTCGGGCACCAGCGCCTTCTACAGTGCCATGCGCGATGCCACCGACGAGCCGGTGCTGCGCCATATCTGTCACCGTATAGCGGGCGACGAATACCGCCATTACAGGCTCTTCTACAGCAACAAAAAGCGCTATGGCGCCATTGAGAAACCGAGCATGTGGGCGGGCCTGTGGATCGCCCTCGCACGGTTGGCGGAGAGCGGGGACGACGAGCTGGCCTATGCCTACTATTGTGGCAACGGGCTCACCGCGCCATATCGGCGGCGGCGGTACGCCACCGCTTTCGCGCGGCGGACGTTGCCACTCTACCGTTACGAGCACGTGACCAAGGGGTTGGCGATGACCTTCAAGGCCGCCGGGCTGAAGCCGCGCGGGCGGGCGGGCCGTTGTCTCACCCAGATTGGCTGGTTTGTGTTCCGCACCTATGCTTGGTCGCTGTGCCGGGTCAGCGCCTGAGAGCGGCGCGACCACCACTTTATAGCGGGCCGTGAGAGCTAGCGGTTCGCGCCGGGCCGCCACAGGACATCGTCGGCGCCGTCGTTGTTCAGATGGCGGCCGAGCACGAACAGGTGATCCGACAGCCGATTGAGAAACATAAGCGCGAGCGGGTTGACCGTTTCGCGGGCACACAATTCACTGACCAGACGTTCAGCGCGGCGCGTGATGGTGCGGCCGACGTGCAACTGCGCCGCTGCCGCTGTGCCGCCCGGCAGTACGAAGGATGCGAGCGGCCGCAGCCGTTCGTTCATCGCATCGATTTCGGCCTCCAGACGGTCAACTTGGTGTTGGGTGATGCGCAGTCGGTCGTCATCGGCGCCTGGCGTGCAGAGATCGGCGCCGAGATCGAAGAGGTCATCCTGAATGCGCGCTAGCATCGCGTCCGGGTCGCCGCTGGTATCGAGGCGGGCAATGCCGATTGCGGCGTTGGCCTCATCGACGGTGCCATAGGCGGCGACACGTAGGTCGTGCTTGGCGACCCGCGCCCCGCCGCCGAGCGATGTCATCCCGCCATCGCCGCCACGGGTGTAGATGCGTGTGAGCTTAACCATGTTGCCCGGAACTTAGACGGCTCGTGTGTGGTTGACGAGCGCCGGGTGGCGCTGGCCGATGACTTGTGGAGACTTGGCGAACGCGTCAAAGTCGGTGCCGAGGCCCGATGCGTGGAGAGACGGCATGATCCCGAGTGAGTTGGTCGACTTCGTGCATGGCCCGCACGCCATTGCCATTGGCGCCTGCGACGACAAGCTGATGCCGACGGGCGCCATGGCGATCGGCGCGATTGTTGATGCCAAGAGCGATGTCATCACGGTCTTCGTCGCCGACACTTATGTGGCGGGAATGCTCGGTGACCTGAATGGCAATCGCGCGGTGACCATGCTGGCGGGACATGGACCCAAGCACGAATCTTATCAGTTCAAGGGCGAGCGCATTGGCACGCGGCCGGGCCGCGTTCACAAGCCTTCGGTCAGAAAATAGATCAGCAGCAGCGCAACCGTCGCGCCCTGGGTAATCACACGTGCGCGCATCAGTCGATTGCCGTGGCGGCGGTTGAAGTCCCCCCCGCGCGCCATGGAAACGAGGCCAACCGCAAGGACACCGAAGGTGGCTATCAGCGCGACGGCGACAAGTATCTGGAGAGCAGACATTCACCAACCGTAGCGTAGGAATGGAAACGACGTGGGTGGTCCCACGCCGTTTGCCCCTCGTATCCTTGGCTTGCCCTGGTGGCGGGCGCCTAGAAAGATCTCTAGCTTTCGCGTGCGCGCGAAATAATCACACGGCCGCGGCCGCGCCTAACCAGATACCCACCGCGTGGAATGGTCAGCCGCCCGCTCTTTATTAACGGTTCAAGCGCCGCCTTAATCCTTTCCGCGTTCTTGTCCGTTGTGCCTTCCACCCCGGGACTCTGTTTCGAGAGCCACTCAGCAAACGCACGCAGTCCAATATCTTCGCCAATTGATTTGCGCAGCGCATTGAGCTTCCGCAACTGACCCTTTGTCAGGCTGCTTTCGTCGATGTCATTACCCTTGACTGCGCTCGTGGGCCGTCTCGCCATTTGTAGCCCTTCCAATGTTTGGAATTACGATGTGAAAATAAATAGTCTAAACAGCGTCGCACGTAAAGCGTTTCGAGTTCGTCGAACCAGTGACGGACGAACGCGACACTTGCCGCCGGTCAATTCCGGCCGACTCGCGTAAATCGCGTGCGGTTGGCGAGTATCTATTTGTCGCCCCGTGCCGCACGATGATCGCGCCGGAATGTGACAGCCGTAACAACACGCGCGAGGTCGAAACCGTAGGGTGATGCTACTACCGTGCAGCGGCGGAGTAGGGTAGCCATGATGCACGACTTTTATGACGATGTTTTCGCGCCGGCGGGGACTGCCGAGCCTTGTTAGATTTCCGAGCTTGCGGCGCGGCTCGATCGCCCGCCGCAAGCGTGCTTCCGACGCATCCCGCGATTCTAAAGCGGCATCTGAACTTGGGCCGCGACTGGGCCGCGGCAGGGGCGTGAGAGCAGCTCCTGCGGCTCGCGGACTCGATCGCTAGTCTGCCACGGCGGTGCGATCGCTAGGTTCTGTACCCATAAAGGGGTTTTCCTTGAGAGGAGACTTGTGATTCAAGGTCCCAAACGGCGGAGGCTTGAACGATGGCTCGATTTGACCTTGCGGATGCGGAGTGGGGGATCATAGCGCCGCTGTTGCCGACTGCGGCTTCTTCTCTCGCGCCATCATCGAGCTGATCGAGACCAACGGCGCGACCGCCTATATCCCGAGCCAGAGCAACGTCCAGGTCCGCCGCGTCGTTGACCTGAAAAATCTATCGCCACCGCAACCTGGTTGAGCGCTGCTTCAACAAACTCAAGCATTTTCGCCGTATCGCTACGCGCTTCGACAAACTCGCCAGGAACTATCTCGCCGCCGTAACCCTAGCGTCCATCAGACTGTGGATGCACCATGAGCCCACGACGTAGACTGAGGCCGTCCAGCGACGCTTGACCACGGCTGGCGGCGTTGATATCAACCGCTGCATGCACACGCGACTCCATCTCCTAGCCAGCGGGCGAATTAGTCGCCCGGTCCCGCCGCGGGACCGGAGCCTCGTTGAGGCTTATGATGGGGATAGCGTGTGCCATGCCGACAACTGATCGAACGACCACCGATTTCACGATCCGCGCCACGGCCGAGGCGCAAGTAATGCCTCGCGTGCTGGAGCTGTTCGTTCTGCGCGGTCTGGTGCCAAGCCGCTTTCACGGCCGGGTCATGGCCGATGGCCGGCTGCAAATTAACATAGCGGTGAGTGGACTGGACGCTGGTCAGGCTACGCATTTGGCGGCGCGGCTGAGAAACATCATCCTGGTAGAAAGCGTACTTTTGCGGCCATCTGCGATGCGCCGCAGCGCGTGAACACACGGCGGTAGGCGGTGCTAACGGTCGTGCGTCACCTTCGGCCTCAGGGCGGTTTTCTTGACAGTATTGGGAAAAGCCGGCCTAATCTGGCCTCGACGGTGGCCAGAGGGGGGCGTGCCCGTTTGTATGCGAGGACGCCGCGTCAACGTGGTCAGGCGGCGGGACACGCCGTGACTTAAATCGGGGAGGAAATTCATGACGACGTGGAGATTCAGTGTGGCCGCGGCGGCGCTGGGCATGGCGCTCGGTGCCGGCCAGCTTGCCAACGCGGAGACCGCCGGGGATCGCGCTGTCGCCGCGGCGCAGAAGTATTCGGGCTCGACGCTTTCGCTTCACAGCGAGGCTGGCCTGCAAGCGCTGGGCTGGGAGCTATGGAACGCCAAACAGTGGAAAGAGCTGACTGGCATCGTAGTTGACCAGACTTCCGCTCCCGTCAATGAAATGTTCGTGACGACCGTCCAGGATTTTCGCGGACCCGCCAACTTTGACGTGCTTGACGTAGCGCCGGCCTATCTGCCGGACTTGGTTGAGATCGGCGCGATCGTTCCCGTCAACGACTGGATGGATGAGTTCGGCTACTGGGACGACTACGCCGACATCGCCGAAGCCTACAAGGGCTGGGGCGAGTACAAGGGAAAAGTCTATGGCTTTCCCGATGACGGCGATGTCCACATCATGCTCTACCGCAAGGACCTGATCGACGAGGACGCTGATAACCAGACCGAGTTCAAGGCCAAGTACGGCTACAAGCTTGCCGCGCCGAAGACCTGGAAGGAGTGGGACGACGTCGCTCAATTCATCACCGACAAGTATGGACCGGAGACCTTCGGCGCCGCGCAGCCCCGGGCCAAGGGTCTAACGCTGTACTACTGGATGGACATGTTTCGCGACTACGGTGGCCGTTACTTCGACGAAGAGACCATGAACTGCACGTGGAACTCCGACGCTGGCGTCACGTCGCTGACGGATTTTGTCAATCAGCGCCGTTACATGCCGCCGGGCGCGGATGCGTGGGGCTTCACGGAGGCGGGCGCTGCGTTCCTCAACGGCGACACCGCGCTGCACTCCACGTGGCCGGGCGTTGGACGTTGGGCCCAGAACGTCGGCACCGACATCGAGGCGATGAACTGGGTGCCGCCGTCCAAGGTCGAGGGTAAGGTTGGCTATGCGGTGCCGCCGGGTGGCACGCCGGAACTCGCGGTGGGCTGGGTTATTTCCATCTCGGCCAAGAGCGACAACCAGGAAGCCGCGTATCTATTCGCGCAATGGTCTAACTCCATAGAGGTGAGCCTCGGTAAGACCGCCCTCGGGTACTCGATCCGCGATCCGTTCCGGGTCTCGCACTATTCGGATCCCGGCTTCCGCAACCTGTGGTCGAATGCCGGCGAGTATCTCGACGCCTTGAAGGCCGGCGGCGAGAACGGCGTTCAGGATCTGACCGTGATCCAAGCGCAGAAGTATCATGACCTGATCGACATCGCGATCCAGGCGGCTATCGGCGGCGAGGACGCGCTCTCAGCGCTGAACACCGCGTGCAAGTCGGCCGATCGTGTGACCAAGCAGATCGGCGTGGACCGCCAGCGCGATGTCTACAAGCAGTTCTCTGCTCAGGCCAACGCGTATCGGTAAAACTCGCGAGGCGGGTGGGGGCATAGTCCCCCATCCGCCTCCACCGTTTTCCTGGCTGAACGACCGGAGCGCCATTTGATGACGACCGCGACCACAGTCGCGGCGGGTGGCCCCCGAGCGGGCATCCTGCTTCAAGACCGCAACTTTAAATATTGGCTGATCGCCCCGGCGGTCCTGGTGATGTTGCTGGTGGGGTTGTTCCCGGTGGGCTACGCGCTCGTGGCGAGCCTTCAGAACCTCACCCTGATGGACCAGGACTATTCCTGGTACGGATTTGGTTGGTACGAGTTTCTTTTCGAGGACGACCGTTTTTGGGAGTCGCTGTGGCACACGGGGCTGATCACCGTCATCGCGCTGCCCGTCGAACTGATCCTCGGGCTCCTGCTCGCGCGCATGTTCCTTGGTGATCTCCGCGGCAAGCCCTTCTTCATCGCCGTAATACTGCTACCTTCGGTAGTGTGTCCAATCGTGGTCGGGGCCGTCTGGCGGCTGATGTTCGATACCCGCTACGGGCCGATCACGCATTTCCTGTCATGGATCAGCGGCGAGACGGTCGAGATCACCTGGGTGGTTGATCCGGTCTGGGTCTATCCGGTGATCCTGATCGCCGAGATCTGGCAGTGGTTCCCGTTCATGTTCCTGATTCTGCTGGCCGCGCTATCGAACGTTGATACCGATCTGACGGATGCGGCCTCCATCGATGGCGCCGGCTTCTGGACGACGTTCTTCCGCATTTCGTTGCCGGCGATCTGGCCGGTTATGTTCATCGCGATCCTGATCCGAGCGCTGGATCTCGTGCGCATCTTTGACCTCGTGTTCGTGATCACGAAGGGTGGCCCGGGGACGCTTACCGAGACCACACCGATCTACATGTATATCACCGGTTTCCACCAGTTCGAGACCAGCTACACCGGCGCCATGGTCTTTCTCATCATTGTGCTGCTGTCGGTCATTGTCGTCACCGCGCTCAGGCGGGTGGAGATTTCGAGATGAGCGTGGCCGACACGGCGAGTAGGTTAGCGTCGATGGGGCAGCGCAAGAGGCTGATTCAGACCAGCCGTTATATGGTCGTGCTGGCGGTCACGTTGGTGGTCGCATTTCCGATTTACTGGCTGTTCATCATGGCCTTCAAATCGGCCGAGGAGATGTACGCCGTGCCGCCGGTGTATTTTCCGGCCGATCCCGGCTTCGGAAACTT
>Ga0315336_1006520_pt1 | contig 11880 bp, 7 predicted proteins | sample ASW5metaG_FD_204512 | JGI IMG/M metagenome (GOLD analysis project Ga0315336, IMG submission 204512) | Ammonia-oxidizing marine archaeal communities from Monterey Bay, California, United States - ASW #5 | ecosystem: Environmental > Aquatic > Marine > Intertidal zone | place: USA: California...
GGAAACCAATTGCCGGTCCCGATATCATGTTTTCCGTCCCTCCCCCTATCCATAGTTAGATTCAACCTCGATTCGATGCGATGGGGAATGCCGGGGAGGAGTACGCAATATCCAACCTGGACTAGGCCAGAAGACGAGAGCCCTGCCATTGTTTCTGCAATATTAAGTGATTTATGGTAACAAAAGAATGAGCTTATGGCGCCGATTGGTCTTTACGCTGGTAATAGCAAGCTTTGCCGGGAACCTGCTGATCGCTCTCGTCGCCGTAGCCATTACTGTAAGAGCGGGACCTACCATTGTATGGGAGCGATTCACGAGCCCTCGCTATACATTTCGTCAATGGACTCTTGGGCCACTTGAGCCCGCAACTCTTCCTTATCCACTGAATCCAACTCTTGGGTTTGACCCGGAGAACATTAACTCCCGTGAGGACTTCTGGGACTGGAGAGGACGGGTGTTGGGAGAGTATGACCAGATGTTGCGGGGAGGTTGGCAGGGATGGGACGAGCCGTTTTCCAGGAAGGTTTCCGAGAAGATTGTGGCGAAAGCTTCACCGGGCAATCCAATCCAAATCACGCGAATCGAATTGCCCTCCACCCTCCTTTCAGACAATATCATTGTCTACAAACTAGACCCATCCGTTCAACAGAATGAAACGGGAAGCAAGCAGTCCGCCACCCCGGCAGTTATCGCAATTCCAGGAACAGGAACCGAAGGGGTAGCAGGACTGATGGGTTGGGTGGCCGACTACCAGGAAGGCGCGGCCATCGCCCTAACCCAGGCGGGCTACCAAGTGTACGTAGTACAACTTTTTGGAGATGGCGAACGCAGTATCCACACCGGATCGATCGGCCGAAGGGGGTTTACTCCTACTCAGGTCTTAGAGCGATATGGCCATCTGTGGGACAGGCCACTGGTGGGACTCTATCTGAAGGAACTGTCGCTCGTCGTTGATTACATACTTACGGAAGAGGAAGACACCGGCTGTATCGCTTCCTTTGGGATCTCGCGGGGCGGCAAACTGGCCTATCAACTTGCGGCTGTTCGGGAAGAAATCAACGTAGTGATAGCCGACAACGGCGTCAACGATCTGGACACGGTTTTCAATCCCCTTGCGGACCTAGCGTTCACCGGCGGGATGTATCGGCTATTCCGGCACTCAGACATCGCCGCCACCGTCGCTCCCCGGCCCATGCTAATCACCTGGGGTGATAGGGGAGCAAAGGCAGTCGGCGCACCCATTGCGGTTGCGCGCTTGGAACCGGCTTACGCGCTATTTGAAGACCAGGGGAATCTGAAATATGCTGTGCACCAACGAGGTCATACCTGGCAACCTGAAGCGACAATTGCCTTCCTAGAGAACCACTGCCAACAAACGGCGCCCGCGCCGCCTCCTCGATGATTCTAGGAGTAAGCCGATGGGTACCAAACCTCGATCTGGAGAGCTTTTTATAGTTTCATGATGACCTTATTCACGATTCCTAAAGCCTTTGAAGGCCACGTTGGTGTCATCCAGCGCAATGCCATCGAGAGCTGGAAGCTGCTGCGTTCGGATTGTGAGATTATTCTGCTTGGCGATGACCCGGGCGTTGCCCAAGCTGCTGAAGAATCCGGCGTCAGACACATCCCCAACGTAAACCGAAATGAGTTCGGGACGCCCTTGCTGGACTCGGCATATCTACTGGCCGAACAGGCCGCAACTTATCCACGCCTTTGTTACATAAACGCCGACATCATCATGACCAGCAGTTTCATGCGAGCGGCGGATACGGTGATTAAACAGTCCGATTGGTTCATGATGACTGCCAGAAGGTGGAACCTAGATATAACCGCCAATCTTGACTTCAAAAACGGCTGGGAGGAAGGACTACTTCGAGATGTGTCCAATCACGGGCATCTGGGCCACCATGCGGAGATAGACTTTTGGTTATATTCTAAAGGCCTGCTCCAAGGCATTCCCCCACTTGCCGTAGGCCGCATGGCCTTCGAGTGTTGGTGCCTGTATAAAGCTAGGTCGATGAAGGCTGATCTGATAGACGCAACCGGCACGGTGGTCAGCATCCACCAGAACCACGACTACTCCCATCATCCTCAGGGGAAAGAGGGCATCGGGACCAGTCTCGAAGCTCAGCGTAACCGAGAACTGGTCGGGGGCAGGCGCTATTTCTTCATCATTAGAGACCGCACCCACATCCTCACTGAAAAAGGGTTGAAGCGAGCCCGGGATGGTTGGTGGCTATGGCGCGGTCTTCGCACAGCCCAAGTGTTACCAGTCTCTGCTCCGTTTCCAGTGAGGATGATGATGACGGTGTTGAATAGCGTTATCAATTCGAGCCGCGACATCTTGGCGCCGATTGCACGGAGAATAGCCAGGTGAAGACTCGCATTGATTCGTATGTTAGCGATATCATTGGGAAAGTTAAAGAAGAATATCCCTTTCCCGAGATAATAGACGAAACAGAGCACGCGATCGATTTTCTTGCGTCCGCCTTGCAGGAACTGGCGTCGGATCGTGGCCGCCTACTAGATATCGGGTGCGGAGCGCTGGACAAGACGATTGTATTCCAACGGATGGGATATGCATGTTTCGGCTGCGATGATTTCCGAGACCCTTGGCACGCCCGCAAGGAAAATCTGGACCCAGTCCTAAAGTTTGCCAAAGAGGCAGGCGTTCAGGTATATGCCCAAGACGACCATTACACCATCCCCTGGGAGCCAGAATCTTTTGATGTCGTCACTCTTGTAAATGTTGTCGAGCATGTTCACGAGAGTCCCAGAGAAATCCTGAACTTTGCCGGAAGATACCTGAGGACGGGTGGACTGCTTTTGGTTGCCATGCCCAACTCCGTAAACTTGAGAAAACGTTTGTCCGTTCTGCGAGGGCAGAGTAACTACACCCCAGTCAGGGGGTTCTACGAGAACGAAGGCGAGTGGCGGGGCCACGTGCGGGAATTTACGGCTGAGGAAACTCGCCAGGTGGTGGAATGGACCGGGTTCGAGACGGTTCAGACGAAGACTGGTCACACGATGGCCCGGCGGCGGCTGGGCAACCCGCTTATGCTAGGGATATTCAAAGGTATTTGCGTTGTATTTCCCAGCTTCAGGGACAGCCTATTGGTAGCTGCACGCAAGCCGGAGGGTTGGGCGCCTAGAGAACCGGACCCGGAGGAGATGGAAAAGTCCCTGACCGCCTCCTGGGTAGGGCATGGGAGTTGATAATTCGGTCTGCGGCGTCGGGACTCACTCCAGTTAAGTCATATCCCGGCATCTGAAGGATTATACCTAGACTCAATACTATCAGATTGCCAATCCGCACGCTCCTTGACCGACTTATAGCCGCAAGCTCCTCTTCCTCACAGGGTATCTATTGCTGCAACTCTTCCCACCGATTTCCTGTCAGTTGAACAAATAAATTCCGCCGTCGGCAAATCTGGCAATCTCTTCTAGGTCGAACATCGAAAAGATGTTGCCAAAATCCTCAAATGCTCGTTTTGGGTCAAGAAGGGTATCGTTCTCGATCCAGACCAGATAGGTATCTTGTACGTCCGTAGCGATAGCCGCTCGGAATCGTGACGCGGCAATGGATGAGCGGCTAATCTCGCTGTATGGAAATCGGCTAGGGCTCGAAGTGGCAGCGGTTTGCGTCAGTATATAAATCGCGTATGGATCGTTGGTATAAATCGCGCCGTCCAGGGGATTGGCTTTTAACCAGTGGGTTAAGGTTGAGTTTCTCCAACCGTCCGAGTTGAATCCGCCGGCTCCGGTGTCCGTCTTTGTCGAAACATAGATGTAAGTCTGACCAACAGGATACATCAGCCAAACGCAAAAGAGCCCAACAATCACAAATCGACCAATCCAAGTTTTCCTTCGGAGGGAGATTGTAAAAGCGCCCAAAGATGCGGCAAAGATTCCAAACGCCAATATCATGACCCGGAACGGTAACCGGATGGCACCATCCGCCGAAAGCAAGTTGGTTAAAACCCAGTGATCTTCCACCTCGCCATAAAACAACAACCTACTTATAGTCCACTCGTTGAAGAACATCCCGGATAAAATCAGTAATGAGCCGAAGATGATCCAGAGGCGCGGAGAATTCCAGCCTTGCTGGTCGGTCCGGGTTGACGTTTGTACGATTTTTTCGATGCCCAGGAGGACAAAAAGGAGCACGAAGATATAAACAGGACTTAATAACCTGTCGCCGACCGGGGCATAAAAAGAGATATTTGTCCTGATAATCAAAAGTGAAAATATGTAAACCGCGACGAACGTGGCAGCGGGGGCAAGATGTGGAAGTTGCAGGCTGGAACGTTGGCGAAGATGGGACCTCAGTGCTACGGTCACCAGCGCGGTTATGATTGACACGCCCAGGACCACAAAGAATATCTTGATGGGCGCTGTCGTTACGTAACTGGCTGGCACCAGCCACGATGAACTACTATAGAGAATGTCTCCAATGTTCTCAAGCAGACCGGTGGAGGAAGGGCGCCGATTCCCGGCAAATGATGAAGTAAACCAGTAGTTTCTAGCGAACCAGATGGCGATAGGAGTGGTAGATATTAGTCCGAAGAATATGAGGTATTTCAATCTGCTCTGGAAGGTAGCGGAGCGCATGAAGAAAGCGATGGAGATGAAACCCGTTAGCACGAGGGTGAAGCCAAGGTACCTCTGAAGACAGGCAAACGCGGCTAGAATGCTGATCAGCATCAAGAACTTTATTCGCCGATCGTTGAGATATTTCGACAGATAAATAACAAACAAAATGGCCAAAAGCACGAACAACGGTTCGCTCCAGGCCATGATGGACACTCGTAAAATAATCACTGACACCAGCAGTGAAGCGGTTCCCAGGATGACGATGGTCCATGTTCTCAGGTGACTACGCAACAAGTGCCCGGTGGTGAATATAATCAACCCGAATATCACCGCATTGAAAAACCTGACTCCGTCCAAAGGCTCGATACCCAACAGGCCCAGCCCGGCCAGCAAAGCGGGGAACAGGGGTGCCCAAAGCGCATATGAAGTGCCACCAACATTCATATAGTCATCACCAGATAAGAGCCTGTTGGCCGCGAATATATACGTAACGGAATCAGGCGACAGCCCTGCTCCATATACCGATGTGCTAAACAGAGCTAATGCTATGCCTGCAACGCTCAGGATCACGAAGATGACTTGTGCTTGGGTGGTTATTTTCAAATATGTCTCCAAAGTAGATAGGAGGCTAACACCCAACGGTCGGAAAGGTACGCCTTTACCAGATGATGAACTATATGTAGCGGACCTCTAAAAACGGGGCTAGAAGAGCAATAAAGACCGTGGAAAGGTAGCAGCATCTGAACCGGTCGTTATACTCAGCCATCGTAGCCCGTGGTTTTGGATATATTAAAGCCACCTATGGCCGGTGAAGGGCGTACCAAGGAAGGAACTCTAATCTCTCCCATTTTCCTCAATGTATTATACGATTTCAATTACCAACCGGAAGTGACGGTATGATGGCTGGATTTCCAATTGTATTGATATACATCGACCCGGGTTTTTCATCCTTGTTCTGCAGTTCCTAGCCGTCAGCTTGCTGGGCACGGCCATCTACTTCCGCAGAACCAACCTCCAGGTTCTTAGCCGCCTTAGGCTTCTTCCCCGCCGCAAAGACGGCGACGAGTCCTAGTCGGCGGCACCTTGGCACCGGATACAGCTCAAAACTACATCGCTTTGGGGCCCCAGTGAGCATGAACTTCTGCCGATGTATCGGCTTAGGCACCGGTAGATAATTTTCCGCGATTCCGACCTGGTCGAAAAAGGATCGCTTGATATTAGCAGAGTATATGCTCAGCGAATCATCATACTTCAGAACTAAAGAGTTTCCAGGCTGGAGCTTCACATTACCTAATGGAGCGGAAATAGATGCGCCGTTTCGTCCTCGCCATTTCCCTTGTGCATATGCTGCTCCTACCAGGTTATGTGAAGCTTGGCGCCATCAATCCTTGGCAGGCGGTGGGGTCTCTTTTTGGAGGGGGCGGTCTGTGGCTGGTGATGATGCTTTCCGCTGCCGCCGCTCCATTTTTGCTGGGATCAGTGGCCTGGGTCATAGACACTCTCTCGGTACGCTGGTCACCCTCTTGGCTCAGCAGAGTTCGCGAATCTGCATTCATCGTGCTCGCGGTCATCGCGATCTTAAGCTTGATCAATGCAGTCCTTCTGGCCGATAGAACCATCGATCAAAACTTTCGCGGCCTGCTCGTGTCCTTCGTCAGCCGACATCTCTTTGTCATAGCCACGCTCGTGGTTCTTGCGGGATTGGCTGCGCCATTGATCACTTTTGCCTCCACTGGCATTCGCAGGCTGCTAATCTCGGTTCTCCGCCCGGTTATTTTAATTCTTGCCCCCGCAGCCCTTTTCTCGATGGTTGGAATCGTCTATGTCTTATTAATGGCCACTCCGGTGGAGCGTTCTGAAGTGAGCCTGGTTAGGAGCAATCTGCCTCCCTCCGTCCCAGGATCGCCCAAGAGTGTGATTGTTCTCCTTTTTGATGGGTTTTCATATGGCGTCGCATTCAAAGGCGGAGAAGTGGATGGTCGGTTGCCTAATCTAGGAGCGTTAGTAGATCAGTCCCTTGTTTTCCATAATATTCCGAGTTTCTCAAGCTTCACGGTAGACAATGTGCCCGTCATGCTAACGGGACAGATTTATGACGGTGTTCGGCTTGACTCTCAGGGGCGCGAGGTGGTCTACGTGGGTAATCACCCACCGGTATTATTAAAGCAACAGAGAAACGTTTTTGATGTCGCTCACTCCAGGGGGTACCAACCGGTGGTATTTGGGTATTTTCTGCGCTATTGCAGTACCTATGTGAAGGATACTGGCTATTGCCAGAGTACATCGGCAGACGAGCTAAATTCTGAGCCTTTCAGCTTTGTTCAAGCCTTCCTAGAGATCTACCGTTTGGCCGCAGCGAAAACGTTGCCTACAGATGTAGGCTACCGGATTGAAAGCATGGTCGGCACCACGTTCTTGAGTTTGATCGAAGATAGGGTGTCAGGACTTCAACGCTCCCTTTTACCAATTTTGAAAAATCCCGAAGGCCGTTTTATCTATGGCCACTACCCGATTCCTCATAACCCATATGTAAAACTAGATCCACGGACCAACCGGCTCCAAGCGGCAGGGGCAACCTACTTCGATAGCCTGGAAGTGATGGATGTTTTCCTGGGCGGCGTCCGACAGACTCTGGAAGAATCCGGAATGTGGGAGGACTCCCTTGTAATCGTACTTTCTGACCACTATTGGCCTTCGGAGACAAGCGACATACGAATTCCGCTAATCATAAAGCTGCCCCGGATGAATCAGCGCATCGATTTTTATGAACTTTGGACTCACGCCCAATTTCTGCCGCTGTTGGAAGGTTTGACCCAATCTCGCCTTGACCCCGACGAGGTGTTGGACTTAGTGCGTTCCTTGGCTCCTCCGGAGGAATAGCATTAAGCAATCTAACAATAAATCCGCTGGTCCACCGTCAAGTTGTCGGTAGATTTGGCAATCGATGCTCAGAGCTAAGTGTTGTTACTATGTGGGATGCTATTGGTGCCATGGCGCGGAGCGGAATAGGGTTGAGCTTTGGATCCCGACCGTCGTTGCATTTTAGATCTAACAGTAGAAGCTAAGGAATCCAGCCATTGAGGGTCTCCTCGAAATTGTAGAGCAAGACCCACTGCCTGCGGCCGACACTAGTTCGTATTGGTCACTTTACGGGGGAAACACGACTGTTGTGCGCCGTGGAGATAAGTTCGTTCTAGTAAGCGCTGGATTCGGAGCTATGAAAGCGGCTGGTCGCCTGGCCGGAGCAGCGGGGTTGGCCGAGCCCCTAACTTACTGGCCCGTGACCGAACGTTTACGGAGATACAAATCTATATGGAAATCAGCAAGAGGTCTTGCTGACGACCTTTCGTTTGACCTGACATTCGGCGTCTGGAAGCAGCCAGTGGCACTTGCACTGATGACGGACCACCAGGCTGCGTATAATTGGTCTCCTAAAGTCTTCGCCGTAATTGGAGACGGACATGGGTTTCTTGGGACACTGATTCGTCGGCGTGTCCGTCATTCGCGTGTTTATTGTATGGACTTGCCGAAGATATTAGTGTTACAGGCGCATACCCATGAGATTGAGGGTCGAAGCTCCTCAATGTCCGTCTTGTCCACGAAATCGGAGAAGCTCGCTGACATAACATTCGTACAACCGAAAGGCATTTAGGCTATTCCAGACCAGATTGGCTGCGCTGTCAACATTGCGAGCATGCAAGAAATGGACGACCACACCATGGCGTCCTATTTCAAGTTCCTTAGATGACGCAGTACACCATATTAGCGCTTTTACAGCGTTAATCGCCTACTAAGGAGCTACCTGGGGGGCGAGATTGGGAGCTTCTTAGAATATCCTTGGCAAAAAGACGACGAAGTATTTATCGACGGACGATGTCCGAACTACACATACTTTGTTTGCAGAACTGGGTCTAAGGGACCAAGAGTACTTAGCGTGCGGGTTCGCCTTATTAAATTCTTCGTTGGACTAATCATGCATCGCCTCGTTCACTTAGCCACGCTCTAATTGCCAAATCACAGATCAGATCCGAGTTGGAATGGAAACTCTACAGGTTTTGATCAGAGCTCGGCCTTGGATAATGTAACCATTCAAACCTAATCCAGACTAGGCACACCAAGCGTAAGGATAGGTGCCTCCAGTTTGTTCAATCTGATTCGGGACAGGTTTTTCAAGACTGTCGGCGCCCACTTTGACCTCTGTGAGATTATCCACACCTTTGTTTGACACTAAGCTGAATCTGGTAACCTGGATCAACCGGACTCTGGAGTTCTTGTGGCTCTCAGCGGCGGTCCTGGTACCCATCGCGTTCATCGACCGCAACTATGCTGTGTCTGAAGCCGTTATTGCCTATGTCGAAGTTCCAAAGATAGCGCTTCTGCGCACGGTAGCCGGGCTGATGGCCATGCTTTGGCTCTTGGAATGGGCCATCCTCAGTAGTTCATCATCCCGCTCATTTTCGGCGTGGTCTCCATCCAAGTTCTTGGGCTTATCTCCGTGGTCCGGTCTCGGGAACTGGCTAAAGGGTCATCCAAACCGGTGGTTGTTGTTGGCCGTCTGGTTGTTCCTTGGATCCACCCTGGTTACCACCATCTTTTCAGGTTCATTCCGGACCAGCTTGTGGGGGGAGATTCCAGGACAGGACGGTTACGCGGCGTATACAGTTGCTTCGTACGGTTTGCTGTTTGCTGTCATCGCAACGCACCTGAAATCCAAACCTCAGATGAACCGGATGATTGCCGCGTTGGTGGGCATGGGAGTTTTGGTTGCCGGTTATGCCATATTCCAGCACTATGGCCACGATTTCCTCGATCTGACCGAGCAGACAGGGGGAGGAACGTTCCGAGTAACATCCTTCATGGGAAATGCCATCTTCTCTGCTGCCGTCATGTCCATGACGATTCCAATAACGCTGATGGCGGGCACTGTTACATTTAGGAATCTAACTGTCTACCATGGGAAACTAAGGCCCGATCTGAATGGATGGCTCCTCGCCTCTGGAATAACTAGTGGCTGGGGAGTGGTGTTGGCAATCCAGTTGTTGGGTCTTGCCTTCACCTTGAGCCGTGGGCCTTGGGTGGGTACGGCAGTGTCGATCGCCGGGTTCTTTGGCCTGGCGTTACTGTTCGTTGGTTGGAGAGTTTTTGGCCAGGCCGCCGTGGTTCTGGGCCTGGCTGCCGTCTTAGCATTAGCCGCCCTCTTGTGGCAGGGTAGCGTCTCAATGCCTGGCATGGGCACTTGGTCTGGAGCCCTATTAGCCTTGGGCGGGCTGGCCGGCGTCGGTGTGATTCATTTCAACTGGCGTCTATTCAGCCGTCTCGCCCTACCGCTTGGTGTCGGTATGATGGTGTTGGCGGCTGTGGTATTAGGTCCATCCGGTCTCAAGGACATCGGCGGCTTCCTGGGAGACCAACCCCGGCCTTCCGATTCACCAGTCAGTAATACGGCGGGAGAGTTGGGATCTCGTATTTCATCGATAGGCACGGAGGTTCTCACCGGTTTTTCCGGTGGCCGGGGCACACACTGGAGGGTGTCGTGGCTGCTTATTCGCGAACGCCCCTGGTTCGATTTCGACCAACTTGGCTTTCGTTGGATGCGTCCGTTGCTGGGTTACGGTCCGGATCTGTTCCGGTTCACCTATCTTTTGGAAAGCCCTCCAGATCAACCGGGCCTCATTTCATCGGAGGCCGACAACGCCCACAACTACTTTATCCATCAAACCGTTGAACAAGGCATTCTCGGCCTCATGTCCTCTGTAGGAATCTTTCTGGCTTCTTTGTTCGCCAGCGGGTATCTGCTGATGCGGCAAAGACAGGAAATCCCCTCCCGATACATCATCTTGATAATCGGCCTGCTGGCCATCGTGGCCGGGCGGTTTATTGAGATGACGGTGGGGGTCGCCCGGGTTTCTGATTTGACCGTTCTCTGGATCGTCCTAGCGCTGCTTGCGGCTTTGCTCGCCGTGTCACGAAGTCCTGCCGCTGCTCAAGAGGCTTCGCAGATATCAGTGCCCCGCCGAAGTGGCGCTGGGAGACGGAACCGCCCCCACTCTAGCAGCTCAAATGTCAAGCCCCAAATTGATTTCCGCCTGATGTGGCGTCTGGCTATAGTGGCCTGGCTCGTCGGTGCTATCGGGATGCTGACCTGGGTCAAGGGCGTAAATTACGTCCGTGCTGCGGTGGTGGAAGCGCAAGGGGTGCGGCATTTTAACGCTGATGAATATCAACCGGCTTTGACGTCGCTTGATCGGGCGATCGAGCTGGCGCCAGATGTTCCAGTTTATCATACAAATCGCGCCAAATTATATCTGGTGTACCTGGTTAACAAGCATATAGCGCAGGAGCGGGAGTGTAGTATCAAACCTGACATCGCATACGATGTATGCCTGGCGACAGAAACTGTCCAGTCCAATCTGGATGGTACAAGCCAACGTCCGTTTTATTACCGGTCTCGCTTGGCTTCTGCTCATTCGGCCGGCCTTTTCCCAATGTATCCTGAAGCAATACGGCTTTACAACGAGAGTTTATCAATGTTGCCGAATAGCTGGGCCATCCGTGACCAATTGGCTGAGACTTACATAAGGGCCGGGCAACCCGACGCCGCCCTACAACCCCTTCAGGACTCTTTGCGCATCACCGAGGGTAGCTTCGGGTCGGCGAAGGCTTACTATCTTCTAGGAGTTGCCAACCGAGATCTTGGTGAATTGGAGACTGCGGCTACTGCGTTGGAAAGCGCCTTGGCAGTCCAATCTACCGCAGTTTGGGCACCAGAAGCCCTTAAAATGCTCACTGAGCTCTACTCTACGTTGGGTAGGCAAGCAACGCTGGATCGCCTGAATGAAAACGTCAGGAAGGATTCCGGTAGCCCTGCTTTGTTTTATCTTCGTGGCCGACTCCTCGCCCAGATGGGGCGCACCTCCCAAGCTTTCGACGATTTTGACCAAAGCTATTCCCTCGGGTTTAGACAGGCCGGGCTCTTCGCCCGGAGAGGCCGGATGGCCCAACTGATGGGCGGCGCAGAAGAGGCCAAGGACGACCTGCGAAGGGCCGTAGTGTTGGACCCTGAGAATGCCCTGTTTCACGCCTACCTCGGTGATAACGAACGGCTCCGAGCTAAATACGATGTCGCTGTGCCAATCTTGGAGCAGGCCATACGTTTGGATCCCCGATTGGCCGTGGCTTACCAGTTTCGGGGACTTCTCTACCATGAATTGGGATTATTCCAGCGTGCCATTGAAGACTTTGACCAGGCCATCAAGTTGGACCCCGCGCTGGTGGATATCGAGGCTA
>Ga0315336_1006521_pt1 | contig 11879 bp, 11 predicted proteins | sample ASW5metaG_FD_204512 | JGI IMG/M metagenome (GOLD analysis project Ga0315336, IMG submission 204512) | Ammonia-oxidizing marine archaeal communities from Monterey Bay, California, United States - ASW #5 | ecosystem: Environmental > Aquatic > Marine > Intertidal zone | place: USA: California...
GAATTCCAGAATCTGGGTATAGGTCTCCTGCATACTGAAGGCGAACCACAAGACACAGGAGGCTAGAATACAGAGTGTGATTACAAATCCGTTGCTTCGATCTTCTTCTGGATCAACTGCCCTCGGTCGCAGAGAGCTAGCAAAAACCGACTGAAACCTTGAGTATATCGACATGCTGGATCGGATCGGAAAACGATGTTGTCCTTAAATATTGCCAGATTCACGAGGTTACTTCTTACGCAAAGCCGCCAACAACTGTTGCTTGTTCGCCCTTGCGATCTCTCTTCCTTTAATCGGTAGGTTTTCTTGCTCTCTCGCGAAAGCTCTTAGCTCACGGACTGTCATATCTTCTAGCGCACTGGCCTTCGAGGCAACTGGACGTTCTTGGAGGGCACCTTCCTGCATCGCCACTAGATCCGATGACGGTCGAGCAATGACATGCGAAGAAAGAACTTCTCCGATCTTAGAAGCTGCAGCTGTTCCTGCATCTACGGCAGATTGGACAGCGGCCGTTTCGCCCCTGACTTGAACTGTGATGAGTGCCGCGACTGTTTGCTCCATTCCCACCAATGTCACACTGGAAGCTTTTAACATCGCGTCGGCAGCCTCAAGCGCGGCGACTAACCCCCGCGTTTCGACCATACCCAAAGAAAGCATGTCCAATGATTCGTGCACCGTATCGCTCATCTCGGTCACTGGAAACTTCGACCTGGGCTCACAGCCCGATCGAAAAATTAACCATCTGACCCCGACGGCAGAATAGCTTCCACATCAGAGTGTGGACGAGGGATAACGTGTACAGACACGAGTTCACCAACTCGCTCTGCAGCGGCGGCTCCAGCATCTGTGGCGGCTTTTACGGCGCCTACATCGCCTCGAACCATCACGGTGACAAAACCACCGCCGATTTTTTCTTTGCCGACCAGGCTGACTCTAGCAGCTTTGACCATTGCATCGGCGGCTTCAATAGCGCCGACCAGACCTCTGGTCTCAATCATGCCAAGTGCAATTCCGTAATCTTCTGACATCTTGCGTCCGTTTGTAATCAGGGTGTAATCAGGGATGAATCAGGATTTAAATCCAAATCCAGAATTACAGGGCTAAGTATTCGCCCCTTTAATTCGGGAGCATGCAGAACTTTCAGGGAGCATGCTTTCGGACTGATTGGAATATAGACTTGGCCTGTACGTTTGTCAAAGATTCGCAGTCAGAAGAAGCAGATGATTCCTATACTTCAACAAAGCCTCAGAATTCCATTTTTAGCCCCATTCGATGTTTCGAGCAGCATTAATTGCCGGTGCCAGGCCCAATTTCATAAAGATCGCCGCGCTGGAAAAAGCATTTCGGACCTCCGGTTCGTTTGACAATCTTCTGATCCATACAGGCCAGCATTACGATGCTCGCATGAGCGACATCTTTTTTAGGCAACTGAACATGCCTGAACCCGATATGTATCTGGGGGTCGGGTCTGGAACACACGCGCAACAAACGGCGCGTGTAATGACCGAGATCGAACCCATATTTATCGAACAAAAACCCGACGTGGTCGTCGTGGTCGGGGACGTTAATTCGACGGTGGCCACAGCCCTAACGGCTCGAAAACTGCACATTCCTCTCGTTCACGTCGAAGCAGGATTGCGGTCAATGGATCGCACCATGCCAGAGGAGATTAATCGAATCGTAACGGATTCAATCTCAGACTACCTGTACATCTCAGAGCCATCCGGAATGATGCATCTTCGAAAAGAAGGTCATGATGAGAACAGGATGTTATTTGCTGGAAATGTGATGATTGACTCGCTTCGGCAGTTCGAATCGGCGGCGAAAGAAACACGCGAACATGAAGTAAGAGGCCTCAAAAGCGGCAGCTACTTCTTAATAACGGCTCATCGGCCGGCCCTCGTAGATCATGAGGACAATCTGGCAATTTTCGCGGAGGGACTATTGCGTCTTGCCAAGTTGGGACCCGTGGTATTCCCGATTCACCCCAGGACGTCGGCTCGGCTTCAAACAATTGATGCTGGAAAGGCTCTTGCCGCAAATCCGAATGTTCAGCTCGCAGAGCCGATTGGATATCTCGAGTTTCTTTGCTTGATGATGAACGCAGGACTCATTGTAACAGATTCCGGCGGAATTCAAGAGGAGACAACGGCGCTCCAAAAACCGTGTGTCACGGTTCGTCCAAACACCGAACGACCTGTTACCGTGGAAGAAGGGACGAACGAACTGATCAGTCTGGATGCGGGGCTGATTGAAAGCGCAGGCATTAAGGCTTTGTCCGGCAAATGGAAGGAAGGCAAAATACCGGATTTGTGGGATGGAAGAGCGGCTGAAAGAATAGCCGCTCATCTGGCGGGGACGCTTAAAGGGCTCAGGTCCTGAGCCAGCTCTAAAATCCGAACTAGCGTTCGGCGAATAATTTTCGATAGACCTCTGTCAGTCGTTTGGCTGTCGCATTCCAGTTGTACTGGTTTTCGACCGCTTCATATCCGGCCTGGCCCATTTGAGTCCGCAAATCCCGATCACTCAAGAGTTCAATCAATGCGTCCGCTAACCCTTTCGGCGAGCCCGATTCATACACTTTCCCACAGCCCGTATCACCTACGATTCGTTCGAGCGGTTTGCAGTTCGAAACTACGCACGGAAGCCGTAAACGCATGTAGTGAAACAGCTTATGAGGTATCGTATGATCTGTATGGACGGTTTTCTTGTGCGGGATGAGACCAATATCTGAAGAGGCGATAAATCCTTTCACGCGGGACTGATCTTGCCAGCCAGCGAATCTGACAGCATCACCAAGGTCCAAGCTGGCAACGAGCGATTCCAGCTCTGAGCGTACTGCTCCGTCTCCCACCAGCAAGAGTTCGGCGTTTGGAAACGACTGAAGCACGTCAGGCATCGCGCGAATCGGATCCTCAAGACCACGATGCAGGTCCATTCCGCCCGTATAAACGATTCTGGCTTTGCCCTGCGCCAATTGTTCGGGCATGTCGATCGGCCACGAATCAAACTCGTGGAGATGCACGGTATTCGGTACAACACTCATCTTCTCGCGGGGTATGCCCGCAGCGTTCATCCGATCCTTCATCTCGTCAATCACAACGATGAGGTGGTCGACTTCTTGCGACCACTCCATTTCCAGGCGACTCCACCGTGGAATATTAACGACCAGCTTTCCGGGAAACGTTGTGCTCCATTTGTAGTGTTTTAGTGCCTCGACCCAGTTTTCATGCATATCCCCGACTACCGGAACACCGAGCTTCCTGCCGGCACGAATACAGCCCCCAAACAAATACAGATCGTGCGCATGAATGGCATCAAATGGGCTCGAACGATACAGCTTCGACAGTTCACGCATCAGATACCACTCCAAAAAAGGGAGGGAGCCCGAAAGGCCTCTCATCTTGTTTCGGCTCTGAGCGGAGATCTTCAGCCGAACAATTTCCACCTTGCCCGCACTATCAAATGGTGGCCGCTCATCGGGACCGATCGACAGCACAGTGACTTCAAATCCTGCTTCAGTCAGGCTCCGCGCTTCGTTTTCCACACGGAGATCAGGAGGAAAGGCCTGATCCAACACCATCAATATGTGCCGGCTTCCACTCATCAGGTCTTCCAATCCAGCAACACCTTTGCAATTTGAGAAGAAGCTGTGCCCGAGGGAGCATCTCCAAAAGCGGGCGGCCGCCCGACCGGATCCATAGCACATGCATTCAAGATGGCTGTTTTGTCTGCCCCGACAATCTGATTCCAGTTGTTTTCTAACGTTTCAACCCACTCTGTTTCGTCCCTCAGCGTTATGCAAGATTTACCTAGCCAGACCGCTTCTTTTTGAAGTCCACCAGAATCTGTCAGCACTTTCTTGCAGGAAGTGATTAGCGTGAGCATCGACAGGTAAGAGATCGGGTCGATAATTCTAATGGTGTCCGCTAGGGTGTGGCCTTTCAGTTTAGCTCGAGTTCGGGGATGAAGGGGTAACAGTACCGGAGCACGAAGATCTGATAGCGCATCAAAAATTGAACTGAGCCTGCCCGGATCATCTGTATTTTCAGCCCGATGCACCGTAGCCAGATAATAGTTTCCAGCCTCCAGTTGAGTAATGGAACTCAAGGGGGCGTTTGTGCTCGCTTTTTCGGCGTAAAACCTGGTCGCATCCAGCATTACGTCTCCACTCAGGTGGACGCCTCGCGATATACCCTCTTTCGTTAGCATGTCGACGGCAGTCTGAGTGGGACAGAAGAGTAAATCAGACAAGCGATCTGTTACGATTCTGTTGATTTCCTCTGGCATTTTCATGTTCATCGAGCGAAGTCCCGCCTCCACATGTGCCAATTTGATTCCCATTTTCGATGCGACCATCGAAGCCGCAAGCGTGCTGTTCGTGTCTCCGTAAACAAGAACCCATTCGGGCAATTCCGAAGCATTCAGATAGTCTTCGAAGCCCGTCATCATTGAGGCCGTCTGGATCGCATGCGATCCTGAACCCACTCCAAGATTGTGGTGAGGTTCTGGAATTCCGAGCTCAGAGAAGAAGACATCACTCATGTTTCGGTCATAGTGCTGACCCGTATGAACAATGCGCTCTTCGATGCCGCTGTCACGCAACGCATGACTGACGACTGCCGCCTTGATAAATTGAGGGCGAGCACCAACTACGGTTACAACTTTCATCGCAGCGCGTGTTTTTTCGAGTCTGAACTTAATCCGTCCAACAGATTCGCAAGCTGGCGTGTTTGTTCTCGCCGACTGTACGGAGCCGCCGCCTGCGGGCTCGCCCCTTGCAGGGGCGAGCCCGCAGTCCACGCCTGATAATTCCGATCAATTTCGGCACGAATCCCATTAAAATCAGCGTAGTCGAACATTTCTCCCGATCCAGTCTCTTTCAATATGGTAGCCGCTTCACCCCCCGGGTCGCCAAATCCAAGAATTGGGCGAGTTGATGCCAGGTACTCGTAGATCTTTCCCGTCACGATTCCAGCTGCGTCCGAGACCTGATTGATAGGCAATAAGAGGATACTCGCGGAAACGGTATAGCGAAGCGCTTCTGAATGAGGAAGGTAGGATACATACTGAATAAGGTCTGAAAGACCGGCTTCTTCTGCCGCTTCTCGAATTGTAGAGTCTACGTTTCCAACCAAAATCAGCCTCAATTCAGGCCATCGTTGCCGTGCCTGGGGATCCGCAAGAATCCTCCAGAGCGGCTCGGGGTTTCTCGCGGGAGCCATACTACCCGTATGAACTATAGTGAAACCGTTCTGGTCTAGTGCGGCAAGGTCCTGAAAATCTTCCGGGTCGAAGCCATTTCGAATAACGGTAAACGGAGCGTCAACCCCTCGCGACATCTCACTGGCTAAATCATCCGTGACTGCTACACGCGAAGTGGCGCTCCGCAATACTCGATTTCGGATTCTCAGATCTTTGCGGCGAGCAATCCTGGAGGTTGGAAGAAGGTCGGCGTAGGCAACGTCGGGCCATGCGTCTCGAATATCGGCAAGCCACGGAATCCCAAAGAGGCTGGATATTTTCTCGGAAATGAGGTGAACGGAATGCGGAGGCCCAGTCGAGACGATAGCATCAAAATGTGTTTCTTGACTCACCGCCTTTGCGCCTTGGATCCCGTATCGGACCCAACCACGTCTGGCGTCAGGAATGAATAGATTGGCCCGGATCCACCGAGCCAGCTTTTCCTTCCAGGAAGCATGTTCGGCGCCTAGAAATCCAACTCCAACGGCATCCGCCTTCTTTTTACCGGTCCAAGAAGCGTAGGCAGCGTACGGATCCCGGGAGCGAGTCCGTACCACGCGAACATCATCAGGAATATCGTCCAAAAGATGTTCGTCCCGCTCGGGAAACGATGCAAAATCAGGATCAACTGTCAAGACGGTCGGATTCCACCCAAAATGCTTCAGATATTTCACGAATTTCAGGCCGCGCTGGACGCCAGACCCTCCCGAAGGAGGAAAGTAGTATGTAATGAAAAGCACGTTCTTCATTCATCAAGCCTCGGGCGAACTTCGGCGGGCTACGACTGCGTAGTAGCGAGGTGTGAATGATCGCAAGATCGGCCGGAAACCAAGCCACCCCGTCGGGCTCGTCCACTTCTCTCTGTGAACCACCTCCCATCCAGCCTTCTCTAGTAGCCAGTCAAACTGCCAATCTTCAAATTCATGGTAGTGCCAATCCCAAGGATCCTCGATTTTTCGATAAGCGGGAGCGAACCACAAACGAAGTGGAACGGTGGCAACCAATGTTTTGGCCTGAATAGAACGCAGCAGGGGCATGGGTGAAACCAGATGCTCTAATACCTCAAACGCAGTGGCCGCGTCTGCTGGTTTGTTGGCGATTTCAGGTGATTCATCAAGATCACCGTTCGTATTGCTTACATGGTACCCCAGCTTCACCATGTGTTCAGAGAGGGGGTTTGGCGCCCCAATATCCAGGAGAGTGGAGCCCGGGTCGACATGCTTTTGCAACAGCGATATCGTTTTTTGATAGCGATTGTTGAGTACGGTATTTACAGCAGGATCGTACGCGCGGCTACTACTCATCCGAAGATTCCTCCTTCTCAAGCGAAGAGATCATTCGTCGACGCCGCATAGCAGTGAATCCGAAAAACAGGAGCATAGAGTAGGTGATGGCTGTACCTAGCCCAGTAATCAGTATCCCATTTCTTTGCGATGCAGGGTCAAAGACAAACGAAACTTCGCTCTCACCACTCGCAACGGGTACGCCTCTCAAAAGATGATTGACCTGCACAATCTCGGTTTCAACTCCGTTTACGGCTGCCGTCCAGCCGGCAGGATAGTAGACCTCGCTCACCACGAGTAGCCTATCCCGATCAGACTCCACTCGGAATGACTGACGCTCAGCTTCGTACGACTCTAGAACAACAGAATGAAGCCCAAGGGTGTCCGCATCAACACTCACCGTCATCGACGCCGCCAAGCCACTCGTCTCGTAGACCAACGCTTCTGTGGATGCATCGAAAGAAGGATCTGAGAAACGACGCCACAGCGCTACATGATCAGCAACTTGGGTCACCCGATCGACAAAAAACGCCCTCCCTAAAACATCCGGATTTTCAAAGACGGACATCCCAGTTTGGTCATCTTGAAACACGAGGTTATATCCTGGGATGCCTCGGCTCGCAACGAGATATTGGACTTGCATTACGTCCAACGCGGCTGTGTTCAGACCGGCGTCGTTGAATAACATTTCCTCCATAAAATCCTGATACACTCGAAGTTTGGCTGCTGAGTACCCGCCAAGCGATTCGTAGTGGAACGAAGGTCTGGCATTCTGCTGTGGGTGTGAACCTCCCTCGAGTGAGAGGACGCGGAAGGATCCTTCACCTCCAGCAATCTCTCGCTGAGCTAGAATGAACTCATCGAAGGCGTAGCGCGGCACACTTTCCTCAACATCCGATACCGGAGAGAGCCTGTCGTCCCGAATATGTCTTCTGCCGATGCCCATCAAGTCGATCGCGACAATAAGGACAATCAGACCGGCCATCGTCCAATAGGGAATTGTTCGGCGTTGGTACAAAAGAATCATGGCACCAACCAAAAGCAGCACGAGCAGCGACCGCATCGCATCGGCTCCGAATCGCTCCAAGCGGGTTTCTTTGCTTTCTGCAAGGTTTTGCGAAACGAAATCTTGCACGCGCGGATCTGACGGTGAAATGCCAGGGTTCTGAGCTTGAATCTGCGAGATGATTCGCTCACGCTCGAACGGCTTTTCGAAACTGAGCAGTGACGTTCCGAAGACGTTCATTATTAACAAGAATCCTGCAATCACGCCGAATACCTTCCAGGTAGATCCGGCTGCCACACCTCCTTTATCTCCAGATTTACGCCGCAGGGAAACTAGTCCCCTCGCCGCCAGAAGCGCCGCCAGGAAGGCTGCAATGCTGAGCCAAGTTTCCGGCACTCTGAACGAAGAAAACATCGGGAAGTAGTCAAACATCGGCCGATTGATTATGGGAAGATATTCACCCAGAGAGAACGCAACGACAACAACGATCCCAATAACGAGCGACCATGTCGTCTTATCTCGGACCGTCCAAACGGTTAGCGCGCATAGAAATACAACAATAGCTCCCAGATGATGGGGACCCGCAGTTACGGTTTTGGGGCCCCAATAAAGCGGACTCGCTCCTCCACGAGCATCAGCAATAATCAATGTGAGCAATTCTCCAAAACCCTGACTCCAGGCCATGGCGTATTCCCACGCCATCCCGCCAGCACCTCCCCCAGCTGAAGATCCTCTCGTGGTGAATGGCATCACCTCGGCATGAGCCAAATAGGGCTGTGCCACCATCATCAATCCAAGAACTGATCCTAGAACCAACACCCCCGTTGCTCGAATAAATGAAGACAGTTCTTTCATACGGACCGACTGTACTCCCTCCACCAACCACCAAATACCCGCCGCAATCGTAACGTAATAGGTTATTTGGACGTGGCCAGCTCGAAGGTTTGCCGCCAAAGCCACTGCAAACAGCAGTCCCGAAACAAGTGTTTTCGAACGCATCGAGTGAATGAAGGCGAGCATCATCCACGGAGCCCAGGCCAGAGCCACAAATTTTGAGTTATGCCCAGCTACCAGAATGACGGGCAGATAAGTCGTGAACCCGTAAGCCACGGAGGCCATGAGCGAAGCCAGAGATTCGCGGGTCACATACCAAGCGAGTAGATACATGCCCGCGAAGAGTAACATCAGATGCGAAGAAGGCCAGGCCATTTTCCTTAGCTCGCGAACGAGCGTGTCGATTTGCGGAACACTCAGTTCCGGAGAAATCATGTAACCAGGCATTCCACCGAAAACTCTGCCGGCCCATAGGGCAGCGCCTCCCGTCTCCTCTTCGTACTCAAGCATGGACTGCGCCATCGATCGCCATTGAACCGTATCGCTGGCGACGAGTTGTTTTTCGGAGAAATGAATTGGCGCGAAAAATGAAACGGTCAGAATAAGCAAGATCGACAGGCTGACCACATGCTGCTTTGTCGTAGACAACCGGTCCCACATTCCATGCCATTGGGGCGCTACGTAGGATTCAACTTTACGCTGTTTTCGTTTAGTTTTTTTAGCCACGGACCTGGTTGGATGATCGGAATTTGCTGGAATGACGCTGAAGGTCTAAGCTACGGAGCCTCGATGAATGGTGTTCCATTCTTCGAACCCGCTTGGATGGTGAGTTGAAGTTCGTTGCGAGGTATCGATACCGTCGCTGATCGAATGAGAATGAGTCGAAATTGGTCTGTCAAAAGTACCCGGATTTCGGATTACCTTTGCTCAGACGATGCGGAAAAGTAGATTCACAACATTCGATGCACGAGGAATCGTGGCATGACGCCTGCGCACTGCTCGAGTACTTTTATAGTTATGATTATGGATATGATGAACCGGAAGACACCATTTTATTTTTATTTCGTTGGCTCGGCCCTACTCCTAATGCTCGTATTTAGTCTGGCTACCACAACAGCCAGTGCGCAATTTAAGGGGTATTTCCAGATCGGCATGAGCGGCTCAGCCTTTCGAGGTGGAGATCTAAATTCGACTTCTCCAATTTTCCGGATGTCTGGCGGCGGTGGTATTCGATATGTTTACCATACCGGATTCGAATTTGAAACTGGGCTGAATTACGTCGTCAAAGGGTCAAAACTCGAGGGAAATATCGATGGGTCTCCAATCATCGCGGTCTCTGAAATAACCTATGTCGAGTTGCCAATCTTGATTGGCTACCGTTTTCGGTCTATCGGCCAGATTCAACCCAGATTGTTGGCCGGCCCCTCAATGGCGATGCGAACCGATGCTCGAATTTCGTTTCGCGCACCTGGAAGCGACCTGGAACAGAGTGAAACCGATGAGACGGTGGCAAAAAAAGACCTCGGTCTACTGTTAGGTCTCGATATCAACGTCCCCTTCAAGGGCGAGATCTTGACATTCGGCATACGCTCCGTTTTCGGACTTTCGAACGCACGGACCGATCAAGACAAGGCAGAGCTCCACAACACTTCGTTTGGACTATTCGGCGGAATCGTTTTTTAGCGATTGTCGGCCATCCAATAGGAGACGCTATTGCTCGTAAATTGATCGCACGACCGTTTTCGCGATTTGAAGCACTTCTTCAGATGTGGTTTCCAAGACATCACTTTCAAGTAGCGTAGCCCTCAAGTAGTGATCTCCGAATTCGCGTGCGCCCTCCAGGCCATCGTCCAATGAAACGGGTGCCTTCCATTCATGAATAAACACAGGTGCGCTGATGCCCGCATCTCCGGAAATACCTTGCCATTCACAGCTGTTCGATATGTCCGGAACGATGACCTGAATAGACGCAACCTGACTCTTGCTCCAGGGCAGATTGCGGTAAAATGCTTTGGGACCGACGCAATCCACCATCGTTGAACTCAAGAACGCGATCATTATTGTCCGTTTGGAAAGCGACCAACGGCTCTGCATCAGATTCACTCTACGAGCTATTTCAAGTAAGGCCGCCGCACTCGCTCCACTATCGGAGCCGTCTGTCCACGACCATGTACCCTGCAATCCGAAACCGTCAGCTGGTGCCAATACGATGGTCAGTGAATCCCTGTGAACGGGATTGGCGCCTGCAATAAAGCCTGCAATGTGCATTGGTGCAGTAGAAATTGAAGATTGTTTTTCCACCGTGCTAATTGCGCGGCCAGAGTAGCCGCGGCCTTTCGACTCCAGCTTTTCCAGCACCGAATTGGAAAGATGAATCGCCAGAGGTTTGGAAGCCGAGTGCCGTTCTTCATTCTTTTTCGAATAGTCCCCTATTGCCAGCCACAACGAGTCCGAACGCAACATGCCCGACTCCATATTTAGCCGCGCGAGATCTGCCGAGATCGTTCCAGCTTCTGAAAAAGGTTCGACAAGGAAATCACGTCCGTGGACCAAAGAAACCGTATCCGCGGCGGTTAGGATCACTGTCGCGTTTGATACGACTTCCACCGGAGCAGCATACTGAAATCGGTACTCACCACTCAGCACTGGTTGGAGGCCGAACGAACGCAATCCCAATGACAGATAGGCTGCAGTCTTTGAAAAGCCTCTGGTCGCCGTCTGACGACCTTCCTGCTCTTCCCCATCTAAAAAGGTGATATGAGAACGGATCTGATCAATATCCCAATCGAGTTGCGTGTTTTGAAAACCCAATTCCGTTCGAGGAGCCGTAGGACTGCAGCCCGAGAGCGCGACGACTGCGAATACGATGGCAAACGCGAATCCAATAACGACGTCGTTTGGGGCAGGTAAGCAGCTAAGCGGAAACTTGAAGCGCATAAATGTGGAAGCGATCTCTGAAAAAGGAGGCAGTCGCAAAATAGGGGATGTCACAAAATGATACGCGGCCCGACGACATCGTCGTCGGGCCGCAAACCGATTTCAAGCTATGTATCTATTCTGTATTAGTCTTTCTTGTTCTTTTCTCCGAGTTGACGATTTTCGGTTTCTTCGGCTACGTCGGAATTAAAGTTCTGCAAGGCACGCTGAACTGCAGCTCTCTGCTGACTTAAAAGGTCTCCTTCTCTTGCGCGGGTAATGCGCTCTCTAATCGGATCTATGACGTTGGCCTCCAACGAAATTACCAATTCTTTCTGTGCTACAGTGCGCTGTGTTCTGCCGAAGATGTACCGGAAGCCGAAAAACCACTTCGGTAGATCTTTGAGAAGCGGAATACCCCGTCGAGAAACCGTCTCTTCCGTGCTGTATAGCCCGCCAATTACTACCTGCTCTCCATCGAGCATGATCAACTGAGTATTAGCCATACTCCTATCGATGATCGGTCCGGCTGCAGACGGGCGACTACCCGATTTTTCAACTTTCACATCGAGATGAATGAACTCAATGGTCGGAGC
>Ga0315336_1006523_pt1 | contig 11875 bp, 6 predicted proteins | sample ASW5metaG_FD_204512 | JGI IMG/M metagenome (GOLD analysis project Ga0315336, IMG submission 204512) | Ammonia-oxidizing marine archaeal communities from Monterey Bay, California, United States - ASW #5 | ecosystem: Environmental > Aquatic > Marine > Intertidal zone | place: USA: California...
CCACCTCGATCAACCGCGCGCCTAAAGCCAAAACGTTTGCATCATTGTGCTGCCGTGCAAGACGCGCCCAGTTCGCGTCGTAGCAAGGGGCGGCACGCAGCTGAGGGTGGCGGTTGGCCGCCATGCTAATGCCAAGACCGCTTCCACAGATCAACACACCACGCTCCGCGTTTCCCTGCTGGAATGCCCTGGCAAGAGCATCGGCGAAATCCGGATAATCCACGGATTCCTTACTCTTTGTTCCTAGATCAAGAACCTCGAATCCCATGTTCTGTAGCTCCTCCTTCAGGACTACTTTTAAATCGAATCCCGCGTGATCCGAGGCGATTGCAATTGGCTTCTCAGGCATTTGCCGGATGGGTAGCAGTTGGGTGGAAAACTCAGAAAGCTACCATATAGGGTTTTTTATCGTCAATTTTTACGTTTGGCGGGCAATTTCGCCCGCCTTTAATCGCGTCCAATAGGAGCGCAAGTCTGCGCGCAGCTTTCCGGCTAGTAAGTAAAGGCCGATTGCATTTGGAAATGTCATGGCAAAGATCATTGCATCTGAAAAAGCGATTATTGACCCAAGCCCCATAGCCGAGCCTACAATCGTGAAAGAAAGGAACATAATCTTGAAAATGCGGTCTGCCATCAGTGTCTTACCGAAAAGGTAGGTCCAGCATTTCAGGCCATAGTATGACCAGGTAATGATTGTCGAAAAGGCAAATAACGTAACAGCTACCGCCAAAACGTACGGGAACCAGTCGATCGATTTGGCAAAAGCGGCCGATGTCATCAATACGCCACCGAGCGCGTTGCCGTCTAAGTAGATCTCTTTTTCGAGGTAGACGCCTGAGAGTACGATTACGAGTGCCGTCATCGTGCAGATAACGATCGTATCTATGAAAGGCTCGAGAAGCGAAACAAAGCCCACAGAAATCGGCTCCGCCGTTTGCACGGAAGCATACGCGATGGGCGCTGAACCGATGCCGGCTTCATTTGAAAAGGTCGCTCGCTGCACGCCCATCATTAGAACGCCGATCAAGCCACCGAACCCCGCCTCTGGCGTAAAAGCACTTTCAATAATAACGGCAAGGGCAGTCGGGACTTGTTCGGCATTCATGCCAACAATAATGAAGCCAGCCAACAAGTAGAGGCCCCCCATGAAGGGAACAATCCGCGCTGTGACCCCTGCAATACTTTTGATGCCGCCCAAAATAACGAGACCAACGAGAACGGCGAGGGTCAGACCAAACAACCAGCCCTGGTTATAAAAGAAGCTAGCCTCGCCCCCCGTTGCATTGACAAATTGCTGATAGGCCTGGTTTGCCTGGAACATGTTACCGGCCCCAATCGCCCCTCCAATGCACATCATCGCAAAAAAAATGGCGAGTCCCCGGCCCAGCCGAGCTAGTCCAATCTCGGCGAGACCGCGCGAAAGATAAAACATCGGGCCGCCCGAAACGGTCCCATCCTCGTGCACAATCCGGTACTTCACGCCAAGAGTACACTCAGCAAACTTCGATGCCATGCCAAAAAATCCCGCGGCAACCATCCAAACAGTCGCCCCCGGCCCACCAAGCGCAATTGCCACCGCTACGCCAGCAATGTTGCCAAGTCCTACGGTTCCCGACAGGGCTGCCGTTAGAGCTCGGAAGTGGGAGACCTCGCCAGGCTGCGTAGGGTCCGTGTACTTGCCGCTAACGACCGCGATTGCGTGCGCAAAGCCCCAAATATTGATGAAGCGGAGGTAAAATGTAAAAGAGACCGCAACGATGATCAGCCAGACGACGATTAGTTTGATCTCAGATTCACCAAACGGCACGGCATAGAAAATCACACTGGAAACGGCGTCTGTAATTGGGGATAGCGTTGTATTAATTTTAGAATCGAAATCTTCCGGCACTTGTAAGGCAAGAACCACGATCGCTACCAGGGCAACTAGTAGCCAAAGAACCCGCCTTCTTTTAAATATACCGATCTTCATAAACGCTTTGAAAATTTACATATTTCTACGATATTGACCGCCCACTTCAAACAACGCCTGGCTGATCTCACCAAGAGAGCAGCAACGGACCGTGTCCATTAAGACTGCAAAAATATTTGCATCATGGATCGCTGCCTCCTTCAACCGGGAGAGTGCGACGATTGCCTCCTTTGCATGGCTAGCCTTGAAGTTGCGGAGACGAAGAATTTGGTTTTGTTTTTCTTTTTTCGTCGAACGTTGGAGGTCTGGCGTCGGCAAGACGCCTTTTGCATCGGGATTAAGGAACATGTTCACGCCAACAATAGGCAGGCTGCCATCATGCTTGCGGATCTCGTAGAGGAGGGATTCGTCCTGAATCTTCCCACGCTGGTAGCCGGTTTCCATCGCGCCTAGTACGCCGCCACGTTCCGAGATTCGCTCGAACTCTTGTAGTACCGCTTCCTCTACGAGGTCAGTTAACTCTTCGAAGAAAAAGGCACCTTGGTTTGGATTTTCATTCTTCGCGTTTCCCCATTCGCGGTTGATGATCATCTGTATCGCGAGCGCGCGGCGAACGGAGTCGGCAGTCGGCGTGGTGAACGCCTCGTCATAGGCGTTCGTGTGTAGACTGTTGCAATTATCGTAGATAGCAATCAGCGCCTGCAATGTCGTTCGGGTGTCATTAAACCCCATCTCCTTAGCGTGTAAGGATCGACCGGACGTTTGAACGTGGTATTTGAGTTTCTGACTGCGTTCATTGCCGCCGTATCTAAGTTTCATGGCCGTCGCCCAGATACGCCGCCCCACACGCCCTAATACAGAATATTCCGGATCCATTCCATTCGAGAAGAAGAAGGAAAGGTTTGGCGCAAAATCGTCGATATGCATCCCTCTTGCGAGATAGGTCTCTACGAAGGTGAATCCATTAGCAAGGGTAAAGGCAAGTTGCGTGATCGGGTTGGCACCCGCCTCGGCAATATGGTAGCCAGAGATCGAAACGGAATAAAAATTTTCTACTTTGTGTTCGATAAAATATTCCTGGATATCCGCCATCATCTTTAAGGCAAATTCCGTAGAAAAGATGCAAGTGTTCTGACCCTGATCCTCTTTAAGAATATCAGCCTGCACGGTGCCACGAACGACGGAAAGGGCGTCTGCACGAATCTTTTCCGCTTCCTCGTCGTTTGGTTTACGCCTTTCGCTGATGCGGAACCTATCCAGCTGTTGGTCTATGGCTGTGTTCAAAAACATCGCAAGTATGGCGGGCGCCGGGCCATTGATCGTCATGGATACGGATGTTTTCGGATCACACAGATCAAAGCCGTCATAGAGCACCTTCATGTCGTCAAGGGTTGCGATGGAAACACCGGAATTTCCGACCTTGCCATAAATATCGGGACGCTCATCAGGATCGGCTCCATAAAGGGTCACGGAATCAAACGCCGTCGAAAGACGTTTGGCAGATGAATCTTTTGATAAGTACTTGAATCGCTCGTTCGTCCGAAAGGGATCTCCCTCGCCCGCGAACATACGCGTCGGATCTTCGTCCATACGCTTAAACGCGAAGACGCCCCCGGTGTATGGGAAGCGGCCTGGAAGATTCTCTTTTCCAAGCCAGCGAAGAAGTTCGCCGTGGTCTTCAAAAGGGGGGAGGGCTACACGCGGGATCTTCGAGCCAGAAAGCGACGCGCTAGAGAGCGGGGTTTCGATTTCGAGCCCGTCTATTTTCTCGACGAACACCTCGCCACCGTAAGATTCCTTTATGCGCGGCCAATCCTCAAGAAGGGTGCAGAACTCCACCTCCAGCGCCTCTTTCCGATCGAGAATGAGAGAATCGATAGCGTCGGCCTCCTTGCCCGCTCCTGAGAGTAAGCGCTTGGTCTCGGAAAGCTGCTGAAGCTGACGGGCAAGAGTGGCCTGAGATTCGACCTTCATTAGGTACCCACGCACGCACTCAGAGATTTCCGAGAGATAATGTTGACGCGCTGGTGGCACGATAATTGTCCTTGGTTGAGTAGCCTTCGTTTCGATAGGTGGAAGACCTGTTTCCCAGCTTCCCAGCTTGCGTAAATTGAAAAGCTCAAGACAGCCCTCATAAAGTGCAGTGACCCCCTCATCATTAAATTTCGAGGCAATCGTTCCAAAAACGGGCATCTCTTCCGGCAGCGCCGTGAAGGTCTGGCGGCTGCGTTGCACCTGTTTGCGAACGTCGCGAAGCGCATCCATGGCGCCTTTACGATCGAATTTATTGATAGCAATGACATCTGCAAGGTCGAGCATATCAATCTTTTCGAGCTGGCTTGCCGCACCGAATTCTGGGGTCATCACGTATAACGAGACATCAACATGGTCCACGATCGCAGCATTCCCCTGGCCGATTCCAGACGTCTCCACAATCACAAGATCAAAATCAGCTGCCTTACATGCCGCAATCATATCAGCGAGGCCTTGCGGAATTTCCGCCCCCGAATCACGCGTCGCAAGCGAGCGCATGTAGACACCTTGTGCAATTGCATTCATGCGAATGCGATCCCCTAAAAGGGCGCCCCCCGTTTTACGTTTTGACGGATCGACGGCTAGGATAGCGATAGCAAGATCTGCTTCGTCCATACGGAACCTGCGTACGATTTCGTCCACCAGCGAAGATTTTCCGGCGCCGCCGGTGCCCGTAACGCCAAGAACAGGGGTCGCCGCATGCTTGGCGGCAAGCGTGCGTAGCTCTTTTTGGAGATTCCCTTTAACGGTGCCGCTCTCGATGCCACTGATAAGACGTGTAAGGTCCCCCCAATTCCCCTCTTTAACACCCTGCAGACTTGCCGGCAGAGCCGTGCTTAGATCCACATCTGATTTTTCGATCATATCGTTGATAATGCCTTGAAGGCCAAGTTGCCTTCCATCCTCAGGCGAGTAGACGGACACAACGCCATAATTCAAGAGCTCATCAATTTCTGCCGCGACAATAACTCCGCCGCCACCTCCGAACACACGAATGTGTTCACCACCACGTTCCTTCAGGAGGTCAATCATATATTTGAAGAACTCTATATGGCCGCCCTGATAGGAACTTACCGCAATTGCATTTGCGTCCTCTTGCAACGCAGCAGTAACGATTTCTTCGACCGAGTGATTGTGGCCTAGATGAATCACCTCAACGCCGGAAGCCTGCAGGATGCGGCGCATGACATTGATTGCAGCATCGTGACCATCGAAGAGGCTGGTAGCCGTCACGAAACGAACCTTGTGGCGTGCCTTGTAGGGCATAATTACGCCCTCGCCGGGCCTAATATTGTCGTCCAGAGTGCTCTGCAGCTTGGCCTTGGTCTTTGTACGCGGCATGGGGTTTCTCGTACGCCCCTAATTTCCACAAGAAATCCAGTTGCGTTAGCTAAACGCTTGTTTCTATCATCCGCACCCCATTATACCAACTAACGGATATATAACGATGTTGCCCTATACGAGAATCAAAGGAGATTAAAAACTGAAACGGATCTTTCCTCAGGCGCAGGGAGGCTTCCCATGGGCCCGGTTGCGCCGGAACCGTCAGGACTCATGGACCCGTCGCCTTGTGAGTGAGCACAGGCTCACTGTCGATGCGCTAATTTGGCCACTCTTCGTACAAGAAGGCACGAAGACACGAAGCGACGTCCCGTCAATGCCGGGAGTAGCCCGACTGACAATTGACCTTCTGGTAGAGGCGGCACGAGAAGCAGCCGAATTTGGTCTACCAGCCATTGCGATTTTTCCGGTGATCAACCCGGACTTAAAAACACCGAATGGTGAGGAGGCGACGAATCCAGAGAACCTTCTTTGCCGCGCCATTCGCGCCGTAAAAAAAGCAGAGCTGGAAATTGGTGTCATTTGCGATGTCGCGCTCGATCCTTTCACGGACCATGGCCACGATGGCGTCTTGTCCGGCAACGACGTCGATAACGACGCCACAATCGAAGTGCTTTGTCGTCAGGCAAGCATACAGGCAGCGGCAGGCTGTGACATCGTAGCGCCTTCCGATATGATGGATGGACGAGTTCGCGCCATTCGCGATGTGCTTGACCGTGAAGGCCGGCAGTCAGTTCGCATCTTGGCCTATGCTGCAAAATATGCGTCTTGTTTTTACGGACCCTTCCGGAATGCCATTGGCTCGTCAGCCAATTTGGGAAAGGCCGACAAAAAAACCTACCAAATGGACCCCGCCAACAGTGACGAAGCACTTCGTGAAATTGCCATCGATATAGCGGAAGGCGCGGACATGGTCATGGTAAAACCCGGCCTTCCCTATCTCGATATTATCCGACGTGTGAAGGACACTTTTGGCATGCCAACTTTTGCCTATCAAGTAAGCGGCGAATACGCGATGTTGAAGGCAGCTGCGAATGCTGGTTGGTTGGACTGGGAAAGTGCGCTGCTCGAGAGTCTACTTTCGTTCAAGCGTGCCGGCGCAGACGCGATCTTCTCCTACGCAGCCCTCGAAGCGGCGCACCTGCTCAAAAATCGATAGGACCCTCGTCACACACATAGGGAGCAAAGAAGATGGCAGTTTCGGGGCCTCTTAGTGGCATCACCGTACTTGATCTGACACGGGTTCTAGCTGGGCCTTACTGCACGATGATGCTGGCGGAGCTTGGTGCCCGGGTCGTTAAGGTTGAGCCGCCGAACGGCGGCGATGATGCACGACGGTTTGGCCCCTTCATGGGCGAAAAGTCTGTCTACTTTGCCTCCCTCAACCGCGAAAAAGAAAGCATAGTGCTTGATCTAAAAAATTATGAGGATAAGGAAATTTTTCTTTCACTACTCGGGCGCTCAGACGTTCTTGTGGAGAACTACCGGGCTGGCACAATGGAGCGATTTGATCTCGGCTGGGAGGTTTTGCATACGCGCTTTCCAAAGCTAGTTTACGCAGCGACCAGTGGCTTTGGGCATACTGGCCCCTATTCACACCGCCCCTCCTACGACATGGTCGCCCAGGCGATGGGAGGGATCATGAGCCTGACTGGCCAGCCGGACGGACAACCGACTCGGGTGGGAAGTTCTATCGGCGACATTGCGGCCGGTCTTTTTACAGTCATTGGTATCCAGGCGGCACTCTTGCACCGTACAGAGACGGGAGAGGGCATGAAGGTCGACGTCGCCATGTTAGACTGCCAGGTGGCGATCTTGGAAAACGCAATTGGCCGTTACGTAGCAACGAAGAAGGTACCGGGCCCTCTGGGTGCACGTCATCCTTCGATCGCACCGTTCGGTGCCTTCAAAACAGCCGACGACCATATGATCATAGCGTGTGCGAATGAAAGCACCTATGGCAGGCTCTGCGAAGCACTTCGGCGCCCAGACCTTCTGGACGACGCACGCTTTAATAACAACGTTTTGCGAGTTGAAAACGTTGAGGCATTGAGGGAAGAAATCGAATCGGTGCTTGTCACGCAGACTAAGGCCAAATGGCTAAGGGCCCTAGAAGAAGCAAGCGTGCCTTGCAGCCCTATCAACAATGTTGAAGATGTGCTCAACGATCCACAGGTGCTAGCCCGTAACATGGTGGTTGAAATACGCGACCAACACATTGGTGCAATACGTGCATCCGGCAACCCGATCAAGTTTTCCGCTTTTTTAGATAGCCCCACGCGAGAAGCAGCGCCCGATCTTGATGCAGATCGAGCTGCTATACTAAGCGAGATCGATAATTAAAAGCTCCCTTGTCCGGAGCACATGATCGCGGTAATGCTAAGGAAAGGTGATATAGCTCAAGATCAATGGACAAAAACTACAACGTATTAGGCCCTGAAATTTCTTTACCGCAAAGTCGGGCGTTTGTTTTCCGCACTCCTCAGCTAACCTGTCCCTATCTCGATGGCCAGATGGAGAGCCGTATCGCCGTAGATCTCACCGGGCCAGATGCGAGCGAGCGCTACGATCATCTTTCCAAGGCTGGATTCCGCCGCACCGGTCGTTTCGCTTACCGCCCGGATTGCCCGGGTTGTTCGGCCTGCGTGTCTGTTAGGATCTTGGCGGAAAAGTTCCACGCGGGCCGCAGTCATCGGCGCATCCAAAATCTAAATGCTGATCTTAATGTGACGGAACGACCCGCGATCGCCACACCCGAACAGTTCTGGCTGTTCCGACGCTATCAACATACTCGTCATGGTAATGGCGATATGGCAACGATGGATTTTGCCGACTATCGGGCAATCGTCGAAGAGGCGCTTCCGGAGACCCGATTGATTGAGTTTCGAAAGCTTGATGGCCAACTCGTTCTTGTCGGGCTCATCGACTGGCTTCGCGATGGGCCGTCAGCTGTATATAGCTTCTTCGAGTCCGAAGAAACACGGCGCAGTTTGGGTAGCATGCTTATTCTCTGGCTAATCCAACAGGCGCGCATGCGTAAACTTCCGCACGCTTATCTTGGTTATTGGATTGCCGAGTGCAGAAAGATGGCCTACAAGACTCGCTTCCAGCCACTCGAAGGATTCATTGGGAATGGCTGGCAAGTAATTGATATATAATATTTTTTATCTACTTCCGCCGCAAGCCAAGGAAAGGTGGGGTCGAGGAAAGACATGAAGCGCCGTGATTTCCTGACAGGAGCTGGCGTGGGCCTCGCAGTTGGTGCGGCTGGCGCCTATGCGCTTGGAAACGGCACGAAACCTGTCGCGGCGCCGCAGACGAATGTGCGTACGGCTTCGAAGGAAAAACGAAAAGCTCATAAGTGGAAGATGGTGACCGCCTGGCCGAAGAATATGCCGGGCCTGGGCGTTGGCGCCGAGCGCTGCGCGGAGCGCATTACGCGCTTAAGTGAGGGCGAACTTACAGTCAAGGTCTTTGCAGCCTCTGAGTTGGTTCCGCCCTTCGAGTGTTTCGATGCAGTCTCCCGGGGCGTGGCGGAGCTTGCACATGCCGCTCCCTACTACTGGCAGGGAAAATCGAAGGCCGCGAACTTCTTTGCTTCGGTACCCTTCGGACTAACGGCTGCGGAGCAAACAGGATGGTTACGTCATGGAGGCGGACAGGAACTTTGGGACGAACTTTATACGGGATTTGGCCTCAAAGGATTCGCTGCCGGCAATTCCGGCACTCAGATGGGCGGCTGGTTCAATCAAAAAATCCGTTCAATTGAAGATTTCAAAGGACTGAAGATGCGGATGCCTGGTCTTGGCGCAGAAGTCCTGCGACGTATAGGAGCGGCAGCAATCAATATCTCCGGAAACGAACTTTTTGCAGCCCTTCAGACTGGTGCTATCGACGCAACGGAGTGGATTGGGCCTTGGAACGACATGGCCTTCGGTTTTCATAAAATCGCGAAATATTATTATGGCCCCGGATTCCACGAGCCTGGCACGACGCTTGAGCTCATGGTCAATCTTAAAAAATATGAAGCACTTCCTCAGCATCTGAAAGACATCGTTGCTGCCGCATGTCAGATGGAAAATGACGAGATGATTGCAGAGTACGCCGTGCGGAATCCCCAGGCGCTTGAGCTGCTTAAACAAAGCCATCAAGTTGAAGTCGAACATTTTCCTGATGACGTCATAAAGGCGCTTTGGAGGGCTGCCAATGCGGTTCTAGCCGAACTCGAAGACGTCGATGACATCACAGGACGGACGTACAGGTCCTTCATCGCCTTTCGTAAGAACGCCATCCGGTACAGCCCCTATGGGGAAGGGGGTTACTTGCAGATACGGCGTATGGGTGCAGAGGGCTAAGTGGCTAGGCCTTTAGTCAAACCGGTTCGATTTTGCGAATCCCTTCGGCACTATGCGTCCGGCCCCTCCCCGTTTGCCGATCCAGCCCTTTAGATCCATCTCAATGCGCGTGCGCTCGCCACTGCGCCAGCCGAGGCCTTCGTCCAGTACGAAGGTTTTTACATCCGACAATTCGCCTCTCTGATAGCGCTGTAGAATACTGCCCCTTCCGCGCCCCATCTCGGAGAGCTCACCCAAAGGAAATATCAAGAGCTTGCGGTTCTTGCCAACAACGGCGACATGGTCGCCCTCGATAACAGCGCTTGCGCGCGCTATAATCCCCTCACCTAAATTCAATACCTGTTTGCCAGCGCGCGTCTGAGCGATGACACTGTCTTCTTCAGTCATAAAACCGCGTCCATCGGAAGAGGCAACTAAGAGTTTCCTTCCCGGTTGGCGCACAAACATGGTAACGACCTCGTCTTCGTTGCCAAGCTCAATGAGTAAACGCACTGGCTCTCCATGGCCGCGCCCTCGTGGCAGGCGATCAGCGGCGAGTGTATAGAAGCGTCCGTTTGAGGCGAAGAGAAGTAGCTTGTCCGTAGTCTCGGCGTGGGCCTCGAACTTCGGCCCATCGCCTTCTTTGTACTTCACCCCATTTTCATCAGTGAGATGCCCCTTCACTGCACGAATCCATCCTTTCTCCGAGCAAAGTATAGTGATCGGCTCTTTCTCGATCATTGTCTCGGGGGTAAGCTCGATGTCTTCGGGTGCCGTTTCGAACGTCGTGCGGCGTGCGCCTAGGCGTGTTTTCTTCGAAAACTGCTTTCGGATTTCGGAGATTTCGCTAGCGATAATCTTCCAGCGTTTGTTTTTATCCTTGAGGAGCACACGCAAGCCACGACTTTCTTTCGTAAGAAGGTCAAGCTCTTCCTTGAGACGCTTTTCTTCGAGCTTACGCAGAGCGCGAAGCCGCATGTTGAGGATCGCTTCAGCCTGCAAGTCACTAAGCTTGAATGTCTTGATAAGAACCGGCTTTGGCTCACTCTCCCTGCGCAAGATTCTAATAATCTTGTCAAGGTTCAAGTAGACGACGAGATAGCCCTTCAGAATTTCGAGTCGTTCCTCGATTTTCGCTAAACTAAACTTGGAGCGCCGTCGAAGCACCTCATGGCGGTGATCTAGGAAAGCCTGCAGAACATTGCGCAGGTTCATGACGCACGGCACACTTTCCGCCGTAAGCACATTCAGGTTTAGCCCAAAGCGAATTTCGAGGTCTGTCTTCCGGAAAAGGGACTCCATGAGGAGAGCCGCATCGACGTTGCGATTCTTCGGCTCTAAAACAAGACGAATATCTTCCGTCGATTCGTCGTGGATATCTTCGAGCATGGGAAGTTTCTTTGCCTGCAAAAGATCGGCAATTTTTTGGATAAGCCGTGCTTTTTGTACCTGATAGGGGATTTCGTTTACCACGATCTGATAGGTGCCACGGCCCAAATCTTCAACCTGCCAGCGGGCGCGTAAGCGAAAACTGCCGCGGCCAGTATGATAGGCCTCAACTATGCTCGCTGGCTCATCTATGAGCACGCCACCTGAGGGAAAATCGGGACCCGGCATGAGTTTTAAGAGTTTAGGAATCGTAGCTTTTGGAAAGCGGATCAGGTGAAGAAGGGTTGCTGCAATCTCATCTACGTTATGGGGCGGAATGTTGGTCGCCATTCCAACAGCAATTCCGGCTGCTCCATTTGCAAGAAGATTAGGGAAGCAGGCTGGAAGCACGAGAGGTTCAACCGCCTCACCATCGTAAGTCGTACGAAAATCGACGGCATCTTCATCGATCCCCTCTAGAAGCAGCCTCGCTACTTCAGTGAGTTTGGCCTCCGTATAACGCATGGCGGCAGCATTATCGCCATCCACATTGCCAAAATTTCCCTGCCCATCGACAAGCGGATAGCGCACAGCAAAGGATTGGGCAAGGCGCACAAGGGCGTCGTAAACTGCGACATCACCATGGGGGTGATACTTTCCGATAACGTCACCAACGACACGGGCACACTTTTTGTAACCGGACTTGGGATCGAGATGCAGCTCGCGCATCGCGAATAAGAGTCGCCGGTGCACTGGCTTAAGACCGTCGCGCACATCCGGCAGAGAGCGAGACATGATCGTAGAAAGAGCATAAGCCAAATAGCGCTCACCAAGCGCTTCAGCGAAGTCTATGTCCCGTACTTTAGGGGCGGCGGCCGTATTCCGCATT
>Ga0315336_1006524_pt1 | contig 11870 bp, 9 predicted proteins | sample ASW5metaG_FD_204512 | JGI IMG/M metagenome (GOLD analysis project Ga0315336, IMG submission 204512) | Ammonia-oxidizing marine archaeal communities from Monterey Bay, California, United States - ASW #5 | ecosystem: Environmental > Aquatic > Marine > Intertidal zone | place: USA: California...
CTTTGATCCATTCTTTTAACCCTTTGCCTAAATTAACTACAGGCCAATCACTACCCCAAACCATTCTTTTTGGTCCAAAACATTCTAAAACATGATCTACATAAGGTTCTATTGTTTCATAAGAAGATGTTCCTGGGGCACAATAAGCCATTAAGCCAGAGAGTTTACATGTAACATTGGATAATTTTGATAAATCTTCTATATCTTCTCTCCAAGGATCAAGTTCATTGTTTGCAATACTTGGAACACCACAATGATTAAGTATCATAGAAGTATTGTCACAGGTTTTAGCCAACTCTCGTGCTATCTTTAGTTGGGTCGGAAGAAAACATAAATCAAAAGATTTTCCTGCATCCCCAATTTTACGAACATTTTTTCGAAAAACATCACTCTCTGATGTTTCGTTAGGCATTATATGAAGAATTCTTCTGTATCCAACAACCCCCATTTCTATAGTTTCATTTAGCCAAGAATCAAACTCGTCGTCATTTTCAGGACGAATAGAAGCTATTATGCCAATCATATTACTATCATTTTTATCTTTTATAGTTTTTATAAATTTTGTTTCTTTTTGATAATCTTCATCATCTACTCCCGTTTCCATAAAAAGAGTTCCACCTACTCCAAGATCATCAGTAAGATTTTTGTAATTTGCTAATGTAAAATTATCTTCAGCAAGAGGTGGAATATCTTTAGTCCATCCATAAGAAGCTTGATTACGATAAACAAGATGTTGGTGTGTATCTATTAAAGATATCATATAAAAATAATAATCTATTAATTGATTATAGTCAATTTAGTTCATTTTACACTTTATATCCAAATTAAACTATATACTTACTTTGTTGTGAAGATTTTATTAACAGGAGGCGCTGGATATATTGGTAGTCATACTTCTATAGCTTTCTTAGATGCAGGTCATGAAGTAACAATTATTGATAATCTAAGTACAGGAAATAAAAATTTAATTCCAGATAATGCCTCATTTTTAGAATGCAATATAAATGACACTGCCATTATTAATCAATTATTAAAAAAAGAAAAATTTGATGCACTTTTACATTTTGCTGGTTATGTCCAGGTAGAAGAATCTATAAATAATCCTGACAAATATTTTGATAATAATACAAAAAATGCAAAAATTTTATTTAACACTTGTAAAAAAAATAAACTTTTAAATATCATTTTTTCTTCTACTGCCGCAGCATATGGTAATCAATTTAGTGCAGAGCCCATTAAAGAAAATAGTTTGATAAAACCTCTTAATCCTTATGGGGAATCAAAAATACAAACAGAATCATATCTGCAAAATAATTCAAATTTAAATTATATTATTCTTCGTTATTTTAATGTTGCCGGCGCTGATCCTAAGATGAGAACTGGATTAATAAGCAAAAAAGCAACCCACCTAATTAAAATTGCTAGTGAAGTTGCTGTTGGAAAAAGAGATAAAATAACTATTTTTGGAAATGATTACCCTACTCCTGATGGAACAGCAGTAAGAGACTACATTCATGTGTCAGATTTAGCTGATATTCATGTTATCGCAGCAGAACATTTAATAAAACATCAACAATCAAACATTATTAATTGCGGATATGGAAAAGGGTTCTCAGTGAAAGAAGTTTTAACCACTGTTAATGAAATAAATAAAAAACCTATTTTAATTGAAAATGGAAATCGTCGCCCAGGTGATTCATCAATCTTAATATCTGATATATCAAAACTTCGAAAAATATTTAATTGGTATCCAAAATACAATAATTTAAAATTTATAATTAAAACGGCAATTAATTGGGAAAAAAAATTAATAAATAATAATTATGCATAAGCGAATTTTTAAACGCAACGATGGTCATAATCTTATGTTATTTGGTCACAATCTGCATAAAGAAAAAAATTCCAAAGAATTAGAAATAACACAAACTTCAATACCGCATCTTCGATGGAACCCTGCTAGGCAAGAATGGGTATCTTATTCTTCGGGAAGAACAAATCGTACATCATTTCCTCCAAAAGAATATTGCCCTTTTTGTCCTTCAGGAAATTTAAATTTTCCCACTGAAATTCCTTTTAACAGCTTTGAAATAGCAGTTTTTCCTAATAGATGGGCTAGTTTTAATACTCATGCTAATGACACTAAAATTACAAATATTATCACAAAGCCATCAAAAGGACACTGTGAGGTAGTTGTTTATTCATCAGGTCATCTTGATACTATTGCAGAAATGCCTATCGAACGTATTATTCTATTAACAGAAACCTGGATAGATCGTTATAAAAATCTAATTCCGAGAGATGACATTGCCTATGTAATGCCATTTGAAAATCGAGGGGTAGAATGTGGTGTAACTCTTCATCATCCTCATGGTCAGATTTATTGTTATCCGTACATTCCGCCTGTAATTGAAAAAGAGGTAAGTGCATTTCAAAAAGAAAACTTTATTATTGCCATGATGCAAAGTTTAGAAGAAAAATATTTTGTTTATCAAGATAATAATATAATTGCTGCCGTGCCTCCCTTTGCAAGATACGCATATGAAATTTGGATTATGCCCAAACAACAAAAAGCAGGTCCATGGCAATTTAATAAAGAGGAGATAAGATCGTTTTCAACGTGTTTGCAAAAAGTAGTCAAAGGATATGACTCTTTTTTACAAAAAAAATGTCCTTATATAATGGGAATGCATGCTGCTCCAAATCTTCAAGATGACACTTTTCATTTTCATGTTGAATTTTATCCACCTCTTCGATCTGGAGATAAACCAAAAATATTAGCTGGATCAGAATCTATGGCTGGTGTATTTATCATGGATGTACTTCCTGAAGAATCTGCAGTTATACTAAGAAAGCATATAAATAAATGAGTATAGAAGAAAAAATTAAATATTATAAAGATAATCTTGATTGTTTTGATGACACTATGGAGAAATATAAATTTCTTTTAGATCAAGGAAAAAACTCTCCTTTATTTCCCGAAGAATTTAGAGAAGATTCTTTCAAGGTTTCTGGTTGTCAAGCACAAGTATGGTTGGTGCCCTTTATTAAAAATGATTTAATATATTTTCATTCTGACTCAGATGCTTTTATTTCCAAAGGAATGGTGACTATTTTATGTGATATCTACGGGGGACATACTCCCAATGAAATTAATAATACTAATTTAAATTTATTGGATGATTTAGAGTTAAATGTTTTGCTTACTCCGGGGAGAAGAAATGGGGTTTATGCAATGTTATTAAAAATTAAAGAACATGCTAAGTCTCACATTTCGTAGATAAAGTTTTATTTCAAATAATCTCTTTTAAATATTTACTGTATATAAAATATGCTAAATTATTATTTTGGAAGTGGATTTAAATAAATAGGTCGATGTAATATTGATAAAGAAGATTTAAAAAAATTATGTAAAAAATTTGATTGTTCAGGATTTAAACATATGATAATTTTTTTACAAAATTAATGATTTTAAGACTTTGATTAAAAGATAATTTATAATTGAAATATATATTCTTTAAAAATCACTCTATTGAATAAGCTCATAGACTTATTTATAAAAAACAAGTAAAAACGATAAAAATATGAACAATATAGCAGAACATCAAAAAGATCTTGATTTAATTGATCTTGTACAAATGTTCATAAAAAATAAAAGAATGATAACAAGTATTACTATTATTCTTACATTAATATGCTTAGGTTTAGTTTATTTTGTAGTTAGTAATAATAAAGGCAACATTCAAAGAAACTCTACTATAAATATACTAGTAGAAGATGATGCTGGATATGATTCAAAAATTTTATTAGAAGATCTAAATAATAGAATTTCATCTGCAATTAATTATGAAAAATGGAGGAATAAAAATCAAGATTTATCAAAATTTTTAAGTCAAAAGTCAGCTTCTACTTTATTAGTTATTAGCAAAACACAAACTATAAATTTTAATTATAGTTCAGAACAAAATTTAGATGCTAAGATCTCTTATATAAGCTACACTACAGAAATTGTATTAAAACAAATTTTATTTGATTTTTCAAAACAGATTAAAGAAATAAAAAAGAAAAATATTGATGAAATCAATGAAGAAAAACGAAGAGCATTAAAGTCAATTAATCACTACAAAAATAAAATTTTAGAATTAAATTACGATATTGAAGTTGCAAAGTTTAAATCTTCTTTTTTTGCTAAATATAATACTAATATAGCAGAATTAGATGGAAATATTTTTTTAAGTCTAATGAATAATGAAAGTAATTTATTAAAAAATAAAAATGAAATAGCTTTATTTAAAAATAAGATTGATGAGGTAAAATATCAATTAGAAACTTTAATTAAGGAGAAAGAATCTAAATTAGAAATTGAGATTAAGGATCAAAAAACTCAACTTCAAGGTAAAATAATTAGTATAGGTCAAGTAACTAGCAATGAAGAACTAGTTTTAAGTAATAAAGATTTTTTATACTTACTGGTTCCTTTAACCGCAGTATTGAGCTTAATTTTTTTATTAGTTTTTTGTTTTTTTAGAGAAGAATATAACAAATCACTAACTAAATAATCTCTAAAACACTATTCCAAAGTAACTGAATGTTTTTAATACCTCAATAAAAAATTTATATGATTTTAATTTTAAACAAATATTAATAATGAAACAACTTGGTAAAAAAGTTAATTTTATAAAATCACAATTTCCTTCTAAACAAAAATTGTTAGGTCAATATGTAATTCTTGAACCATTAAATATTTTAAAACACTCAAATGATCTTTTTACAAATTTTTCTAAAGATAAAAAAAATATAATTTGGAGATACTTACCTTATGGACCATTTAATGATTTAAACTTATTTCAGAAATGGATGAAATTTCAATGCATAAATAAAGATCCTTTTTTTTATTCAATTTATTCAAAGAGGCTTAAGCAAGATTGTGGTATGGCTAGTTATTTAAGAATAACACCTGAGCATGGTAGTATAGAAGTTGGCCACATCAATTTTTCTCCAATATTACAAAATACAGTAGAAGGGACAGAAGCAATGTATTTAATGATGAGCAATGTATTTGATAAACTAAAGAACCGTAGATATGAATGGAAATGTGATAACTTAAATATAAATTCAAAAAAAGCTGCTGTAAGATTAGGTTTTAAATTTGAAGGTATTTTTAGACAAATGAACATTTTTAAAGGTAGAAATAGAGATACTGCCTGGTTTTCAATTATTGATAAAGAATGGAATAAAATTAAATCAGGATATGATAAATATTTAAAAAAAAATAATTTTGACAAAGATTTTAATCAAAAAAATAAACTAATCTTTTAATCTTATCTTCTTGAAACATAAATGAAATTTTTTAATTCCTTTTTTTGTCAGCGATTATATTTTTTTATTACGTTACTCTATCGTGATAATTTCATTCATAGATTCTTAACAAAGTAGTTTGGATAACTTTTGTATCATTGCATTTTCAGATTAGGAAAAATATCTGCACGCATTTCTAAATATCTTATATCCATCAGCATATTTAGATTTTGATTTTTTATTTTGCCAATCTGGCTGATGTGTAAAATAATATGCTCTTTCTGGATGGGGCATCATAGCCAATACATTACCTTTTTTATTTGTTAAAGCTGCAATATCTAGTATTGATCCATTAGGATTATACGGGAATCGTTTTTTTGCCAAATTATTTTTTTCATCTACATATTGACAAGCAATCAATTTATTTTTTAGAATATTTTTTTGCATTTCATTACTCATAATAAATTTGCCCTCTTGATGAGCAACAGGTAAATATAAATCTTTGATATTCTTTAGCCAAGGAGAATAATTGTTAGAAACTTTTAAATTAATCCAGCGACATTGATAAATGGCTGAATCATTTTCAACAAGCGCTACTTCTCTATTTGTGTTTTGTGATGAAGGAACAATCCCAAGATTAACTAAAATCTGGCAACCATTGCATATCCCTATTATAAGTTTATCTTTTAATAAAAATTCAAAAAGATAATCTGAAAAATTATTTTTGATTTTGTTTGCCATAGCATTGCCTGATCCCGTATCATCTCCATAAGAAAATCCTCCAGGAAAAGCAATAACCTGGAATTTGTTAATTATTTTAGCATTACCTATCACATCATTTACATGGACTATCTCTCCACAAAAACCAACATTTTCAAATGCATGCAATGTTTCATCTTCGCAATTAATTCCATAGCCTGACATAATTAATACTCTCATAAATTTTTAATACTTTCTTTATAAACTTTGCTAAGTTCATTAATTGATACATTTAATAAATTATTATTAGAAATTTTTATCAACAAATTTTTTTCAACTTTTGTCTTACCAATTAGAGTACAAGATTGATTATTAAATATTTTTTCAAATTCTTTCTTCATTGATGATTTTATAGAAACTACAATTCGACTTTGTGATTCTGAAAATAATAAATTAGTTGGATTTACTGTATTATTATTAGAAAAATTCAATTTCATTCCTATGTCAGCAGCAATAGACATTTTTACCAACGCAACACATAAGCCACCCATATGCACACTAATAGCTGAAGAAATTAAACCAGCTGTATTAGCTTTAGAAAAAGATTTGTATAATTTTAAGGCTTTTTTGGAATCAACACTGGGCACATTATTATTCTCATTGCCATAAATATAACCATATTCTGAGCCACCCAATTCTTCTTTAGTATCACCAAGTATGTAAATAAATTCATTTACTTTGGGAGAAATAGATGTGAAGTTTTTAATAGAATTTACAATTCCAATTGAAGAAATAAGAAGTGTGGGAGGAATTGAGATTTTGATTTTTTTATTTTTTTCATTAAATCCATTAAAATCATTATACATACTATCTTTACCTGAAATAAATGGCGTTAAATAAGACAAGGCATAATCTTGACAGGCCTCAGCTGATCTTTTTAATTGATATAATCTTTCTTTTTCATCAGGGCTGCACCAACAAAAATTATCTAATAAGGCTATTTTTTTTATATCAACACCCAAAACAATTAAATTTCTAACTGCGGTATCAATGGAACAAGCAGCCATTTTATAAGCATCAAGATTTGCATAACGAGGAAAGGCCGCTTGTGAAAGTGCAATAGATTTATTTGAAGAAGTCAGAGGTTTGATAGCCGTTGCATCACCAAAAACACGCCCTCTGCCTTGCAAAGGTTTGATAATAGATGTTGCTTGCACTTCGTGATCATACTGAGTACTAATAAATTCTTTAGAACAAATATTAGGACTTGCTAATAAATTTAAAAGTTCCTTTTTAAAATTATGTTTTTTATCTTTTATTATTCTTATTTGTATTTTTTTAGGCTCTTTCGTTTCTAGATGTATTTTAGGATACCCTTCATGCAAAAAGTTCATCTCCATGTTCATAACTTCTATATTATTATATCTGAGTATTGCTTTTTTCTTTTTAGTAAAATTTCCAATAGAAGTTGCTTCAACTCCTCTCTTACTAAAAATAGAAATAACTTCTTTTACATTTTTAGGATCAACAGCTAGCGTCATTCTTTCCTGAGATTCTGAAATCCAAATTTCCCAAGGATATAAGCCTTCATATTTTAGAGGAACTTTATGCAAATCAATTATAAAGCCTCCACTTTCTTTTGCCATTTCTCCAACTGATGACGAAAGTCCTCCTGCTCCATTATCGGTAATACTTGAATATAAATTTTTTTCTCTTAATTCACGAAGGATAACTTCTGAAAATTTTTTTTGCGTTATTGGATCGCCAATTTGAACTGCAGTCACAGGACTATTAGGATCAAGCTCCTCTGAAGAAAAAGTTGCTCCATGAATCCCATCTTTTCCTACTCGGCCACCTACCATAATAATGCAATCATTGGGTCGTGCCTTTTTTATATGAGAAAACTGTCCCTTAATTTTACGAGGAATTAAACCCACTGTGCCACAAAAAACGAGAGGTTTCCCTGCATAATCATCATGAAAAAAAACTGTTCCTTGCGGGGTTGGAATTCCAGAACAATTTCCACCCACACCTACACCAGCAATAACACCTTTAGATATCTTGCGTGAAGGAAGCATTGGGCTATTTTTATTTTTTTGACGATACAGATTATAATTTTTATGCGGGTAAGCAAAATAATAAGCATAAGTATTTGCTATAGGTTTTGCTCCTTTACCAAATCCCAAACAATCTCTATTTACACCTACAATCCCTGTAATGGCACCTCCAAATGGATCTAAGGCGGATGGAGTATTATGAGTTTCTACTTTATGACACATTAACCAATCATTATTAAAACTTACCGCACCTGCATTGTCGGTAAATAAAGAAACACAAAATTTATCTTTTCTTTTCTCAAGAATTTTTTTTGTAACCCCTCTGATAAAGGTATTAAAAATTCCTTTTTCATTATTATCTATAGATGAAGAAAAGATTTTATGTTTACAATGCTCTGACCATGTTTGAGCTAAAGTTTCAATTTCTACATCAGTTGGATGTCTTTTTTGTATATCAAAATATTTTTTTATAGCTTTTAAAGATTCAATATCCAAACCTAAAGTGCCTCTTCGTATATTATTATGCTCAAGAAGACCTTGTTTTCCAATCATAGAGATTTCTTTATCTGATATATTAAGATTTACATATTTTTTAAGATATTTTTTTTTTGGAAGATTGACTTTAAAATTTATTTTTTTATTTAATTGTAGTTTTTTTATATATGATGAATAAGAAATAATACTAATATGATGAATTAAAGGATTGGATTCTTCATTTGCTATTGTTTGAATTATATTTTTATCTTTTACATCAATAAAAAATAATAATGCACTTCCAATAGAAATTGATAATTTTTTATCTTTTAAGTTTTCTCTAATAATTTCTTGTGCAGTATTTCCTATATTATCTGTAACTCCGGGCAGGTATCGAATTTCAATTACATATTTAAATTTTCCAAATTGCTTTAATGATTGATAAATATTTTTACTATCTAAATATTTTTGAGAAATAGGATTACACAATAGCTCTTTAGCTTTTTCAAATTGCTTATTTTGTAAATTAGGGGAAAAATTGTAAACTTCAGCTATTTTTAATCCAGTTAATCTTTTAGATGAAAATAAAGAAATTAGTGTTTTTTCTTTTCCAGATAAATGTTTATGAATAATTTTTATTTGGCTTGGCACTAGTTACCCAGACTTAGTTTACGAATATTAATTAAAATATATTATTAGTGCACTATGAAACGATTCGTTTAAAAGTAATTCTATCAAATGACAAACTATAAAGACGTAGGTGTTAACATTGAAGCAACTGATGAAATGATTGAAGATATTTCATCATATAGCAAAAAAACCTCTAGAGTGGGAGAAGTGAGCGGAATTGGCGGTTTTGCTGGTATATTTGATCTTAAAAAATGTGGTTATAATGATCCACTCCTAGTTACGTCCACAGATGGTATAGGAACTAAAATTTTACTTGGAATAGAAACAGGATTTCTAGATGGTCTTGGTTATGATTTAGTGGGTATGTGCCTAAACGATATTTTATGTCATGGAGCAGATCCTCTTTTCTTTTTAGATTACTATGCTTCGTCAAAAATAGATAAAAAATCATTTCTTCAGGTAGTTAAAAGTATAGCCAAAGCATGCAAAGATAATAACTGTCTTTTGATTGGTGGTGAAACAGCGGAAATGCCTGGGGTTTATAAATCAAAAGATTTTGATTTAGCAGGATTTTGTGTAGGTGCCGTTGAACGACAAAATCTCCTTCCCAAAAAAAAAGCAATGAAAGAGGGAGATATATTGATAGGAGTCTCCTCCTCAGGTTTTCATTCAAATGGTTATTCTCTTATTAGAAAAGTTTTAATAGATCATAACATTAATTTAAGTGACCCTACACCGTTTGATTCAATTTACAAAAATTTAGGTAATGCTATTATGGAACCTACAAAACAATATTACTCAGAACTAAAGCCATTTATTAATCAAAACATTATAAAAGGTATTGCTCATATAACTGGTGGAGGACTGATAAGTAATGTGCCTCGAATATTACCGGATCATTTAGGTGCTAAAATAGAATATGAACACTTACCTAAGCCTAAAATTTTTCATTGGTTTAAAAATATTGCTGAGCTGAGTGATGATGACATGTTTAAAACATTTAATTGTGGGATTGGTTTAGTCTTAGTTATAGATGAAAAAAATCATGATACTTTTTTTAATCTAACAAAAAAAAATAAAAACTTTTCAAAAATTGGTAGATTAATAAAATCTGATAAATCCAATTACTGTATTTTAAATTGAAAAAAATAAAAACAGCAATATTTATTTCTGGTCGTGGTTCAAATATGAATTCCCTCATTGAAACGTGTAAAAATAAAATGTTTCCAGCTTCAATTGATCTTATTTTAACAAATAATGATAAAGCTGATGGATTATTATTGACAAACACCAATAATATTAAATCGTATTTTTTTGATAAAAATAAATTTGAGATTTTAGCTCAAAAAATATTATTAGAAAAAAATATAGAGCTAATTTGTCTCGCAGGTTTTATGCAGATACTTTCTAAAAATTTTATTCAAAATTGGGAGAAACGTATAATAAATATTCATCCCTCCTATCTCCCACATTTCAAAGGATTAAAAGCTCAGAAACAAGCAATTAATGCCAAAGCAGGATACTCTGGATGTACTGTACATCATGTGAATGCTGAAATTGATGGAGGAGAGATTATTTTACAAAAAAAAATACATTTAAATGAGAATGAAGATATCGAATCGCTTACAAAAAAAATATTAAAAGAAGAACATATTTTATATCCAAAGGCATTAGAAATAACAGTGAATAAAATTTTGAATAATATTATTTAATGAAAAAAAATTTTCTCTCTATTTATAAAAACAAAAATAAATATCAATCATTTCAAGACAAATTTAACAATAATAATCGTCATAAATTAAAAATTAAGGAAGAATGTGCTGTTTTTGGAATTACCAATAATAAAGATGCTGCATCTCTAACTGCACTCGGTTTACATGCTCTTCAACACCGTGGTCAAGAAGGATGTGGAATTGTAACTTACGATAAAGTAAATTTTTATTCTGAAAGACGTTTAGGATTAGTAGGTGATAATTTTACTAAAGTACAAACGTTAGAAAAATTACCTGGGTCTGTTGCTATTGGCCACAATCGTTATTCTACATCAGGTGGCGACACAATTAGAAATGTTCAACCTTTTTATGCAGACTTACATGGAGGCGGTATTAGTATTGCCCATAATGGGAACTTAACAAATGCCATTTTATTAAGAGAATTCCTTGTGAAAGAAGGGGCAATTTTTCACACAACATCAGACACTGAAACTATAGTTCAATTAATTGCTCGCTCTAAGAAAAAAGAAATTATTGATAAAATTATTGATGCTTTATGGCAAATTCAAGGAGGTTATGCCTTAACAATTCTTTCTAATGATAAGCTTATAGGGATAAGAGATCCATCAGGAATACGTCCTCTCATTTTGGGTAAATTAAACAAATCTTATATATTAACCTCTGAGACATGTGCCCTTGATATAATTGGAGCAGAATATATCCGTGATATTGATAATGGTGAAATTGTTATTATTAAAGATGATAAATTAGAGAGTATTAAGCCTTTGCCACCACGTCCAATACGTCCTGATATTTTTGAATATATTTATTTTGCAAGACCTGACAGCTTGTTAGAAGGACAGTGTGCCTATGAGTATAGAAAAAATTTAGGAACTCAACTAGCTGAAGAATGCAATGAACATCCTGACGTAATTGTTCCAGTACCTGACTCAGGAGTACCAGCAGCATTAGGCTATAGCCAAGCAACAGGAGTACATTTTGA
>Ga0315336_1006525_pt1 | contig 11869 bp, 12 predicted proteins | sample ASW5metaG_FD_204512 | JGI IMG/M metagenome (GOLD analysis project Ga0315336, IMG submission 204512) | Ammonia-oxidizing marine archaeal communities from Monterey Bay, California, United States - ASW #5 | ecosystem: Environmental > Aquatic > Marine > Intertidal zone | place: USA: California...
ACGAGTCAAGGGCTACAAGCAGCTGCCGAAACTCTTGGCGGAACTCGCCAAGCTCAACACGCCGCCTCCGGCTCAGGCCCGGGCGGCGTAAACTACAACCTCCGGAGAGCCGCTCGTTTCAACGGAAGTCCGGATATCCTCGCTCGCGGATACGCTTGAGGCTCCGGCCACCAGCGACGCCCTTTTCGGTGGTCATGTCATTGACGACGAAATCGACACGATCTACGCCTCGTTTTACAATCCTGTTGAACTAGCGCCCGGACAGCAAGCAGGAGCGATCCTCAACGTGATGGATGCCGACAACCTGTATGTGCGCGAGCGCATTCGGATTGTCGAGCAACTGCAAGGCCGCTTAGTCCTTTCCGACGACGGACAGCACCTCTACGGCGTCAGCGAGTCGGGTCTGTTGTACCTGCCGCTCCAGCAGCTTTCCGAGACACCGCAAATTGATGTTCGTGCTGAAGACCGGCAGTTGTTGTTTGAGTTCGACTTCTGCAGTCAGGAGCCGCGAACCCGGACCCTCCGCATCGAAACAAGCGACGGCGGTCCGGCCGAATTCTCGATTCGCGCCGTCGTACCCGGTACTCAGATCTCCGTGCCAGGCATTACTTTCGAGCCTCATCAGGGCATCGCACCGGCTGAAGTCCGCATGACGGTAAGCGCGGGTGTGATCGGGAATGTTCAGGGGACCGCGGAGTTCGAACTCAGTATCGTCTCCGATGCCGTGAACCTCACTCAGCCCGCTTCCATCTTCGTCAGCGTGCGCGACTTGGATCAAGAGGGAATTTTCCACGAGTTCCCCGGTACGTTCGTTGATCTGCTGGTCGATCCGGACCGCAACTGATTCTACGTCCTCGACCAACAGCGTTTCATGGTGCACTTCTTTGATGCCGACTCCTTCCGGCTGCTCGGGAGCTTCCGTACCGGCAATACCCCCACTTGGATGACGTTCGACAATGCCCGAAACAACCTGTTGATCTCGAACGCCCAGGCCGAAACTCTTACGGTCATCGACCTCAATAATTCGACGAAGTTCGCTGAGATCAGGCTGCCCTGGCGAAACCTGGTCGAAGGACTTTATCCCCAGAGTCTCGCGACCGACAACAGCGGAGTTTTGATCGTTGCGCGGGGCCCCGAGTCACAGGGTCGCGTCATCACGTATCGGCGCAATGAATTCCGGACGCCAATCACTCTGGGCATCTTTGACAATGTGATCGACCCGGCAACGGCTGCCGTGGCGACCCCCAATCGTGCGGGCGTCTTGCTAGCTTTTTCCGACGGACGGACTGCCTACTGGGAGGCGCTCACGGACGCAGTCGTCCTATCACGGAACGACTACCCCACGCTGAGTGGTCCGGTGGGCGTCGGAGACGATTTCTTTGTGATCGGAGCGCACGTGCTCAATAGTGCGTTGGTGCCACAGGCCGACTTCAACGACGCGTCATTCGGTCAGGAACCGGCGGGTTTCACGATGCTTCCGGACGGAACGGGTGTCCGAACCCTGTCCCCATTGGGTGGGGTCGACACGGGTCTCATTGGACGATTTGATCCCCGAGATCCGAGCCGACTGATTCGACCGACCCGCATGGTCGAGGCCTCACAGTCCGACACCTCGTTCTTCCCGTTCGTACGCACGCTGGGCGTGCTTCCCAATGGCCAACTCGTCTCGTTTGGAACTACGGGATTGCTGCAGATCCCAGAGGACTATGATGCCGCGCGCCGCATTCCGCGTATCACCGCGATCGTGAACTCGGCGAACTTTAAGACTGATGTCGGAACCGGCGGGCTGATCAGTATCTTCGGCGAGGATCTGGCGGAGGTCGAAGCGACAGCCGGCACGACGCCGCTGCCTCTCTCGTTGGGAGGCACCTGCATCACTTCGAACGGGTTGAGCCTGCCTCTACTCTACGTCTCACCCAATCAGATCAATGCTCAGATGAGTTTCGGCCTCGCCGGCTCTGTCGCCAGCATTGTGCGTACGGCGGGCGGCCTCAGCGATATCTTCATCAGTAGCGTGGGTATCAGCGCGCCGGCCGTCTTCAGCGTGCAGGGCCCCGGTGAAGACCTCTTCAAGGCAGTTTTTCGGTTGGAGAACGACCTGCTGCTCTCGACTTTGTCGAATCTGTTCCGCCACCAGGAAGCGGGAGTTGCGTTCTTGACAGGTCTTGGTCCGGTGACTCCGCTTCTGCTCGATGGGAACGCGGCGCCGAGCACTCCTTTGTCGACGACATTGATCCAGCCATAGGTGACGGTAGGTGGTGCGTCCGCGCAAGTTCTGTACTCGGGACTCACGCCCGGTTTCATCGGTCTGTACCAGATCAATTTAGTGATTCCTTGGGGGGCACCTCTCGGATTGCAAGTTCCGGTCACCGTCTCGGCTGGTTCGGTCACGGAGACGTTCTTTATCAGAATCGTTGAGCAATAGACGCTTGTGGGAGGGCCTCCGCCCTTAGCTAGAACCGGCCCCGCCCAAGCGTGGTATGCGGCAGGAAAGATTAGAGACATATGACAAGCCTAAGGCAACGAGTCACCCTGGTTACATTCATCGGCTTGATGGCCGTCCCTCTTTTCGGACAGGGGCGCACTGAGGTAGGCGCACTCGGTCTCGTTACCTCTTACCTAAAAGTCGACGTCAGCAATTCAGAGCGCTCTGGGAAGGTGGGTCCCACCTGGGGTCCGGCCGCCGGCTTCGGTATCAAGAATTACCGGGGCACCGGCACCGAGCAGTCTTTCCAGCCGCTCAGTGACTTGGTCCTGTTGACGAACACAAGCCAGACCGTATTTGCCGGTGATTTCGGAGGCGGGGTCAAAGTACGCTTCGCGGGCAACGGTATTTTACGCATGGAATTTCGCGACTACATCACCAAGACGCCCGACAAGATTATTGCCGAATCGCTTGATTCCGAGGTGGGAGAAATTTTGCACCACTGGGCTCCGCTGTTCGGGATAAGTTGGACCTTCTAAGGGTCCATCGCCCCTCGTAACAACAACCCCGCGGCCTTACCCCGCTCTAACAGCCCTCCCGCGTCGCGCTAGCGAGCGCCACCGCGCACAGTGGCTGTGAGTAGCTCAGCCTCGGTCATTGGCGAGGGCTCGATCTTCAGGCGATTCGACCCACCGGCTGCGTCAAAGCTTTGTTGGTACCAATCCTTGGGAAAGCGATTCGCGACGTTGTGCAGCGTCGCTTGGCCCCCCGCCAGCAACGCCGCCACTCCGCGAAAGTCTCCTGCTCGCCGAATGCCGGGAACAAAGAAGTGATTTACATACTCCGCATCGGCAGTCGGATCAAACTGCGCCAGGTCCGCGGTCAGCGCCACGTGGGAGTCCGCCAGCGCCCTGGCGAAGAGCGACCAGACGCCCGCCTGACCCATCCCCACCAAATTCACGGCCTCTTGACCGGTTTGTTGCCGCAACGCGGCGATCGCGGTGAGGATATCCTGGACGCGGTTGGCATCGTCGGTTCGGTTGAACGTCGTGAAGAAGCGCGTACCGCGATCATTCTCGCCGGTGACCTCGGCCGTCGTCTTCGAGCGCCCGGTCTGAAACGCGTCCAAGCCCATAACGACACCTCCCCGCGCCAATAGACCTTGCACGAGTCCTTCGCGGCTTTCCGACGAACTCAGCACCCAGGCGAGCCCCTCGGGATGAACAATCAAGGTCGGAGCGACGGCGGCCTTCGCCAGGCGGGGCTTCAAGAGGAGAGCCGGGACCCGATCTCCCCTTCCGTCGCGACTCAAGAGAAGAATCTTGCCGTTGGCAAGCGGCTCGGTCTCTTCGATGAGGAGTTCATCGGCGGCGGGCATCTCCGCCATGAGCGCCAGCCCGAGCCGTTCACGAAAGGCCTCCTGCGCGGCCGCGAGCGTTGCTCCATCCGTTGGTCTCAATTCTTCGGTCTGGCGTTCGGCCTCCTCGATCCACGAGCGGATCAACCCGGCTTGATCGACGGCATGCGGTGGCAGTTTCCGATTCCACAGGCTCACGAGGCTTTGTAGGCCGCGGATGCTGAGCCCATAGTCTTTGAGATCGTCGGGTGTAGTAGCGAAGGACTTCTTGGCGAAGAACTTATAGACCTCTTCGCGGCTCTGGCGGTTGTAGTTGTGCGGTGCATCGATCTGGACTTGCTCGAGCTGTGACTCCGCATCGTACAACTCGTAGATACCCCGGATCGCGGGATACTCGTCCGCCGGGGTATTGCGCGTCCAGTCTCCGGTTGCGGAAATCATCAGCATCGGCCGTGGCGCCATCAGCGCACCGATCTCGACGTTATAGGTGTCGATGCGCAGGTTCGGCGCGTTCTCACACACGGAGCCACCCTGCATGATTCCAGAGATCATGTTGACCGGCGCGGAGAACCGGACTCGGTCATCGATAGCCGTCAGAATGAAGGTCTGCGTACCGCCGCCGGACGCTCCCGTCGCACCGATTAGCTGTGGATCGACATCGGAAAGCGAGAGCAGGAAGTCCACCGCGCGGATGCTGTTCCAAGTCTGCAAACCGAGCATCCCGAGGCTCCAAAGCTGTTCGCGTGGGCCTTCGAAACCGTGTGGAAGCTGCGACGTGTCGTTGTAGCCGATCATGTCGTAGGTGAGAACGACGTACCCCTGCTTGGCGAGGCTGATGCCGCGAGCCGGAACCGAACCTGTCTCTGAATTCTCGAAGCGGCCATAGCGCCAATGTCCGTGCGGCGAAACGATCGCTGGAAAGGGGCCGGTCTTGCCGATTGGGCGGTAGAGGTTGCCGCCGAGAAAGAAACCGGGCCAGGTTTCGAGCAGCACCTTCTCGATGGAATAGCCGTTGTAGTCGATCCTGCCGAAGACCTGGGGGTTGAGGGGCGTCTTGGCGGGCATCGGCAGAACCCCTGATGCGAACTTCACCTGATTTCGTAGTAAGGCGGCGCGCTCCTTCCACGCGGACAGCGAATCGTACCGCGGCATCGAGTACTTCATGTCCGTATGCCGGATGAATACTTTGCGTTGATCGACATCAGGGATCTCAGCGCCTAATAGGGGAACGAGGGTGAGGCAGGCCAGGAGAAGGACGTAACATTTCATCGCGAGAGATTGTAACGCATCGCCCCGCTACCGACCGCGCCGCTCGGGTGCGTCATATGCGATGCTGATCGAACACAATCACATGCCGAGACAGATCTACGACCAAGTCGCCGACCTCATCGGGCGGACTCCGATGGTTCGCCTGGGCACCCTGTCGCCGCCGGGCGGCGCAACGATCATCGGGAAGATGGAGTACTTGAACCCGAGTGGCAGCGTCAAGGATCGGCCGGCGCTCAACATGATCCGCGACGCGGAGTCGACCGGACGTCTCAAGCCCGGGATGACGGTCGTCGAGGCGACGAGCGGCAACACCGGCATCGGTCTGGCGATGCTGTGCGCCAAGTTCGACTACAACCTGATCCTTACGATGCCCGAGACGATGAGTTTCGAACGCCGCTCGCTTGTCAAACGCTACGGGGCGCAGGTTGTCCTTACGCCAGGTGACGATGACATGACAGGCGCGGTCCGCAAGGCGTACGAGATTGTGGAGCAGAATACCGGATGCATCCAGCTCAAGCAGTTTGAGAATCCAGCGAACGTCGACATGCATCGTGAGACCACCGGTCCGGAGATCCTCGAAGCCACCGGCGGTGAGGTTACAGCCTTCGTGGCCGGCGTCGGCACAGGTGGCACGATTACTGGTGCGGGCGAAGTACTGAAAGCCGCGATACCGAGCGTAAAGGTAATTGCCGTCGAACCGGCTGTTTCTGCGGTATTGAGCGGCCGGCCGGCCTCTCCCCACGCGATTGAGGGCATCGGTGCGGGCTTTATCCCGAGCATTCTGAATCGCGATTTGATCGACGACGTGATCACTATCGAGGATCGCGATGCCTTCGACATGACCGAGATGCTGGCGAGCAAGGAGTCACTCCTGGTCGGGATCTCGTCGGGCGCGAATGTGCTGGCTGCGCAACGTGTTGCTGAGAAGCTCTCGCCCGGCGACACCGTAGTTACCATCCTCTGCGATACAGGCACTCGCTACTTCAGCGTCGAGGAATACTTCCGCCGCGATGACGACGACCCGGTAGGCAGCCTGCTCTAGTTTGAAGGACTCCGCAAGTTGAATCTCAGTAAGAAGGAAAAGAAGTTCGAAGACCGCTTTCGCAAGAAGCTGTCAACGCCAACGCCACCCGCCTGGTGGGGCGTCGCGGCCTGTACGCTGCTTACTTGGATCGCATTCTACCTGTACGCATTGCCCTTCGCGCCGTTCACGCTGAACGGTACCCATCCGCTGAGCGCTGTCTTGCTGGCACTGCTTCTCGGACTTGCGCTTCGCAATGCCATTCCTGGCGCCATCCGCCTCAAGCCGGGCGTCGATGTCGTCATCAAGAAGCTCTTGCCGATTGGGATCGTACTTCTCGGAGCTGACCTCGATTTCTACGATTTGATCCGCGTCGGCTTTCGCGTCCTGTTCGGAGCCGTCGTCCTGATCGTCGCCATTATCCTGCTCACACGATACCTATCTCGTCTCTTCAATGTGGACCCCGGCCAGGGTTTCTTGCTCGGAGTGGGCACCGCGATCTGCGGCACCTCGGCAATTGTAGCGACGGCTCCCGTGGTCGAGTCGAAAGAGAAGCACATCGTCATCGCTATCACCGCGGTCAACCTGCTTGGCGCACTGGCGATGTTCGTCTTTCCGTTTGCGGGCGCCTTACTCTCTCTCCCGGCTGAGGTCTACGGCGAATGGTGCGGCCTGGCCATACACGCCACGCCGCAGGTGATCGCAGCCGGGTTCGCGCATCACTTGGATGGTGAAACCGCCGGCGAGATCGCCACGATCGTCAAGCTCACGCGTATCTCGCTACTCGGTCCCGCGGTGTTCGTAATCGGAGCGATCTATGCCCGTAACCGCCGCAAGAAGGCTGTCTTTGTGGCTCCGAACGTGAACTACCGCCAACTGGTGCCGACGTTCGTACTGTTCTTCGTCGGGATGGCTCTTCTCCGAACGATGGGCTTCTTCCCGGAAGTCACGCTGCACATGACGGAGCGCTTTATCTTCGGGGCAGGGGACCGCACGCTGGATTTGGCCGCGACGCTCGGTGAGGCTGGGAAGTGGGTCATCACTGCGGCGATTGCAGGCGTCGGATTGATGACGGAGTTCCGTACCCTGCGTATGGGCGGCGTGCGCCCCTTCATGCTGGGACTCGCCGCTAGCGTGCTGATTGCGGCGCTAGGGCTGGGCTACGCGCTCTGGCGCTGACAATCGAGCCAAGCCCTTATCGAATGTGCAATTCCACCCTGCCGGGCCGTTCAAATCACCCTGCGGAGATGAGAATGATCGGAGCACCCCTTACGGTGCGTATCACGGCATCCCTGAAGGATTGGCTTTGCCTGTGGGCCGCCAGAACGTTACTACATTACAGCGGGAAGAACGTTGATTAGGGAAGCCGAATCTCAGCAAAGCCCGCTGCGGCGAAGTCTTCGTCGAACGCAAGCACCTCTGTTAGGCGGCGCCGACGCATCACAGCGAAGCTCACTGCGTCGACGAAGGAATACTCGCGCTCGCCGTGCCGGCGCAGCCAGCGTCGGGCCTCATCTTCGATAGACGATTCGACGTGTATGACGGCGACTGAAGTCGACTGATCAACCGCGTCCAGGAACGCGACCGCCGCTTGATGTCCCGCGCGCCGACGCAGAAACGTCCAAGTCTCGCCCACAACATGGTTGGTGGAAATTAGGGGGCCGGGATCGTCGATCCAGATGGCTTTCGCTTGACTGTGATGCTGGTCACGAGGGACGAGAAGCCCGACCCAGTAGCTCGTGTCGACGAATCTCATCGGCCGTATACAACATCGTCGACGTCAGCGGGCTCGACATCAATACTGCCGATCAGGGCGGTGAGGGGGTCGTCGTACCGCGGTTGCCGTTGGCCATAGCGAGATGAGACACATTCCCGAATGAGCGCAGCTTTTGACCGTCCGCGACTAGCGGCTTCAGCCTGGAGAACGTCATCTATCTCTTCGTCAATATATATCTGTATACGCCGCACACTAAGAGTATACATCACCAGTACCGGTAGATCGCCCGACCATGTTTATCGTTCAACAAGAAAGCAGGCGTTGTCTCACAGTCTGCTTACTTCCGTGTCCACGTATACGAGTCAAAGTCGAAATCATACGCATTTCGCCCCGGTACATGCGGAGCACTCTTCTCCGGCATCCAATGGGCGAGTCGCTTCTTGAGCGAGCTGTAGCGGGATCCCCCGGCAATGTTGTCCCACTCGTTCGGATCCTTCACGCGATTGTATAGCTCGTCCGTTCCATCGGCATAGCGAATGTAGCGCCAGTCCTCCGTGACAACCGCGTGGTTGTCCGGCAGATACGTCGTGACCGCCGGCCGCCGCTTCGCCCCGGCGTCACGGAGTTGCGGAGCCAAACTCGCACCCTCGAGGTCGTTCGCCTTCGGTAGATCGCAAAGGTCTGCCAACGTGGGGTAGATGTCGAGCAACTCGACAGGCTGCGTTCGGTCCTGGCCAGCCTGCCCCACGCCGGGGCCGGCCCAAATCATCGGGACGTGGGTGGACCGCTGCCAGAGCGTGCTCTTGTGCCAGTGGCGCTTCTCGCCGAGGTGCCAGCCGTGGTCGCTCCAGAACACAACAATCGTGTTGTCCGCATACTGGCTCTGCTCAAGCGCATCGAGGACATATCCCACCATCGCGTCCGCGAAGCTGATGCTGGCGAGATAGGCCTGCACACCGTCATTCCATCTGCCCTCGCGCACTATGCGCTCGTGCTCGGCGCGGCGCACGGCGGCCCACTTCCGCGGGATCGGCGGGATGTCATCGAGGTCGTTACCCGGCACTTCGGGCACGCGCACCTTGTCCTTCGGATACAGGTCAAAGTAGTTTTGCGGCGCGAAGAGAGGAATGTGCGGATGCCACAGCCCCACCGCCAGGAAGAACGGCTTGTCGTGCTCCTTCTTGAGAAAGTCCTGTCCGTAGCGGACCGCCGCCATGTCGCCGTACGTTCGCTCCGGACGATTCGGCAGCACCCCCCAGTCGAACTCACCGGCGAAGTTGTCGCTCGCCATCCCATTGAATGGATGCCCGGGCGGATTGGGGATCTTGTTGACCCAGGGATAGTACGATAGGCGTCGATACCACGGATCGTCGAAATCCTGGATGTTGAACTCATCCCACTGATCCGGCGGATTGAACCCCGCCACGTGGTGAAAGATCTTGCCGGCGCCGGCGACGTGATAGCCGTTGTCGCGGAAGAACATCGGCAATGTCTGAATGTCGGGATGAGCCGGCCGCCAGTACTGATCGTTGCGATACACACCGGTCGTCGACGGACGCTTGCCGGTGAGCAGCGCTGTCCGCGAAGGGTTGCACACCGGCGACGAGCAATGTGCGTCTCGGAAGAGGACGCCTCGCCGCGCCAGCGCGTCGATATTCGGGGTCTGAACGCCGGGATATCCACTCAGGCAGCCTACCCAGTCATTCATATCGTCTACTGAGATGGATAGAACATTGGGCTGCTCGGTGGCTCCCGAAGCAGCGGCCGCGCCGGCCATAGCGCCGACAAAAGTCCGTCGTGTCAGCATGGCCTAGATTCTAGCGTGGATGCGCCTACTTCGATAGGGCCGCATCATACCCGAGTCACCGCTTTCCCGGAGTTACAATTGACGATTGGGCTTGGGTCATTCTAAAGCCCAACGAAAACGACAACCTTGAGGCTTTACGGACTCTACACGCCGACGCATGATGTTCTCGTGAGGGAATGGTTTCTGCCCACGCTCCAGGACAATTTCGACTTACATCTCTCGCGGGAAGAGCAGATCGGTTCACCTGAGCTGCACCACTATGGCACGGATGAGTTCAACAAGACGACACTGCGTAAGGTGGGCCTGACGCTAAACGCGATCGAGGAAAACTGGGATGACGTCTTCATCGTGTCCGACGTTGACATCCAATTCTTCGGCCCCACCGAGCAACTCTTGCGAGAATCCATCAAAGATCGGGACATCGTTTTCCAGCAGAATCAGGCGAACGGCGAGATCAACGTGGGTTTCTTCGTCTGTCGAGGGAATGCGCGGACTCGGTTGTTGTGGACCACCATCCAAGACATACTGAGGGAACGGACTGACAGGAACGACCAGGATGTTCTCAACCATCTCATGTTCCGGCGGTTGCCGCGGCCTTTTGGGACATTGCCGCTGAATCACTGGACTCAGTACCAGTTGTGCCGCTTCGCGGAGCGAGGACTGCCGGCCCATCGGATTGCTTACCTACTGCCCCTTTTTCGCAATGAGTTCGGCCTCCGATGGAAATATCTGCCGCGGCAGTTCTTCTTGAAGGGCCTCAATTCGAGAGGCAACTGGGAACCGGGTGAGCAGATGCGGATTCCAAGAGATGTGGTCATGCATCACGCGAACTTCTGCCTCGGGGTCGACGCCAAGATAGAGCAACTACGGGCCGTCAGCGCTTTGGTCGCAAGCCGGCGGGCAGGCTCCGCCACGCTTGGGTAGCCGTTAGGATAGAACGAGGCGGATTCGCCGAGGAGTGCAAACATGTCGTCCGAAACGAACGGAAATTCGTCTCGAGAAAAAGCCACTTTCGGGGCTGGTTGCTTCTGGGGTGTCGAGGCAAGTTTCCGGGAACTGAAGGGCGTAACGGCTACCGCCGTCGGTTATGCGGGGGGGGCGCTCGACAGCCCGTCGTACCAGGATGTGTGCACCGGGTACACCGGCCATGCTGAAGTCGTCGAGGTTGAGTTTGACCCGTCAGAAATCAGCTACGAGCGCGTCCTGGATGTTTTCTGGCAGTCGCATGATCCGACGACACTGAATCGACAGGGCCCGGACATTGGAACGCAATACCGCTCGGCGATCTTTGTGCACACGCCCGAGCAGCAAACAGCAGCGCAACAATCCAAAGACGCGCTGGAACAGTCCGGGTGTTTTCCCCGCCCGATCGTCACCGAGGTTACACCGGCGTCAACGTTCTATCGCGCCGAAGAGTACCACCAGCGCTACCTTGAGAAGCGCGGCTTGGCGCATTGCCGAATCTAGTATCAGGATATGAGATCACGCAAGCTCAGGGAGGGGCACGCGGAAGGAGGACGGCGCGCGCACCGTTGAGTTCGTCGAAGAAGTGTTCGTGGCCTTGAGCGTGTCGTCGCACACGAAATGCGCATAGCGATCCTCAGCCAATATTACCCGCCGGAGCTCGGGGCTCCACAGAATCGACTGTCGGACTTGGCAGGGCGTCTCACTGATCGTGGCCACTCGATCGAGGTACTCACGGCGTTACCCAACTATCCAGAGAACCGGGTGTTTCCCGCTTACCGCACCGCCTCCGTTGTCCGTGAGGTGCTCGACGGTGTACCCACCAAACGGCTCAGTCTCTATGTGCCCAGCCGAAAGACTCCCGTACGCCGAATTGCTCACTACTGCTCGTTCGCTCTGCATGCCTTACTAAGAGGCCCTGGTTTGCTGAGTAAGGCGGACTGCGTCATCACGGAGTCACCTCCTCTATTTCTGGCTCCGGTGGGAGCCTATCTAGCGTGGAAGCTGAAAGCTCAGTTCGTGATGAACGTGTCGGATTTGTGGCCGGCCTCGGTCATTGGTCTCGGTGCGCTGCGGCCGGGTCGGTTGGAGAGGGCTGCGGTCCGCCTGGAAGAGTGGTGTTATCGCCAGGCCGCCCTGATTACGGGGCAGTCGAACGGCATTATCGAAGACATCGCGGCGCGCTTCCCTTGGAAAACTGACCTGCCCCCTGAAAACGAATCCGAATCTTGAGAGAGAATCGAAGGATTCGGGTGTGTGTAAGGAGGTAGGAAATGACGAGGAAGCGATACACGAGCGAACAGATTATC
>Ga0315336_1006526_pt1 | contig 11867 bp, 5 predicted proteins | sample ASW5metaG_FD_204512 | JGI IMG/M metagenome (GOLD analysis project Ga0315336, IMG submission 204512) | Ammonia-oxidizing marine archaeal communities from Monterey Bay, California, United States - ASW #5 | ecosystem: Environmental > Aquatic > Marine > Intertidal zone | place: USA: California...
CATCTGATGAAGCTGCTGTTTCAGGTTTTCCACTACGTTGGTGACCTCTCGATATGCCTCCGATTGCCTAATACCTGCGGCCGTGCAGAAATCATCCGGCAGAGAACCGAGCAATTCTCGCTTCAGCACTTGTACCAGCCATTCGACCCGGTGCGCTGTGAATGCCGATTGCAGTTGTTGAAACTTCGCCTGCAGCAGGCCGGCCCCCTGCCCCGCTGCACCGGTCAGGGCCGATTCACCCGCCACGGCGGCGGCCGTTCCGCCGGCAAGATCGGCAACGATGGGGACGACCGTGTGCGCTGCGGCATTGGCCATCAGCGGCGCCACGAGTTCTCCCGCGGGCCCCCAGCCGAGCGTGAACAAGACCACGCTTGTCGCGGGCCGCACAGCCGCTGAAACGTTGTGCAACTGACGGTAGAACCGGTACATCTCGGGACTATCGCTTTGAAACTGCCGCATCACCGTGGAAACGTTCCGTTCAAGTTCCGCATCGAGCGGCGCGGTTTCGTGTTCGTGCCTCAGCCGGGCGATGAGTTCCTCACGAGATTTACCTGCCAGCACCCGTTCGAAATGCGGTTTCAGCAGGGCATTGCCCGATTCGCTCATCCAGGAAAGCTTTTCGAACACCTCTTCCACAGTCTTCAGCACCACCCCCCATTCCGCTTGGCGATATTCTTCCATGGGGGAAACGCGATCCGGCTGCATCCTGTCGCGCGCAAAGCGAACCGGCCAGAGAACACCATGACCAACGGCATCGTAGAAACGGTGGACTCGGCGCGACCACCCTTCCTGTTGCCCCGTCCACCATTGCCGAATTTCCTGCACGAATAACTTACTCGGCAACATCGGCCAATCGTGAACACGCACCACGCTCTCCGACGAAAGTCGCTCGGCCGCTTTCGCGAACTCCCCGCTCCGCCGATTCACCTCCCGCAAGTAAGAAGGTGCGCCAGATTCCTGGTCGAGCAGGAGTTTCAGCGAACCACGCAGCGACCTGAGTTTGATCTCTACAAAACGGAGCCGGGACAAATCCTCCGCCAACGAATGCCGACCGGAATCTTCCGTTCGCTCCGCTACCGCTTCCGCAAACTGTGGCCAAGGACGTTCGTAAAAGGGAAGCCGGTTCGTCTCGGCCGCTTCCCGATCACCCGGCGCGATGTAGACGATTTCCGGCGCCACGCCGGTCTCACGGCAAAAGGTCTCCAGCCACAACGGCCAATACTCATCGTCTTCGGGAAGCTGGCATTGGTTGAACAAGACGATCACCGCCTTGTCTTCCGCGGCCGCCTTGCGAAAGAACTGTTTGACGGCTGCATCGTTGTATTTTTGCTGAGTCAGTACGGCGAAAAGTACGTCGGCACTGCGGCGCACAATGTCGGCCCGCCGCCAATTCACTTCTGCATCGCTGTCGATGTCGGGTGTGTCAAGAATCAGCAGGTTTTCGGGAATTTCGCTGCTAGTCTTCCAGTAGAGCTGATGCTCGTCATGCTCCTGCAGCGACTCGTCGACCCGCTTCCACGGTTTGAGGAAAAACCCGTCGAAAATGGCCGCCAGGTCGTGCTGCTTGCCAAACCCATTCGGTACCAAACAAACAGGGTGTTTGGTTCCCGATGCCAGTGGACTTGTGGCACTCAAGCAGCTGCCGGCAATGTGGTTGAAGATCACGCTTTTGCCAATGTTCGTCCCCCCCACCACCGCCACCACGAGAAAGGCGTCGTCATGCAATTGTGGCAGTAGCTTTTGGCGCAACAGGTCGAACCATTCCCGCCCCGCCAGCGGACCGATTTGTAGAAACTCGCATTCCAGTTCCAGCCGGAGCGCGGCCTGATGGAGCCGACGTACCGTTTGAGAACATTCACGTAAGCGTGACGACATGCATTCGTTCCGCGCAACTGACCGGACCACTCGCGAACGTGCATTTTACCACAAACCGGCTCCCCTTTCAGGACGGGTTTCCCCAGGCGGTCGCGTAAAGCGATTGCCATTGAGCAATGCGTCGAGAATCCGCCTGGCAACCTGGTATTGAAGTCTCCTGGTGTAGCGTCTCCTTTGTCACGTTGTAACAATGGTGAATCGGAGTAGACTGCGCATTGACCCAAAAGACCTGTTATTCTGATCGAAGAGTTGTCTCGCCTCTCCCCGCGGGAACGTCGCGCAAGCCACGCGCCGCTTTGGTTGCCTTCCTCACCAGAAGATCGAAGGAGTATTCGATGCCTCAGCAAGCGACACGCCGTGAATTCATGCAGCAATCGACCGCATTGGGAGTGGCCTGGTGGGTCGGGTCCCAATGGGCGCCTGCGTTTGCGGACAGCAAATCTCCCGTTGAGCGGCTGAATTTCGCCTGCATTGGTGTGGGAGGGAAAGGATCAGGTGACACAGATGACGCAGGTGACAATGGCAACGTGATTGCGTTGTGCGACATCGACGACAACCGCTTGAACAAGAAGGCCGTCAAGTTCCCGGAGGCGCGCAAATACAACGATTTCCGCGTGATGCTCGACGAACTCGGATCCGAGATCGACGCAGTCACCGTCAGCACGCCGGATCATACGCACGCACCCGCGAGTGCTATGGCGATGCGGATGGGCAAACATTGCTTCTGCCAGAAACCGCTTACCTGGTCGGTCTACGAAGCCCGCCGCTTACGGCAACTGGCCGAGGAGTTCGGCGTGCAGACCCAAATGGGGAACCAGGGAACTGCCGATTCCGGGTTTCGCCAATCGGTCGAGGTGATCCAATCGGGGGTCATCGGTGACGTCCGCGAGGTGCACGTCTGGACCAACCGCCCCGTCTGGCCACAAGGAACCGGTCGGCCGGAAATCAAGTCGGCGGCTCCCCGGCACGTTCACTGGAATCTGTTTCTAGGACCAGCACCCGAACGGTTGTACAACGCGGGATATCATCCGTTCAAGTGGCGCGGCTGGCTCGACTTCGGCACCGGTGCGCTGGGGGACATGGCGTGTCATACGGCAAACACGGCCGTAATGGCGCTCGACTTGTTCGATCCAGAATCGGTTGTCGCGGAGTCGGCCGGCATCGTCGAAAATGAAACGTTTCCGAAGTGGTCGGTCATCGAATTCAACTTCCCGCAGCGCGGCGAGCGTCCCGCCACCAAACTCATCTGGTACGACGGCGGCCGCACCCCTCCACGGGACTTGCTTGAAGGGGAAGAGATGGCGGAGAGCGGATTGTTGCTGGTCGGCGACGAGGGCAAATTCTACTCCGCCAACGATTACGGTGCCGCTTACGTGCTACTTCCCAAAGAGAAGTTCGTCGATTACAAGCCACCGGAACCGACGCTCCCCCGCATTGGAGGCAAAGACGCACACTTTCCTGAGTTCGCTGCCGCTTGCCGTGGCGGATCGCCCGGGATGTCGAACTTCGACTACGCGGCGCGGTTGACCGAAACCATTCTGCTGGGCAACCTCGCACTTCGCGCCGGAAGAAAAATCGAATGGGATGCCCAGAACCTGCTGGTGACCAACGTTCCCGAAGTGAACCAGTTTCTGCACCGCGAATACCGCGACGGCTGGACGTTATAGCAGTTCGCCACGCGACACGATTTGTATCAAACCGACCGGTCGGGGATGCGCGCCTTGCGATAACTCTTCTCGCAGCTGCTTTGTACGATTCGACGCATTACCGTTCGAGCAGCGATCCTTGGCCGACGACGTCGCGAAAGTGGATCGGGGCACTGGGAAGTTGCAGCGCAAGCGCCAGATGGTGCAGCCAGACGATGAACCCTGTTTCGGGATGAAAGTAGAGTTCGTGCAGCGCCTTTTCAGTCTTCGTGCCCGTGTTCCGTCTGTATTGATCGGCGGGCAGTTGAAAAAAGGTGTGCAACTGGAAGCTGCTCGCGCCTTGGAGCGCGTATTCGAGCGCCATCCGGCCGGTCACAATGTTGCCAGTCCCCGAAAAGGGGAGTAACGGTTCAGAGATTCCCCCCTCGTCTGCCAGTTTCCGGAACTTTGCCAGCACGCGCAGATTGCGGTCGCTGAGGTCCGGCCCTCCATACGCGACTCCGGTTGTGCCGTCGAACTCGCGATGCGGGTCGAACAGACGATTGCCGTAAATGAAATACGCAGGACGGCCGGCGCCCGCTTCGTGAATGGTGCGCAGCATCTCGATCTGAAATGCATCGTCGAAGAGCGCGTTGAAAAGTTTCAGCCCCAACTGAACCGCCGGTTGGTGAGGATCGTGCTTGTCCGCAGCCGCCTCCTGCACCAGCCGGCCGACAGTGCGCAACCATTCAAGAACCTTCGCCCGCGCAGCAGAGTGCTCGCTGCCGGCCAAAGTCGGGCTGAAATCCTTTTCCAGCAGCATTGGTTCCGTCTCGTCGGAAGACGTTTCCCGCCAGACTTCGAGCAGTCGCCGCGTGGTGTGTTCGTACTCAGCAGTCTTCCAAGCGGTTTCCTCGGGAGTCGGCAGGTGATACTTGCAGGAGGGGACAATCAGCGTCCCGCTGGGCCGGGCCAGTTCGCGGCAGACGCGCAGCAGTTCCAGGTACTCGTCGAACGATTGCCACCACCCGCGTCCCCGCCAACTGATTGTCCAACCCTCTTCACCGGATCGACCAACGATTGGTTCTGCGAGCATGCGCGATTCTTTGATCGCCCAGGCATCCATCGCGCGGGTGCCGGTTGCGTCCTGAGCAATCACCGTTTTGAGCACCACGAACCCGAGCCCCGCCTCGACGTCTTCTTGAACCTGGCGATGCGTCATTGACAGTTGACCCGATGCCTTGCCCCACGGGTTCATGACTTCTACGCCGCCATAGTGTGTGCCGACGTCGATTCCGTAGCGATCGAGCAAGAACTCTTCGAACGGCCGTGGCCACGGTTCGGCGGCGAACCATCCATAATCGGTATGGACCCGTTCGAGGACCGCCGTGGGGAGTTTGGGCACTTCAGGGAGCAGATAGGGTGATGATTGATCCGGCATGTCGGTTTGATTGTCGTGAATGGGCCCCACCTGGTGACTCAAGGGGGTGCGGCGACGGCATTGTACAGCGGGAAAGTCGTGCAAACCACGATCGTCGTTACCCGACCACAGGATTAACTCTCCCCTCCATCATAGACGTTGGCTCGGTTGTTTTTCAGACCAGGGCGCGCAAAATTGGATCGCAGGGAACTCCGATGAATGCCTCTTATCGACCGGGGTGAACGGTGCCGCGCATTGCTTTTTCAACACTCAGCTGTCCCGATTGGACGTGGGCGGAGGTCTTGCGAAATGGAACTCGCTGTCGATTCGACGGCGTAGAGATCCGGCTGTTGCACCGCGAGACGGATCTGCTGCAACTTTCTGAGTTCCGTCCCGGGAATTTGAATACGCGCCGCCGAGAGTTGGCGGATGCCGGTTTGAAGGTCTGCGGGCTGGCCTCTTCGGTGCGGTTCGACTACCCGACTCGAAAAGAGCGCGACGAGCAGGTCGACATCGGCCGCGCTTATGTCGATCTCGCGCGGGAGTTGGGGGCAGGGTTCGTCCGCGTGTTCGGCGACGTCGTACCGAAGAACGGCGCTCCTGCCGAGCGGCAAAGCGTCATGCGCCACATTGCCGACGGGCTGGACCGGCTGGCGGAATACGCTGCCACGCTTGAGCGTTCGATTCTCATCGAGACGCACGGGGACTTCACCAGTTCCGTCATTATGCGTGAGATGCTCGAGTTCGTGCAGCACCCGGCCGTTGGTGTGTTGTGGGACACACATCACCCTTGGCGGTTTTTTGGCGAGGATCCCGCTGAGACGTTCGAGCGGCTCGGCCCTTGGATCCGGCACACGCACTGGAAGGATTCCGTAATACGTGCCGAACGTCCTGTCGATGATGCAGTCCGGGAAGCGGCAGAGGCAGCCCACAAACTGATGAGCGGACACCAACACGCTGACTACGTCCTTTTCGGAGAGGGAGAATTCCCGGCGTCCGAGTGCATGCAGCTGTTGACGCGCGCCGGTTACGACGGCTGGTATTCGCTGGAATGGGAGAAGATGTGGCATCCGGAAATTGAAGGGCCCGAAGTCGTGCTGCCTCCATTTCCCGAAATGCTCAAAACAGTCTGGCAGGCCGTTCAAAGCGAGACGTGACATCTGCGCAAAGCTGACTTGTCGGCCGATTTTTCAGCATCACAATTCACCTGCACAACATGCTGTGCATCGGATGCGAGACGAGTAGCAACGGGTTTCACTTCGGCATAGCCTTGGAAAGCATGCGATTTCACTTGGAAGGAGAAACATTCAGGCAAGGGGCAAGGTTTGCCGCTTGCCGGCCGGCCGCTTGCCGCGCCTGTCTTCGCAATCTCGCCTGCTTAAAAAATCGGCAGGAGCGTTTCGACCGGTCACGATACCGCTGTCATCATGTTCGTTCGCGGGTATCACCAACCCTGCGGGTTACTCCGGTTAGTCATCCAACTACGACAATTGAATGTTTGACCGCCTTAGTTTCGTGGCTTATATTCAACTATGTCGCACGGCGTTGTTGCTTTACCGCAAAGCCGTTGCGTCATTTGCGAAACATGAATTTGACAAGACGTCCTTCGCTGGCAGCAATGGTTGCCGCAGCGAAACGCACTGTTGCCGAGGCACGAGGACGCCGCCTGTCGGATTCTGAGGGGGGGGAACCAAAATGACGTATCGGAAGTTAGCGACGCGGGCGGTCTCAATTGCCTTCGTCTGTGTTTGGTTGATCCCGGCGATCGGAGAATCGCTGGCGGCATCGAATTCACAGTCGAGCCTCGAAACATCTGCGCCGACCACGGCGATTCAGACCGGCGTTCAGATGGAACGGTCACGGAAGTGGATCGACGCGATCGAGCATTATCAAGACGCGCTGAAGGCTTGGCCCGAAAGCAAAGAGATCGAGTACGGGCTGCGGCGATCGAAGATTCACTTCAGCATCGAGCGACGGCATTCGGACCAAAGCTTTGAAACCTCGCTGCTCGCGAAATCCCGCTACGATGCGTTGGGCTTGTTTGACGACGTGCTCGACCAGATTCGAGCCAACTACGTCGACCCCATCAGTTCTACGTCGTTCGTTGCGCACGGCACCGAAAGTTTCTATCTTGCCTTGTCGAACGACAAATTTCACAACCGCCATCTGACGAACGCGCAACCGCAGCGGATCGCGGAAATGCGTAAGATTCTTCGCGAACAATATTGGAATAAGCCAATCAACTATGCCGGCGCCGCTCGTCAAACGGTTGACGAGGTTGCCAATAAGGCCTGGTCTCTGTTGCGAATCCCATACACGGCAGTCGTGATGGAATATGTTTTCGGCGGCTGCAACGCACTGGATGATTACAGCAATTACCTCACGCCCGACCGTCTGGACGATCTGTATGGCAATATCGAAGGGGAGTTTGTTGGGCTGGGAATCGAGATGAAAGCGGACGGCAGCCAGGGTCTCGTGCTGCTCAACGTGCTTCCCAACAGCCCGGCGGCCGAGGGGGGGATGTTGCGTGGGGATTACATCGTCGGCATCAACGGAAAAAGTTGCCGTGAAATGACCACCGACGAGGCGGCCAGGCTGCTGCGTGGTCCGGCCGGTAGCCGCGTGCGGCTGCAGGTGGTGCAGGCCTCGACGCGGCAGACACGCGAAACGGATTTTGTCCGTCGGCAGGTTCGTGTAAAGAGCGTTTCGGTCGCAAGAATAGTCGACCAAGAATCGGGCATCGCCTACATCCAGATGAACGGCTTCCAGAAGAGCACAGCGGCAGAACTGGATGCCGCCCTCAGAGATCTCGACAGACAGGGAATGCGTGCCTTGATCTGGGATCTCCGCGCGAATCCGGGTGGTTTGCTGCAATCTGCCGTCGAAGTCTTGGACCGGTTCATCTCCGGCGGGACACTGGTCTCGACACGCGGCCGGACGAGCGGCCAGAACATGAGCTATTCCGCGTATCGTCCCGGGACATGGCAAATTCCTCTCGTCTTGCTGGTCGACGGCGACAGCGCGAGTGCCAGTGAGATTGTGGCAGGAGCCTTACGCGATCATCGGCGCGGAAAAATTGTCGGCCGGCAAACGTATGGAAAGTGGTCGGTCCAGAGCATCTTCCCACTTCGCGACTCAACGGGATTACGGCTGACGACGGCCAAATTCTATTCGCCGAACGGACACACTCTCGGTAAGATCGGGGTGCGACCAGACGTTGTCGTCGACACAAGTGATCAGCACAGCACGTTCTATCGCGGACCGATCCACCCTTCAGAGGTCGAGACCGACGCCGATGTGCGAAAAGGTTTGGACCTCCTGCGTAGTCGACTATCCCGACGATGAATGAACCCGACACCGACTGGCTGTTGACTGGCGAGGGTGCCGGTCCCCGGTTTCGGTGGTCGTTTGCAGTGGAAGCACCGCTGGTTTCGCTTGAGAGAGGCCGGGAGACGGGCGAAGTTCTCGCTGCCGATGCTTCCGGCGGATTGTACTTGCTGGATCGATGCGGCCGTGTGGTCATGCTGACGCGTGGCTTTCCCAACCTCGAAGAAGTCGCATGGAGCGACATGGGCAACGGCGGTGTGGCTGTCGCCGACGAGACGACGCTGATCCGTCTATCCCCGCGTCTTGAAGTACAGTGGTCTCTGGAGCTTTCGGAGCCAATTCTCGGGATTGCCATCGATTCGTATGGGCATTACATCGCGGCCGGCCTGGCGGACGGTACAGTGCGGATCTACGACATCCGCAAGAGACTGTTCAGCCAGTTCGAAACAATTCGGCCGCTGAGCTTTCTCCGCTTTTTGGTCAACGAGCCACTACTGCTGTGCGCCGCCGAGTACGGTCTGGTGTGCTGCCACGATCTTGACGGAAACGAACATTGGAGTGCGAGGCCGCTTTCGAACGTCGGCGACCTCTCTGTCACCGGCGACGGCAACACGAGTTTGCTGGCATGCTTCGGCCACGGGATCCAAATCTATACAGCCGAAGGGGCCAACCAGAGTTCCCTAGTCGTTGGAGGAACTCCGCACCGTGCCTCCATCAGCTTTGCCCCGAAACGGATCGCCGTGGCAACCTTGGAACACCACCTGTACTGGCTCGACTCAGTAGGAGACCTGCTTTGGGCCGCAACGCTGCCTGGCGATGTTTGTGCGCTGCGGTGTAAACCGGCCGGGAACGGTCTGGTCGTCGGTCTGAATTCCGGCCGGATTATCAGTATCGATTGGGAGAGCCCGGTGACCGATTGACGCAGGCTGGCTACCGTCACAACTGTTACAAAGCGGCCTTCCGCAAGCCGGCCCTTCGCGATTTTCGCTCCTTTTATCTCCCCGAAAAAACGCGACTTGCTATACTGACAGTCCCGTCTGCTAGAGAATGTCTAGCATTTTTCTAGCGGGGCAGACGTAGAGTTCGTCGAAGGTTTTCCGGAAAAGAGGTGCGGCACCTTTTTTGGAAACGCGCAAGCGGTCCCTGGGGACTGCTGCATCACATCTTTGGGGCGAACAGTTCGAAACGGCCAATTATCGGTGTATGGGAATGGGGACCAGTTCCGACGCGAGAGGCGATGTCCAACCTGCGGGCGCGTCGCGTCCGGCGGCGCAAACCCCCGGTAGAAAGCGGCTCGGCAAGTACGAACTGCTGAGGACGCTGGGCGCCGGCGGAATGGGAACCGTCTACCTCGCTAAAGATACCCAATTAAACCGAACGGTCGCGCTAAAGATTCTGCCGAAAGACAAGACTTCCAACCCAACTCTGGTGAAACGGTTCAAAGCCGAGGCGAAGTCGGCCGCTCAACTCAAGCACGACAATATCGTGAGCGTCTTCGAGGCGGACCAGATCGAAGGCTGCCTGTACATCTCGCTAGAATACGTTGACGGCACCGATGTCCAATTTCTCGTCGAGAAACGGGGCGTGCTTCCGGTTAAGCGATCGGTCGAAATTGTCAGGCAGGTCGCGCGGGCCTTGCAACATGCCCATTCCAAGGGGATAGTCCACCGCGACATTAAGCCGTCGAACCTGTTGGTCGATCGCGACGGGAACGTCAAGCTGACCGATATGGGTCTCGCGCGTTCGATCGACGACACATTGGAAGCGAGCATCACGCGCGCCGGCACAACGGTCGGTACGGTTGACTACATGGCGCCGGAACAAGCGCGCGACAGCAAATTAGCCGATGTCCGCAGCGACATTTACTCGCTCGGCTGCACCTGGTACCACATGCTGACCGGAATGCCTCCGTTTCCGGAAGGAAGTTTGACGAACAAGCTCTACTCGCACGTCACTAAGTCGCGTCCCGATCCGCGCGAAAAGAACGAGGCCATTCCGGAAACGGTTGTGCTGATCATGCACCGCATGATGGCCAAGCGTCCCAAGGACCGCTACCAGACACCAGAGGAGTTGCTCGAAGATCTTGAAAACACAGACACCCATCCCACAGCGACGCTCAATCTGATTTTTTCCGCAGTCGACGATGTTGCCCTGCCCGACGACACCGTCGTTGCAGCGGCGCGCACAACAAGTCGACCGGTATTGCCGCCTCGCATCGATCGAAATGAACGCAAGTCGGATCGACACGGTCAACGGTCCTATCTCGAAGTCATAAAGTATCTACTGGTTGTGATCGCAGTTGTAGCATTCGTCGTGTTTGCGTGGTGGGCCATCACGGGGTGGATGAGCCGACGCTCCGCGACAGACAACAAATTGCAGGATAATCCGTATTCGCGGAAAACGGACAGTGCCGACAAGCGTAAGAGCCAAGCAGGTCCCCTGATTGCCGATCAGAGCGGGCCGAAGACAAAGGCTAAGGCTTCGTCTGGCCGACGTGACGCTAGAGCGCTAAAGAGCAACAATAAGGGGCCGCAAGACGATACAGCATCCGGGCTCGTCAACCGCGCCGACAAAAAGAACCTCGCCCCGAAAACCGAGGGCGTCGGCGCCCACCTGCCGCGATGGGCTCAAACAGCAGCAGAAGGGAACGAGGACAACCCCTTTTCGCAAATTGGCCTCCCGGTCAGGACGGTCGGCCGTCGGAGTGATGGTGGTACCAGCCGGTACTCCAGCTGGAACGCCAGCCTGTCGGGTGCCCTCAACAACACTACCGCGACCGGTGCAGCGATCGTTCTAGTCGGCGACGGCCCCTTTATCCTACCGCAAATGGAGTTGAGCCGACGCCGCCGAATTGTCATCACCGCCGCGAGCGAAAGCCGACCGGTGATTCTCTTTGCGCCAGACCCGAATGAACCAACCGACGTTGTCTTTCGCGTGATGAACGGCTCGCTGGCACTCTCGGGTGTTCATCTGATCGTTCCAGAGCATCAATTCCCCGATGAGGGAGAACTGAAGTTGATCGAAGTCTTCGCCGGCGACCTGGCGTTACGTGGCTGCACGGTTACGTTCGAGGGAACTCGTCGTGGTGGAACAACCGCGTTGAGCGTAACTGGTGGAGGAGAGTGGTACGGGCGGACACCTTTGTCGCAAGCACGTCTATTCGTCGACAAGACTGTTGTCCGAGGTGACGGGCTTTCTGCATTCGCGATCGATCGAGGTGCAATCGACTTTGTTGCCCGCGACTCCCTGTTTGCCACCGGTGGTGCCCCGGTGCTCCGCCTGACGCGTGGATTTCAGATCGAAAACTTACCGAAACAGGGCGACACGCCGCCACGCAAGCTGACGATATCGCGGTGTACGTCAATTTGCCGTAAAACCGCCTTCGACTTCGATCCAGGCAACGACGCCACAAATCCACCCGCGACACAAGTCGTCACCGCCGGTTCGTTGTTCGCTGCCGAAGAAGATCCAGCGACGCAAGATCCCACCCTGCTCGTTCTCCGCGGATGGCCACTTCAATCGTCCCGGGGTGCGAACAAGGTATTGCCGAAGGATCTCCGCTGGGACGCGCGATCGTCACTGTTTCTCGGATGGAAAAACCTGGTCCGCGTACCGTCGGA
>Ga0315336_1006528_pt1 | contig 11865 bp, 10 predicted proteins | sample ASW5metaG_FD_204512 | JGI IMG/M metagenome (GOLD analysis project Ga0315336, IMG submission 204512) | Ammonia-oxidizing marine archaeal communities from Monterey Bay, California, United States - ASW #5 | ecosystem: Environmental > Aquatic > Marine > Intertidal zone | place: USA: California...
CAGAAAAGAGACTTTATATACGTAGAGGATGCAATACGAGCTATGATTCTGGCAGGAACAAAAGGAGGTAAATTAGTTTCAGAAGTCTATAATGTAGGCACGGGTCACGCTACCTCGTTACGCCAGGTGATCCGGAATATTAAAGCCGCGGGCGTGGAGGTGGAGGCAACCTATACATCAAAAGCGGATACTGGACAAAATTGTTTTTCCCTAGATGCTTCCCGTTTTAGGAAATACTTTGGATGGAAACCAAAAATTTCACCCCGCGCAGGCATTAAAAAAACTTTGCTCTGGTTTCAGGAAAAGGCAACGTTATGAAGAACATCCGGATAGATGACCTTGACCGTAAGTCAGACGAACGAGGCTGGCTCATAGAAGTACTGGGAGGGAAAAGCCTAGATGTCCCTCATGAGTTCGGCCAGATCCATGTTTCTATCGCTTATCCTGGGAAAGTTCGCGGTAACCATTATCACACCCGCAAACTAGAATGGTTCTGCGTTCCACAAGGAAAAGGACTCCTACGGCTAAAGGATTTAAAAACGGGAGAGCAAAAAGAGGTGCTTATGGGAGAAGGGGCGCTTCGCACAGTTTATATTTCGCCCGGTGTCATTCATGCTATAAAAAATATTGGGGAGACAAACATGGCACTTATTGTCTACGCCAATGAATCTTTTGATCCCAATGATCCAGATACCTTCTACAAAAAAATCCTAGAATAGAAAAATCCTGCTCTTAATTAAAGAAACGGTTCTATCCAATTATGAAAATAACCTTTTTATTACCGCATGTAAGAATCAGCGGCGGCGTTAAGGCACTCATTGAATATGCTAATCGCCTCCAAAATATGGGACACCTTGTTAGAATTTTTATACCAGAGAAAACACCGAAGTGGTATCGTCTCGACAAACGATTGAAAACCCGCCAGGATGGACTGAAAATCCTACCTCCAGAAGTTACTGACTGGATAAACAACTCTTTACCGATAGAAGTTTTCCCTGAGGCAAGCTCTTCCCATATCCCTGATGCCGATATAATTATTGCCAGCGCATGGGAAACAGCTGAGTTTGCCGTGCAGTTTCCACCACGCAAAGGAAAGCCCTTTTATTTTGTACAGCATTACGAAAGTTTATGGACTCGTGACAAAAGCAAGGCAGTTAAAACCTACGATCTACCAATGCAAACGCTGACGATCTCTACTTGGCTTAAAAATATTCTCAAAGAAAAACACGCCCAAAAGGCCGAGTTATTGGTCACACCTGTTGATCATGATATTTTCTTCTGCGACACAAAAATATGGAATATACCACGGCGTATTTGCATGCTGCATCATGATTATGACTGGAAAGGTTATATGGAGGGCATAGAATCAATCCGAAAAGTCCGGGCGCAGGGGAAAAATATTGAACTAGTCGTATTCGGTGAAAAAACCAAAAACCCAGAGTTGTTATTTGAATCGGCAGGGTTCAGTTTTGAATACCATTATCGCCCGTCACCCAAACAGTTAAGGGAAATTTATAGCTCTTGCGATATTTATTTATGCCCCAGTTGGTACGAAGGACTTGGAATGCCAGCCATGGAGGCCATGGCCTGTAAGTCAGCGCTGGTTACAGCTGACACGGGTGGATGCCGTGATTACGCCATCGACAGCGAAACAGCACTTGTTTCCCCCCCTCATGATGTTGAAGGTCTTGCCATGAATCTGATCCGTCTTCTAGATGATGAATCACTTTTAAAATCTATTTCCAAGAACGGGTGCCAGAAAATCTCCGAATTTACTTGGCAAAAAAACTGCTCACAACTTCAGAATATTTTTAAGTCTGCATTAACAAACAAAGAATAAATTCCTTGAAAAAAATTACCGCTATTATCGTCAACTGGAATGACAAAGATGTCATCGGTGAATGCATCCAATCTCTTCTGAATCAGGATCGATCTGAAATTGATATTATCGTTAGTGATAACGGATCGAATGACGGCTCGATCGATTTCATTTGCGAGCGATTCCCATCGGTTCAGATTATTAGAAACGAAGAAAATCTTGGTTTTGGTTCTGCCGTCAATAGGGGTTTATCCGCTGCCAAAGGCGACTACCTAATTTTCCTAAATAGCGACCTCATATTGGATCCTAAATGCATCGGTGCACTAGCCATGTTTTTGGATTCTAATTCTAGCGTTGGAGGAGCCATCCCAAAAATTCTTTACCATGACCAGCGCGACACCATCAATTCGCTGGGTGTCCTTATCAACTACACTGGCATTGCTTACCCGAATCTACTAGGGCAGAGGGATCCTGGAAGTGTAGAAGCTTTTGAGTCTGCTTGTGGAGGAATTTTTATGTTGAGGCAGGAGGTTTACGCTACAGTAGGTGGGTTTGACGAAGACTTGTTTCTTTACCACGAGGATCACGATCTTTCCTGGAGAATTCGGCTGGCCGGATGGAAGTTGAAGGTAACTCCAAACGCGACCATGTACCACCATTATAATTTCAATAAAGGCGTAAGAAAGTTTTATTTCTCTGAAAAAAACCGCCTTTACCTTTTACTAAAAAATTTGGAACTCAAAACCCTTGCACTCATTTGCCCTGCGTTGATTCTTGTTGAATTCTCTCAATGGATCCATGCAGCAACCAATGGGTGGCTTTTTCTTAAAATAAAAAGCTATTTTGAAATTTTTAATCTTTTACCCAAAATTCTAATAAAGAGAAGAAAACTAAAATTTTTACGAAAAATATCTGATAGTGAAATCATCCGCATTTACCAGGGAAGTCTTGCAGTAAGCGGAATTAAAAATCCACTTCTTACCCATGTGCTTAACCCAATATTAAACATTTACTGGAAATTGATTCGTAGTTTGATTTAATCTTGCGCCTAACTACCAAAGAGCTCCTTTATTTTTTTTCGGCGATACCTAAAGATAGACTCTAAATCTTTCCTTATGAAAAAGTGCGCCATAACGTCTCCGGGAACCCAACCGGGTAGTTTATATACTATGCGATCACGGATAACCGTGCCGCCTTCCTTTTCGAAAAACTGATGCGTATGATGCCATATTGAATAGGGGCCCTTTATCTGTTCGTCAGAAAATCGAACATTGGGTTGAAAATCCATAATACGGGATTCCCAATTAAACCGAACACCATGGAGCTTTAGACTATAGGTATAAATAGTTCCACTGCAAAATTTCTTATCAGATTGGCTCAGAATTTTAAAATGAAGAAATGGCGGAGTGATGGCTGCAAGGTTCTTCGCGTCGGAAAAAAAACTAAACACACGATCAATGGGCGTTGGAACCCATTGCTCCATTAGAAGCTCATGACCTATTCTGTCACAAATAACCTTCAATGCATTACTTAGATTAGGGTACGTAAATTTATACCCTGCCTTACGAATCTTTTCGGCGGAGGTTTTTTGCGATGCAATAAGAATTTGAGACATCTCACCAAAGACCATACGGAGAACTGCTAATGGTAAAGGAAAGATCGCTGGGCGGCTTAAAATATCCGCGAGTTTTTGAGTAAAGTCTCTGTTAGTAACTGGATTTGGGCTAACTGCGTTAATAGGTCCGGTAACATTATTATTTTCCAAAGCGTGGACCAACATGCCTGCTAAGTCACGCAAGTGAACCCAACTCATCCATTGATGTCCACTACCCAGCTTACCACCCAAACCAAGCCTGAATGGTGGCAACATCATTTTCAAAGCTCCACCATCGTGACCCAGCACAACACCTATTCTCATTGCTACTGTTCGTATTCCACTATCCATCGCCCGAAAAATCTCATCCTCCCAGCTTTGACACACCTCTGCCAGAAAACCTGTTCCTAGAGTTGAATTTTCATTTAATTCATCATTTCCTCGATCACCGTAATAACCTATTGCAGATGCCGAAACAAATACAGAAGGCTTTTGCTCAAGATTTTCAAAAGCATTTGTTAGGTTTCGGGTCGATTCAATTCGTGAACGCACAATCTCACGCTTACGGTGGGCATTCCATCTCCCAGCGACGTTTTCTCCGGCTAGATGTAGAACCGCATCGACACCTTCCAGTTTCTGAATCCATTCCTCAGATTTCTGAGAGTTTCCTTCAACTATTTCGCAAACAACTGGAAGGGAAATACTGGCCTTTTCTGCGTTACGAGTTAATGCAATAATACTATGGCCTCTTTCACGTAAAAGATATAAAACTTCTTTTCCAATAAATCCTGTAGCACCGGTAACAAAAACTTTCATGATACGGCTCGTCTCTAGCCAAAATTAATGCATTGGCTCTTTAGATGATTGGCTAATATAAAAAAGATTATTTTCTCTTTTTATTTTTTATTTTATTGACAATCATTCAATTATCTGAATATTCATTAATTAATTTTTTCAGTTAGATCAAATCAGGAGGAAGCATGCCTTACGAAAATTTTCCCAACTACGTTGACGAAACACCGGGAAATAAATTCTACTGCATCTGTGGCGAATCGGCCAAAAAACCTTACTGCGACGGCTCTCATGAAAAACTCAAGACTGGCAAGTCGCCCAAAGAGTTTGAAGTTAGTGAAGCAAAGCGAATGGCCATTTGTGACTGTGGTCAGTCGGAGAAATCACCATTGTGCGATGGCACCCATTCCAAGCTGTAATTAAAAATAAACCTGCAACCAACTTTGTTTGATGGGGGGGGGCTTCAGTCTCTCCGTCCTTTGGAGACCATTATTTGAAACAGTTCCAATTAACTCCCAGTTTAGTTTCCACAAATGCTCGAAGCATCTGACTACGGTTAGTTAATCTCTTTCTCTTGCTCCTACTAACTCTAACCTCCGATTCTATATTGCCTAGCTCAACAAGGTGACTTTTTATTTCAGATTATATTTTTATAGATTTTGAGCATCTCTGCCGCGTTTCTCTCCTGCGTAAATTTCTCGGCCAATAAACGAGCGGATTGCGCCATTGGCTCTCTAATCTTTGAGTCCATTAAATAGTTTATGGCCTTGGCAATGGCTTTGGCATCTGATGGTTCCTCCAAAACAATTCCCTCTTTTTTAGTTGTAATTATTTCTGCGACACCACAGTTACGGCTTGTAATGATGGGGAGCCCAGAGGCCAAAGCTTCCAGGTTAGCGTTTCCAAAAGGTTCATAAATCGATGGTAGTACAAAGAGGTCGGCTGAAGCATATAGTGTTTCAATATCATCAATAGGATCGAGATGAATTATTTTCCTTCGATTTTCTTTAGAAACGAAACTCAGGTACGTCTCCCAGTTCCCCTTCCCCAAAAGAACCAATCGCCAATTCTTTTGTTTTAGGTAAGGTAAAGCCTTAAGCAAATACTTTAGACCCTTTCGTTCGAACCCGGATCCCACAAACAAAGCCATCACTTCATCATCAGAAACTCCAAATCTTTTGCGCACTTCAGTTCGAAAACGATTTTTATTATCCGGATGGAATCTATCTAGCTGTACTCCATTATAAACTACCTCTATCCTATCTTCTGGAAGCTCGTAGTGTTTTAGAATATCTCGCTTGACCATCTCTGAAATGGCTATGATTTTTTTGCATTTTCCGCTTTCAAAAATTGCCTTCTCGAGTTTTAAAACCAACTGATGGAATAAGCTAAATCGGAATGAAAGTTTTTTTATGGGAGGTAAATAGCTTGCTCTTCTTTCCAGCCACTCGCGATGGCATCCGTCACCAGCTCGGTATACATCCTGATACCATATTCGCTCGTGACTTTGCACTATGTCGAACGGCTCTGCGCGAACCGCTTTGAGTGCAAACGAGGCGAATGACAGCGTTCTTAAAAAAGAATTCAGCCTTATCGCACGAACAGGATGCACGTGGATATTGGGATGGTCGGATGGCATCCATTGGTTGGCAAAGATGTGTATATTATGCCCGGCATTCGCAAGATGCGTAGTGTACTCAGAAACAAATTGCTCAGCCCCACCATAGTTTACATACTTTTGTCTAACGACAGCAATTTTCATAATGGCCCACAGAATTTAGAACTCATCCAGTTATTTTATAGACGAAGATACGACCTCTCGATATACGGCCAAAGTTGCATCCATCATTTTGTCTACCGTTAATTCGTTTTGGCAAAACAAACACGCATTTTCTGCTAGGCGAACTGCAAGATCAGGATCCTTGAGCAGTTTCAACACACCTTCGGCAAGGCTTAGCGCTTTTTTAGGTTCGATTAACACCCCTCGCTCACCATTTCCCAGAAGTTCAGGGATCGAGGCTATCCTTGTTGCAACCACTGGAGTTTTCATCGCAAACGCCTGAGGTATAACCTGCGGCGTTCCCTCCCCAGCAAATGAAGCCAAAACCTGTACATCCAAGGCCGCCATAATTTCCGGAATATCCTCTCTGTATCCAGAAAGAACTACTCTATCTTCCAAGCCCGCTAGCCTGATTTTATATTTTATCTGTTCGAAACCTGGCCCGTCACCCACAACCAGAAACTGGGCACTAGGAAATTGCTGCAGAATTAAAGGGATAGCCTCAAGAAAATAGTCGTGCCCTTTCCAGCCACGAATGACACCAATTTTCCCTACGAAGGGTTGATCGGGTTTGACTTTAAATTCTTCACGAATTTTTGTTCCAGATATGGCTGGGTTGAATCTACATAGATCGACGCCCGCCGGAATAGACACTACTTTTCGCGGGTCAACATGACGAACCTTTTTAATTATGTTAGAGATCGCGTCGCCGCTGGTCAGGATTCGTTCAGGTATATATGAATATAAAAGATGATTTGGGAAAAAACCTCTTATCGGCAGCGAAACATGCCGAGTGCGAACAACAGGAATTCCAGCAAATTTGCCCGCGACACCACCAAGCCAACTATCAACAGAACTGTGCGTATGAATGATGTCGGGGTTGACCTCGTTAATAAATTTGTATAGGGCTGTGAGTGCCACGAGATTAAACGCTCTGTCCATTTCAATGGACTTAAAGTTAAACCGAGAACTAGAAAAGGATCGACAATTTTCTTCCAGAGGGCTTCCAGTCTGGCATGCCACGGAAACCCTATGGCCCCGTTCAAGAAGCAATGTGGCTTCCTGAAGCACACGAATCTCTTGGCCACCCCACCCAGAGGCAGCTTCAGTATGAAGTATGTGCAGCGATTTCAAGGTAGGAGCTCAGATCAAACTAGGGTGAACGATCAGTTGCAAGTGGCTGCCAAATAATCTAGCATACCACTACGAACAAGTCGAACCGCAAAACCGCCCCTGGACCCCCAAGCGCAGCTTTTTATCATGCAATCTAATATTACCGGAACCGAAAACATGCCTCTTCAAACCTCGCCCTGCGAGTCCTGTGATTCGAAAAACTTTATGTTTATCTGCAATAGAGGTGACAGAACACAAATTCTACGCTGCCTAAATTGCGATCTGGAGGCTGTCAATCCGTTGCCCGATAAAAGCAATCTTAATTTAACATATAATCTGGAAATGAAAGGCGAGCCTTCGAAAACCGCGAAAAATGACCCTCTTTTCAAAACATATATAACGCAACACATCGAACGAGAGAAATCATTCAAAAAAATTCATCAAAAACGATTGCGTTTGATAGAACACTTTAGTCAAAAAAAAGGAAACCTGCTCGACGTGGGATGTGGAGCTGGATTTTTTATAAATTATGCAAAATCAAAAGGCTGGGATGTCAACGGCATTGACCTTCTAGATGAATACATTCAATTTGCAAAAGAAAAACTCATGATTAAAAACGCTCAATGTTTATCCCTAGAAGAAGCTAAGTTTCCTGAACAATGTTTTGACGTGGTTACGCTATGGGATCTTATTGAACATTTATCACATCCACTTGATGAGCTAAAAAAAATTAACCGCTTACTTAAACCGGGTGGACATCTGGCTATCTGGACTCCTAATGTTAAAAATTCTATTTTCATGAAAGAAAGTTGGACCGGATACATAACTTACCAGCACCTTTATTTTTTTTCTCTAAAAACATTGGGAAAACTACTTAGGCGTGCTGGATTTAAAATTGTTTTCGCCAAAACAAGCAAAACAAAAAAAGGCCTGCTTATTCCAAAGGAGTCGCTGACGTTCAAGGAGTTCAAAAAACCTAAATCAACAGCAGGGCGATTGTGGTTTTCTATCAAAAGGGATCTTAAAAATGTATTTAACCCGATGACTTACATGGACCCATTCTTTAATATGCTTGGGTACGGCTTTAACTTATTGGTTATTGCGGCAAAAGATTCAAATAATAATTAATTTATTTTTTTAATGAACAACTCTAACCCAAATATGAGTCCAGCGGCAGTAATTTCTTTTGAGGGTCACTCTGAAAAACTAAGGGCCTGTTTAAATGCTCTTTCTTCTTGGGTCTCGCCAATCATTATTATCCACTCCGATAGTGATAAGCATGTCAATCAAATCGCTGAGGAATTTAAAGTCTCAACAAGTGTTTGCCCCATCCCAGAAACTAACGCCAAGTGGGATGCTGGTCTTTCCCAGGTTAATAAACAATGGGTTCTGCTTATGCGCTCCGATGAAGTAGTTACTGGTCAATTGAGAAAAACAATCGTAGAAAAAATAAAAGTTAACGAAGACACTTCTTGCCAGTACTCACTTCCCCTTACTCTGGTATTCCTTAAAAAACGTTTGAAATATTCATTGGACTGGCATGATTCAAAACCTTCGTGTCTAGTTTATCTCTCCAAAAATGCAGATACCATAAGTCAACTTTCGAGTAAATATGCACATTTTGAAGGAGAATTGATCCGTTACGGCGAGGAGACGATTTCTGATTGCGCAGCTATCGTTTTAAAAAAGGCTGAGGAAAAGGCCAAACAACTAGCTCAAAATATAAAACTTTTTGATCTCCGTTTTCTTTTTTTTCTTGGTTTTATCTCTTCGATTAAAAAGTTTTTAGAAGTTTACTTTTTACAAAAAGGGTTTAAGGAGGGTTTTGAAGGAGCTGTTTTCGCTGTATGCGAAGCCCACGCAGAACTTCTTGGGTATTTACGTTATTACGAACTATACGTTAGGGGTGGGGGAAACCTCAAAGATAACCTGCCATCTCTTAAAAAAATTCTCGTTATCAAGCTACGAGATATTGGCGACAATATACTATGCACTCCTCTGATTCATAATCTAAAAAAACACCTCCCGAATGCTTCGATTTCAGTATTGACATGGTCATATTCTAAACCAGTATTTGAAAATAACCCTTCGATTGACCAGTTGTTTGACCTTACCAAAGAACCTTCGTCTACCGAAATCAATGAACTATGCAAAGAGCTCAACTCTGCAAACTTTGATCTAATTATTAATACCCATAGTGGAGCTTTCTCTTCAAGCCTATTAGCCAAGGTCAAAACTAAGCACCGGATCAACAATTATTATCGAGGCCGCAACAAGTCTTACAATTTGATAACTCATGAATCTGATTACTATCGCTCTTCGATTGAACGTGATCTAGATTGTCTCAGAAGTCTGGGGTTAGAACCAACCAGCAAAAAAACAGAAGTTTTTTTAAACGACAATGAACTTGAATGGGCCAAGGAGGAGTTAAAAACTCAAGGTTTAAATTCGAAAAAAAAATTGGTTCTGATTCACCCGTCTGCCGCAGCACCAATCCGTGAATGGCCTCTTGAGAAATTCAACCAACTAACACAAAATTTAAACGAAAAGGAAGAAATCCAGCCTATAATAATTTGCACAAATGTTGAATATTCTAAGGTCAAATCTTTACTTGATGACATACCTGAACTTGTGATTTTTCACCAAACAACGGTCCGCCAAATGATGGCAATCGTTCACGAATGTGATCTCGTCATTGATAATGATTCTTCACCAAGCCACGTTGCGACAGCATTTGGAATTCCCGCAATTGTTTTATTTAGTCAGGCTATACGCGAAATATTTCGCCCCTACCACCCAGAAAAAGATGAACATTTTGTTTTCTACAATGATGTAGATTGCAGGGAGTGCGAATTAACCTATTGTGACGATCGTATATGCTTAGAGTTTTCTCCAGACAAAGTCTATGCCCAAGCGCTTAAAATGCTTTCCTGTGAATAGAACTGAACTTATAAAATGATTCCTGTAGTTTTTAAAAAATGGTTGGGCATTCCTCATGACTGTCAATATCCAAAATCTATTTTTATTGGGTTGATCGGTGGCGTTGGCGACCTTATTGCAACTGCTCCATCAATAGTTGCCTTAAAAAATAAATACCCAGAAGCTAAGATCACGTTTGGTGTCGGCGACGGTATATTCTTCAACACTATTAACAACGACCCTAATATCGACCATTTTGAAACGCCATTTTTTTATAATGTATGGAAAAAGAGGCACCGTTGGCGCATGTACCGTCAAAAATTAAAAATTTATGACTTGGTTTTTCTACTCGACAACCCCGACAGAGATTGGTGGAAAGCTAAAAAACACCTCGTCGATATTTATGCAGAAAAATGTGGCGTAAATTTGGAACAGCGCAGACCAATTATTTACCTACACGATAATGACTTGGAAAAAGCTCAAAATAAACTTAACGAATTAGGAGTTTCTGCTAATGACAAGCTTTTAATTCTTGCACCAGAAGCACGGTCAAAAAAAGAAATGAAAGAATGGCCTCATGGACGAATAATCACCCTCATCCAAAAAATAACTCAAAATAGGAATTGTAAAATTATTACCTTTACCTCTAAAGATAACTCTAACGATTATAATGGTACAATTGAGCTAAAAGGATTTCCCTTAGGCCCTTCTTGCGCTATGATCAGCAAAGCCTCGATGTTTCTGGGGGTGGATAACGGCTTAACCCATGTTGCTTCTTGTTTTGATATTAAGCTAATTTCAATTCATATTGGTTATCCCGTTGAGTGTTGTGGGCCTCTTTCACCTAAGGCTATAGCTATCGCGCACGAACCTTTCAGCTCGCCCGAATCCATTTCGGTCGATGAAGTCTATGAAGTCTTCGAGAAAGTGTTTTAATCATGTTTAATTTACGTCATAGAGTTAACCGCATCCTCATCAAGCTGAGCTACCGTTGCGGGATTTCTCGTCTATGGTCTATGCCTAAAAAACTTGCAATCGACCCAACCAACCATTGCGACCTGAAGTGCCCTCTTTGTCCTACCGGCCTGGGTGACAAAACTGTAGATCGTGGCCTCATGAAACTAGAACAGTTTAAACCTGTTCTTGATAGTTTAGGGAAATGGCTGCAGTCCGTCGATATGTACAGTTGGGGAGAACCATTACTCAATAAATCTTTTGTTGAGATGATCCGATACAGCGCCACTAACAAAGGCATACGCACTATCACCAGTCTTCATTTGAATAATATGACCGATGAACAGGTTGAGGGTTTCGTTACTTCCAGACTGGATAAGTTGGTCGTATCCGTCGATGGTGCAACTCAGGAAGTTTATGAAAAATACAGAGTGGGGGGAGACATTGACAAGGTCTTCAATAACATGAGACGCCTTGTGGCTGCGAAGAAAAAACACAACTCTAAATTGCGCGTGGTTTGGAATTTTCTGGTAATGAAACAAAATGAACACCAGATGGACATGGCCAGGGAACTTGCTAAAGAAATCGGTGTTGATGTCACGTTCAGTATCATGCGCACCAACCTTAAAGACGATATCCTTCAAAAGGTAGAAAATAATATCGAAAAGGACGCTCAGTGGATTCCTGAGAACCCAGATTATAACCCCTATGACCTTAAGCAAAAGAAACGTAAAAATCCAATTAAATTTTGCAAGCGTCCCTGGATGGAAACGTTTGTTAACTGGAATGGCGATGTTTTCCCCTGCGGCTGTGTGGTTACAGAAAGCAAATACTCCATGGGCAATGTATTTGAGAAAGATTTTAAAGATATTTGGAACGGAAAAAAGTACATTG
>Ga0315336_1006529_pt1 | contig 11864 bp, 8 predicted proteins | sample ASW5metaG_FD_204512 | JGI IMG/M metagenome (GOLD analysis project Ga0315336, IMG submission 204512) | Ammonia-oxidizing marine archaeal communities from Monterey Bay, California, United States - ASW #5 | ecosystem: Environmental > Aquatic > Marine > Intertidal zone | place: USA: California...
CCACGCCGGCCGACGCCTGGGCATTCAATCCGTCGATCACCTGACCAATCGCCTGGGTCCGGCCAAAAAAGATGGCGGCGTGTTGTTGTTCAAAGACCCTCAGGCCGCGAAACGGCGAACCGGCGATCCAGGTGGGTACGGCGGCCGTCACCGTGGTCTTGTGGCTGACGTCGATCCCCAGGCGGTTCAGACGCTCATCAATCACTTTCCGCAGGTGCGTTTCCAGCAATTCCTCGAAATGACCCAGCTCGTCGAAGGGGTGAAAGGCGGCAATCAGCGTCCCGTCCTCGCCGTGGAACCAACTGTCGACAAAGTTGTCCAATGCATCGGCCTGGTCCAGGACACGTCGCGCGGACGCACGATCCGTTTGATCCACGGCCGGGGGGTCGGCCGTCTTGCGATACACCAGCAGATCGGGCGAACCGTTGGTTTTGAACGACTCGTAAGCATCCTCGAATTCAAATTCCGTTCCCGATGCATACCGCGATCCATCAGGCCGGGTCGTGTCGGGCGGCAGTTTGGTCCCCAGGCGCGACCAGAGGATGCACAGCACGATGTCGGTTTCCGACGGCCGCACGATCTGCGTCTGAAACCCCTCGGTGGCCAGCAGCGGTTCGTGTTCCCACAGCACTTTTTCGATATGGGCGATCGCCGAGTATTCGTGAGCCAATTGTTCCAGCACACGGCCGGCCACTTGCCGTTCCGGCACCACGTCGCCCGGCGACGACACGAACACTTTCAATGTGGGAAGGCTCATAGCGATTCAACACCCGTTTGTAACGCACCCGGCAGCATCTCGAAGGTGGCTTCCGTGTTGTTTACGTGAGGACGCCGTTGTCTGGCAATCGACAGGGGGCGTTGCAACGCGTTCCAGAGTAGTCAATCGTGCTGCGGATCTCGACAATCGCCCGAGCGCAGCCCAGGAAATTCCACACACGGCCGCGATCCGGCAATGGTCTACCCGCAGACAGGCCCCCCGGCTGCTGACGTCACCGACGTACGCCGATTTGAGCGCCTTGTTTGCCTCATCGGTGGTAGCTTGGATTCGTTTGGTAGTCTGGGTGCTGAAAAGTTGTGTAGCTCGGTAGTTCTCAGAGGGTATCAGGGCTTGCTGGGCTCAGATAGGACCCGCTGGGGCTGGAATTCGGGTGATTTGTGGCATCGTTTTCAGATTTCTGGTTTTTCGTGAGCCCCCGTGTGTGCGTCCTGCCATGTGAGTTTCAGAGGGATGGCAAGAGTCGCCACCCGCAAACAACTCACTCAAGCCCACAAAGGGACACACGATGAGACTGCTTATCCTCGCTCTGACACTGATCAACGCACCTGTCGAAGAACAATACGAAATGCTTGCTGACCTGTACGATGCCGATCCTCGCCTGGCCTATGAGGTCCTGGATGTGGCCGATGAATTGGGTGCTGATACCAACGAACTGGCTATCTCGGTCGCCATTGTCGCAATCTCTGATCCGGGACGCATGTTCGATCCGGTGACAGACGGCCAGTGGGCCCCGATGCTCCAGACCACTCCAGACGTGTCCCCTTCTATGCTCAGCTGGGGCTATCCGGAAAACGCCGTCATGAAAGGTTCAGGGGCATTTGATTACCGCCGCACAGACTAGACACTCAGTGTGTCCTCAGGGCTCCGGGAGCAATCTCGGGGCCCTGTTTTTGTGCGCTGCGTCTGAGAATTCTCCGAAATCCCTGAAAGATCCCCTGCGGCGGTCGGTAGTTGTCCGTGTTGAGACAAACCACCAACCCCAACCACTCGCGGAGAAACGACATGACACGCTCCATCGCAATCTTGACCCTGGCTTTGACCGCTGCCCTGAGTGCTGAACAGGCCTCGGCCTGGCCGCTGATCATAAATACCAATGTCTCGAGCACCTTTGCGCAGCAGAATGATCTCGACGCGGGTGGCGGTTCGAATTTGTACCAGCAGAATGAGCTCGAATTGAGTCCGGGCGATTGTACGAGTGCGCTTCGGGATGGTGATGATCTCAACGAATTGATCGCGATCATTGCTCTGAGTCAAACCGTCGAATCCGGATTGGGCGAAATCACTGGAATGCTCCACGCTTACGACACGCTGCGGGATATGGGATTCAGTGCTGAGGATGCGGATGACGTTGTCATCGAAGCGATGTCGGTCTTGTCTTTTGAGTTCCAGGAGCTAACCATCTTACAATTCAACCCACGCGAATACACTTTTACCAAGTAACGAGCGACCTCACGTCGGCCGGAATTCAGCACTCTAGAAATCTGAACACTCAAGCGTGTCCTCAGGGCTCCGGGAGCGATCTCGGGGCCCTGTTTTTTGTGCGCACGCGACTGCAACGGCTCATGCCATCACAAACGTCCAATTTCCCTGAACGACCGCGGCACCGGCATCGTATTTTCCCGCGATCGCCGGGGAGACGTGTGGCTGACCTGGTTCAAGAAGGACGACTCGGCGTTCGTCGAGTTCGGCCAGGACGGGATGCGGCTGCTGGACGCCGTCCCGTCACATCACCTGCCGAACGTGCCCCGATACCTGTGGAGCCACGAGTAAAAGGGACACCCACATTTCAGCAGGGCGAGATTGGTGTTCGGAGGTTTGTGACGGCAGGGACAGCGGACCCTACGCTGCGGAGAGCCCCCCGAAAAGCCACCGCTGCGGCCGCTGTGCCAGGCGCACCGCGCAGCATCTGCCGCAGCACATCGCACGCGAAACCGTGCGAGACGGCACACAACCATGCCACAAGGAGTACCACCGGCCGGCGCAACAAAAATCGCCCCAGCCGTTGCACATTGCCGACTGGGACGAGGCTGTGCCCGCTGATGCGGCGGAATGCGAAAGTGCCCCCTCTTGGACTCGAACCAAGAACCTACTGATTAAGAGTCAGTTGCTCTGCCAATTGAGCTAAGGGGGCCGCCGCCGCCAATCAAGCGGGCCGGATTGTACTCGGTCCCGTCCGGTTTTTCACTTGTCGGAACACATTTTCTTGAGCATTCTCCCGGTGATCTGGCGCTGTCCCCGCAACATTCCTCAGCCAGGACCTGCTCGCCTGCGGCAAATCACGCCATCGGAAACCCGACACGATCCTCCGCGGAAAACACGGAATGCAAAATTTCTTGTGATTCACCGCGAGAGCGCCCGGCATGCTTCGCGTTCATGAAACTCGTCTGCCGCCGCCAGACCGCGGCGTCTGTCTGGCGGCACGAGTTTCCATATCTGAGCCGGTGGTTGGACATCCGTGGTTTTCAATCACAGGCATTCCGAACACCCGGTTTCACCGCAAGGGAGCATCATCATGTTACGGCGTCGATCTGGCTGGGCACATCTTCTGCTGCAAAACCACACCCGCAACCGACGACACACATTGCGTCGCGAAACAACGCCCGCTGTCATGAGCGAGCGGCTCGAGTCACGCACACTGCTGACGGTGTTCGTCGACTGCCATGCCCCGTTTTTTGGCAACAACGACGGCTCGTCCTGGAAAGACGCGTATGTCGATCTGCAAGACGGTCTCCAACACGCCCGGTACACTGGCGACGACGTCCACGTGGCGGACGGCGTCTACTATCCGGGCAATGCGCCGACCGACACCTTCGAGTTGTTCCCCGGACTGCAACTGCACGGCGGCTTCCCTGGATACTACCAGATTGCCGGCACGCCCGATCGCGATTGGACCTTCCATCAGACCATTTTGAGCGGCGATCTGAATCAGGATGATGTGCGGGTCTACTACGACGGCCAAGTCGATACCTACGGCGTGGAGGGCCTGCTGATGAACATCCAGAACAACGAGGAAAACTCCTTCACAATCGTCACCGGGTCCGACGACGCCTTGATCGAAGGTTTCTATATCGAATCGGGACATGCGGTTCCGGGTCCGCCAGCACCCGGAACCGCTGTCACGCCGCAGATGTCCGAGGGCGGGGGCATGTACAACCACCACGCGTCTCCCCTGGTCCAGGATGTCGTGTTTCGCTGGAACGCAGCCGTGAGAGGAGGCGGCATGACCAATATCGCCTCAGACCCCGACCTGTCGCGCGTGGTGTTCGACGGCAACCTGGCCAACGAGTTGGGCGGCGGGCTGTTCAACTCCGAATCCGCCCCTCAGCTGGTCAACACCGTGTTCTATAAGAACCACGTCACCGAGACCCAGCGTGCCTACGGCGGAGCGTTGGCCAATATGGCGGATTCCGATGCAACGATTTGGAACAGTACGTTCTACGGAAACTGGGCTCCCGCCGGAGGCGCAGTGGCAAACCTGAATTCCGACCCCAACCTGGTCAACAATATTCTGTACGGCAACGGAGCGATCACGCAGGGCGGAACAAGCGAGATCTTTGACGATGCATCCAGCACACCGTTCGTCGCTTATACCGACATCGAAGGTCCCTACCTCAGCTCCGGCAACCCTGGCTACAACAACTGTGATCATGATCCCGTTTTCTGGGCACCCGACGGGTCACCGAACCCAAATGCAGCGGCGCCGGCTTATGGCGGAGAAGGACCGGACCAACGCTGGGCGACCGAGGATGATGGCCTGCAATTGGACAGCAACCCGGAGAATTTCAGTCCGGAGATCGACACCGGAACGCTGATCCAGGCGCTGCCCAATTCAACGATCATGGTCGCTCCCGCGGTCGACATCATCGGCAATCCCCGCCCCACGCTGTTTCAAATTCCCCCGGGTCAAGTCGACAAAGGCGCTTACGAGCATCAGGCTGATGCGGTTCAAGACTCCCTCGAGCCATCCGATGCGGATGCACTGCGAGGGGACCTGCTCCAACAGACAACCCGGCAGGCCATGTTGTCGCGCTCACCAGAAAAAATCGCCTGGGACGCGCTGCAGCTTGACGCCCGTTCCACTCACACGGCATCGGCGTCGCCGGCACAAACACCGGGCGACGACTGGAAACGTCAGTTCGCTCAAGCCCACACCGGCGCGCGGCCGACAGAGATCGACCCGACGCAACATGTCTCGTCCAGCCTCCATCCCGTCTCGAATGAACGGACACAACCGGCCAGACAGCATAGAGGACAGGCCGACGCCGACATGGATCAGGCGTGGCTGGAACTGGTCGAACACGACCTGAAGTCGAAACTGAATGTCTTCTGAGACCGCGGGCCGCCACGGCTGTGCGTCACCGGAGTCCGGTTGGAACAGCGGACAGGCAGCCGGCTCCGGAGACGCGGGCGACCAATCACCGCACACCGCCGATCCTATCGCAGGCGGTTCAGCGTGTAGTAAGCCCGCTGGTTGGTCAACGCCTCCCCGTCCTGGGAGCGCAGGCCGGGCAACTCAAGCTTGTAGACCTTGCGGGTCTCGAGTTGCGGAACTTGCACATGCAACGTGCGGCGATCCTGACTCAGCGTCGGCACCACGGCCTCCACCCGTCGCTCGCCGACCTTGGGCGATCCATATTGCCCGTGATACAGATAGCCCCAGTTGTGTACGCGGCAGGTGTCCTGATTCAAGGTGGTGTCCGACCCCACCGGTTTCGTCAATTGAATATCGAATCCACTCTTGGTCAGCCGCACGCCATGTATCTCGAACGGAACCGTGGTTCCATCGTAGACGATGCGTTCCACACCATAGGGCGCCGAACCCACGCTGCCCCAACCCCGGCTGGTCTGCCCCACCCACAGCGAACCGTCGGGAGCGAATTTCAATCGCACGGCCCCGCACTGCAGGTGATTGATGAACTCGATGCAGGCCCCCTGATAGGCATCTCCCACCCGGTCCAAGACGCAGCGAAAGATGTTCGAGCGGGTCTGATCCCCCACGAAGATCTGACCCGCGAACGGACCGAATTTTCCGCGGGTCGTGTCAAACACCGGATTGCCCGGACTGTTAGCCATCTCGCCGTGGGGAATCCAGACGACCGGAAGCTGCCGCAACTTGTCGTATTCCGCCGGCGTGATCTTGTCCAGATTCTTGTTCTGATAATCGGGATGATACAGCAACGAACACGGGTGCCCGTAGAAGCGACCTTCCAGGACTTGGTGCAGCGATGAACTCGCGTTCCAGTCGCCCTGGTTGTCGGTGTAAAACATCTCGTCGTTCCGCGGGTTGATCCCCAGGCCGGCGGGGGAACGCAAGCCCCAGGCAAACGTCGAGTACTTGCCATCGGGAGTCACCCGGTAACAGGTTCCCCGATCCCGAGCTCCGATCGACATGATCCCACCGCCGACGCGGCGGCCGACTCCATGGCTCAGGTTGAGTGTGCCGTACAGGTTGCCTCGGGAATCCTTGACGGGGCCGAACGCAAATTCGTGGTAATTGCCGCTGAAGCCCCAGTCGGCGCTGACGGTCTGGTAAACATCGGCCACTCCGTCGTCGTCCTCATCGATCAGCCGAGTCAGCTCGGGTTTCTGTGCCACCAGGATTTCGTGCGTCTTGGGATCGACGCGCATGCCGGCGATTTCGTTCATGCCGTCGGCAAACAGCGTCCAGCCACCCGCACGATACCGCCAAACTTCGCCGAAACGCGTACCGGCATACACGTCGCCGTTGGCCGCCACGCCCAGCCCGGCCACTCCAAAGAAGACGTTTTCCGGCGGAGGAATCGTCTCGACACGGTACCCCGCGGGAATGACGTTCGGCTGCTGCGCCACCGCGTGAGATGACCAGGGACCGCAAGCGGCCGGCGCGAACAACAACAGAGTGAACAGTGCAACGCGGATCATGGTTTGGGTTCCAGCGTGATCGAGAATGCATCCGCCGTGCCGGCGGGAATCGTCAAGGTGCGACCGTTCCATTTGCCGGCAGAACTGGTGTGGACCAGCCCGTCGACGGCGACTTGAAACGAGACCGGCACGTCCGGCGTGGGGTTCAGTGTGAACTCCATGGTCAAACCGCGACCGGACCGACTGGCCTCGACAAATTGTTCCACCCGCGTCTTGCCCAGGGTGTACAAAAAGGTCGGGCCCAGGATCGACCGCCGATAACCGGCAAAACGGGGCGGCGGCTGTGGGGCGGCGGTCCCGATGCTCAGCGGAAACTCGGGGCCGGCGATCGAAAACCGCGGGCCCAGCGGCCGGCATTCTCCGCCCCCACGTCCGCGTCCGTGGCCGCGGTCCGGCCCCACGTCCAGAAACTCACCCGTCCAGCCGTAACGCACATGGCAGGTGGCCGCGTCGAAGCAATAGTTCATGCCACCGATCAAGCCCACAGCGATCGCTCGTGAACTGGCATCCGGCATGTTCAATCGCATCACACGCGGTGTGCCTTCCACCAACATGCGATACGTCATGGGATCGCGGAGTCGCGCCAGCGTGCCCTTGGCACTGGTCAAGGGCAGGACCTTGAAACCCGGTCCGGACCAACCGGCAAACAGCACCTCGCCTCCACCAGCCTCAAAAAACTGCAGCTGAAACTTGTGTGCCCCCCGCGCCAGTTCGACCGAGCCGGTCTTCTGTTCGCTGTCGGGGTGCTCACCGTCGTAGTCGACCACCGTGCGGCCATCGATCACGATCCGCGAACCGTCGTCCGAGACCAGGTAGAACTGATATTTGCCGTCGACAGCAACGTGCAATGTGGCATCGAACACAAAGCCGAAATGATCGTTCACCTTGCGGATTTTCTTGATGCCGGGCAGAGCAGCCTTCAGTGGACCGGATTTCTGCGGAGTCAACTTGTCGAACTCCGGCAGCTTGTGCCAACTGCCTTCGTAATACCGATACGTCAGATCGCTCAGTCCGCGGCGTCCGGACAGGACGTGCATTTCCCCACGCATCAAAAAGGCGTGGCCCGGAATCGTACACACATAGGGATAGACCCCCTCGGTACTGGGAGCGATGAAATAGATCGTGTCGCGGCTGTTGGGGTTCACCAGACGCGTCTGCTGCAGAACTTTGTCGGAATCGGAAACATAACGTTTCCGCGGACCATCGGGTCCCAATGCCCAGGCCGCCCGGGCCACTTCCAGCCAGGTCGTCTTGCCCTCGGCACACAAAAACAAGTTGTGCTGCATCTCGTCCCGGTTGATCAGCGTCAATTTGACGCGCGATCCGGGACGCACGTCGAACAACTCGACCGTGTACTGCATTTTCTTGGGGATCACGTTGATCGTGATTTCGTGATCCACTTCATCGAACCGCGGCCGCTTGTCGGGACCGGTGTAGGGCGGTGTGAGCGCCCCGTGATGCGCGTGGCCCGGTTGCAAATCGACGTCCGTATTCGGCTTGTCGGGGTCGATCACCTTGATACTCACCAGGTAATTCAGCAAATCGTCGGTGTCAGCTGTCTTCAAGCCTCTCAGCAAATCGGTGGGCATGATCGACGTCTTGACGGTCAGAAACTCCTCGACCTTGGCCCGTTTGAACTTGTGAGTCGTGATCTTGCCCGCGGCCGAGACCAGCAACGTCACGTCCTGGCCGGTATCGCCAATGATCCGGCCGGTGATCACCTTGCCGGCCCGTGTCACGACCACCGTAGATGCATATCCCTTCTTAATCTCCTTGCTGGGATTCAGAATGTTCTCCAACGCCTTGGATCGGGAGAGCTTCTCTTTGAAGTCGCCGAAATTGGGGCCGATGGAGACGGTTTTCCCATCCAGCGCGTGACAGTTGGCACAGGCACGTTTTGTGAACAGGACCTTGCCACGCGTCACCGACTCCTTGGACGGCGGAGCCGCCGCGACGGAATGGGATACCGGCGGGATCGGAACCAGCAGGTTCAGCAGTAACACGCACCGTGCGAGCTCACGTTTCATCTGATGACACTTTTCAAAGCAGGAATCAAGGCAGGATATTCAATGCCGTCGTCAACCGGGAACGGCTGCCGGGCCGCACGACGGTCCTGCGATTGTATGAGGATCGATTCCAAATACCAGCTTGAGACAATTGACGCGTCCGTCTGACTCGAAATCACGCGACGGATCGCATAAGTTGCTCACTCTCGGTTGGCAGCATCCGTTCGAACGTGAACAGCGGCGTGCCAGGTTGGCCGACCGCGGCGGCGTTGCACGGGCGAAAAACGCATTGGCCACAGGACCGGTCGCGGCAGTCGCACACCAACACGGAAACGGAATCGCGATAATTGAAACTCCCCGTGTCCCGCATCCTCATTGTCACTCCGGCAACCCGACATTCGCGACAGGGCAATCGCGTCACCGCTGTCCGCTGGGCCCGTCTGCTGCGATCGCTCGGACACCGTGTCGTGATCGGACAAACGTTTGCAGACCAGTCCTGCGACATCTTGATCGCTCTGCACGCGCGCAAGAGCGCGGCCGCGATCGCACGTTTCCGACAACGGCAGCCCGACAAGCCGATCGTCCTGGCGCTGACGGGCACCGACCTGTATCACGACATCCATCGCGATGCGACCGCCCAGGCATCATTGCACCTGGCGTCTCGCCTGGTTCTGTTGCAACCGCACGGCCTGGGAACTCTGCCGGCTGCCGCCCAGGCCAAAGCGCGAGTGATCTATCAATCGGCGCAACCGCCGCGGCGTGTGCCGGAACCGTTGCGGAGCGTGTTTGAGGTCTGTGTTTCCGGGCACCTGCGTCCCGTGAAGGATCCCTTGCGGACCGCCATGGCCGCCCGCCGCCTGCCGCCCGCGTCGCGGATCCGTGTCACGCATCTGGGAGCGGCACTCTCGGCGACAATGGCACGCCGCGCCCGCGCCGAGATGGCGCGGAACGACCGTTACCGCTGGCTGGGCGAAGTCCCCGGTTGGCGGGCCCGCCAGTTGACGGCCCGCAGCCGCCTGCTGGTCGTGTCCTCGAAAATGGAGGGGGGAGCCAACGTCGTCTCGGAAGCGCTGGCGGTCAACGTTCCCGTGCTGTCGACTGCGATCTCCGGATCCATCGGTTTGCTGGGAGAGAAATACCCCGGCTACTTTCCCATCGGTGACACCGCCGAGCTGTCGCGGCTGCTGGAACGCAGTGAACGGGATACCGCGTTTTACCGCCGGCTGCAATCCGCCTGCCGCCGTCGGTCGGCGCGGTTGAGTCCCGAGCGTGAGCGGACGGCCTGGCGCACGCTGATTCAAGAATTGAGCGAGTGACGCTGTCACGATCGACGCACACCGCTCGCATCCGAAGGACCGTCAGCGGACCGCGTCGCTCGTCGGCCGGCTGCGACCGGCCTGCTTGATGGCCGCGAGTCTGGCCAACATGCTCTGCAGACGTGCCGGTTGCTGCTGGGCCAGGTTCTGCTTTTCACCAGGGTCATCCGCCAGGTTGTACAGTTCGTACTTGCCCTTCGGCTTCTGGTACGTCAGCGCCTTGATCGGTTTGGCATTGGCATAGGACAAGAGCTTCCAATCGCCAATCCGCAGCGCCAGGGTGGGCCCTCGGTTGGGCTGCTGAATCAAATGATCGCGGCCCTGGGCATCCGGTTGGCCCAGCAGAGCGGGTAACACGTTGAAGCTGTCAGGGCATGCGTCATTGGCAAGTTCCTGACCGACCAAGGCCGCCATGCTCGCCGCCAGGTCCACCGTACAGACCATCTTGTCTGAAGTGCCAGGTCGAATCTTGCCCGGCCAGCACGTCATGAACGGCGTGCGAGTGCCACCCTCATAAATGCTGTACTTGCCACCACGAAACTGGCCGGCTGGAGTGTGTTTTCCCAACTTGGTGATGGCGCCGTCCTGGTAACCGTCGTCGAGCACTGGACCATTATCGCTGCAAAACACGATCAGTGTGTTCTGGCTGAGTTCCAGGCGATCCAAGGTTTTCACGATTTCGCCGACGCACCAATCCAACTGCACGATCGCGTCACCTCGGAATCCCAGTTGGGTACGGCCGTGGAAACGTTCGTGAGGCATCCGGGGAACATGAATGTCATGCGAAGAGAAAAACAGGAAGAACGGGTCGTCCTTGTGCTGTTCGATCCACTTCACAGACTGCTTGACCCATTCGTCGGCCAGATCCTCGTCGCGCCAGCGGGCCGCGTGCCCACCGGTGAAAAACCCGATGCGACCGATGCCGTTGTGCACGGTCTGGTTGTGCCCGTGGCTCCAGTTCATTTTGAGCTTGGCGCGCACGGCCGGGTCCTTGCCCGTGGGATGATCGGGGGCGGGCTTCTTGCGGCCGACCCACAACGGATCCTGCGGATCGAGATCTCGCACCCGGTGATTTTCCACGTAGACACTTGGCACCCGGTCGTTGGTCGTCGGCAACAGAAAACAATAGTCAAATCCGATTTCCAACGGTCCAGGTTTGAGCAACCCGTTCCACTGGGGAGCGGGTTTCGCTCCCAAACCCAGATGCCACTTGCCGACCACGGCCGTGCTGTAACCCGCTTTGTGCAGCAACGAGGCAATCGTCTCGGTTCCCGGCTGGATCAAGGCGGTGGCGTTGGGTGGAGCGATACCGGCGCCCGGTTGTCGAAAGGCGTACTTGCCCGTCAGAAAACTGAATCGAGTCGGAGTGCAAGTCGAGGCCGAACAATAGCCTTGAGTGAATCGCAGACCGCGTTCGGCCAGGCGATCGATATGTGGAGTTTCCAACTGACGGGCACCATTGCAACCCACGTCGCCGAAGCCCAGATCGTCGGCCATGATGACGATGATGTTCGGTTTTTCGGCCGCCGTCGTCGTGCCCAGGCACGCGAACATCATCAGTAAAATCAACGCGACACGACTGCACATGCTTCTTTCCTATTTTGAAATGCGTGACCGAGTCAACTCAAATTCACTGCACACGACACCAGCTCAGCATACTCTACAGCAGCCCAATTCCCTCGGCCAGTTGGCACGCACAGTTCCCGCAGCCTCGTTCCCGCGGTGTCCATCATGGGGAACTCGACAGGCTGGTTGGATTCAGGAGACGGGAATCGAAAGCTGTCGTGTCGCGATCGTGTCGGATCGGTTAGAATCCGTGGTCGGGTCGTTGTTGTTGCTTGAACGCTACGCTGCGCGACCGGT
>Ga0315336_1006530_pt1 | contig 11864 bp, 10 predicted proteins | sample ASW5metaG_FD_204512 | JGI IMG/M metagenome (GOLD analysis project Ga0315336, IMG submission 204512) | Ammonia-oxidizing marine archaeal communities from Monterey Bay, California, United States - ASW #5 | ecosystem: Environmental > Aquatic > Marine > Intertidal zone | place: USA: California...
AGTCGCTTGACTTCCCACAGGACTACAAGACCTTCTATAAGGTCTCCCTCTCCGTACAACCCAAGCCCAACTGGTGGGGCGGTCGGGAGACCGCCCCACAGCAAGGGTGCTCCTCACCTGAACTTTTTCAGGAAGCCGACGCTCGATACGAAGACGCGCTCTCGTACTGCCTGGGACTTTGACTCTCCCTCGCTGCGGAGGTCTTCGAGATTCGCGGCGCACGTCTCGCAGCCGACCGTCTCCAGGTGGAACCGTATGTAATCCTTCCAGTCGCTTTCGACCGCCCCCAGAGCGTAAGCACCCAGCGTGCTGCGCTTGAGGCAAGAAAGCAGGTTGTCACTCCAGGTGGTCCTGACGAGTTTGGACGCGTCCTCTTCCTCTTCCAAACGTGAATGGCAGGAGCTCCCGGACGGATGCCTCGCTACGAGGCGAGACAGCTTGCCGAGGGCGTCCTTCTTGACCCGTGTCACGGTCGCGTCACTCGTGCCCGCAGCGGCGGCGATGTCCTTGTTCAGCCACGGAGTCATGAAGAGGAGCTCGAGGATTTTCAGATCCCGGAAGTTCTTCTCCTTCTTGAGCTGACCGATGAATTTTTCGAGCACGTCGGAGAGAACCTGGTGCGTAACGAGCACTTCTTCACCCCGGCGCACATAGCTCGAGGGCGTGCCGCCTGGGGCAACGGGCTCATATCCCTCCACGATGCCGTCCGCATCCTCTCTCGCGAGAGGGACGCGGCGAAGCCCGTGCGCCTCTGGCCTCTTGGCCCTGAGGTCGTAGATCTTGTGGCGCAAAATCTGGTAAAGGTAGGCCTCGAGCGACCGTATGCCCGCGACGCGCTCCTCTCCCCGCTCGAGGCTCTGGAGCAGCCCCAGAAAAGTATCCTGCACCGCGTCTTCCGGGTCCGTCCCACTCCTCGACATGCGTCGTGACGCGTAAGCCGTAAGCCGGCCGCTGTAGCGGTCGACGAGCTGGCGGAAGGCTGCCTCATCCCCGTTGCGAACACAGTCGATGAGATAGCGGTCGCCCTCATTCTTCATCACGTTTCATCCCGGGATCCACCCTTTCCAGTACATCGCACCGAGGTAAAAGACCGCCAGAGCGAGTACCGAAACGATCCGCAGAGGCCAGGCGAAGTAGCCCTTCGTCCCCGCGTTGAGAAGAGCGTAAAGGAGAAAAACCACGAGCGCCAGACCCAGGGCGGAAGCCGCCGTCCAGAAGAGCTCTCGGCGCCTGGCTTCGCGGACAAGCTGTCCGTCGGCAATGGCCTTTTGAAGGTCCTGGTGGAGCCGGTTGATCGTGATTCTGTCGGCCGTGACGAGGAGCGCACTGCGATAAACGGTTCCGTAAGGCCTTTTGAGCGGCTGAACAAAGCGGTCGAGAATCAAGCTCTCCGTGCGCTCCTGGACCAGGCGGTCGAGGCCCGCCATCAGATCGGCCACATCGAGCTGGTGGCTGATCAGCCGGGACTCGTCGGTGCGCGCGAGGACGAGTGCCTTCAGGCCGTCCTCGGCGGAGGCCCGAGCCGATTCCGCAGCCGTCTCGAGATCGGCCTCGAGATCGCGCGAGAATCCGACGAGGCGGCCCCCGGGGTCGGGCCAGCGGTAGCATAGGAGGCGGCCCAGCACAGTCTTTGACCGAACCTCGGATTCTGCCCCCTGGGTGACCCAGGTCTTCTGGGGAGCGTCGGGACGGAGGGCATCCATCGCCTTCCAGCCCTCGTAGTCCTGGCAGGGCTCGGGCCAGTCGGGCATAGGGACCGATCGGGTGGAGACCGTGGCGACGTATCGGAGGGAGGCCCCGATCACCAGAAGGCCCACCGCAAACACGGCGGTCAGCCCCAGGACCCGTCGACCTCGACCTCCCAGCACCGTGAGGAGCCCCAGGGCAATGAGGATTGCCACGAGGACCAGGAAAGGCAGCCAACCAAGGCTCCAGGCTTCAGGAGTTGCTTCCACCATGCTACAGACTCTCGTACTCTTTCGGAGAACGTCTCTTACGGGCCCTCCGGTGTTGCCCCGCGCCCCGTGTCCAGTGTTTGCCTCTACGCGCCCGGGGAGTGTGAAAGGTCACGGTGTTCAGAACCAGGGATAAAGCCGCGAGGAGGCCGAAGGTGAGGCCCATGCTGCCCCTCGCGATCGCTGCTGCCACCAGGCCGAACAGCCCGGCTGACAGGGCGGATCCCAGGGAAACCTGCTGGGGACGGTCCGGCCGTACCCGTTGATTCCAGTCCACGCAGAGAAGGCCCGCGAGCAGGGCAGGGATCGATTTGGCCATGGCTAAAAGGCCCACGGGCGCCGCCGCCAGGGCGGCGAGGCTGCAAGCCAGCACGGGGCCCACGAGGCCCAAGGTCACCAGCCGGCGCAGAGTGTCCGATCGCACGCTGAACCGCGGGATGAACCACTGCTGCACCGCCAGGATGGCGCCAGCGCCGATAAAAATCACCGCCAGGTAACCGCCCACGGCCGAGATTCCACTGTTCTTGGTCACGAGGCCGATGGCGAGCGCCATGGCCGCAGCAGTGGCGACACCGGGAACCAGACGCCTGTCCAGCTCTTTGGCGGAGAACCCATTCGGAGACGCGTCTCCTCGTCCCGGAGAGGCTTCTTGAGGGCCGTCTCCCGCTGCTGGCTTTGCTTCGGAGGGCGGAGGCGGACGCTCGACGACAGGGCCCCTCGCACCAACTCCGATGGCCGGTGAAACTGGCGGGGAATCCGCCACGGATGCCGTCTTCGACCTGAGGCTCGTGATGCTCTGCGGATCTATCCGCGCCACCTTGTTCGCCAGCTCTCCGTTAGCGAGCGCTGCCGCCACCATTTCCTTCGTGCTCTGGTAGCGTTTCGCTGGGTCCTTTTCGAGTGCCTTCTTCACGACGGGGCGCAGCAGCGGATCGATGGCGGAAACATCGGGTTCGCTGGTGAGATGCTTCATGAGGATCTCACCCATACTGTCGCCGTTGAAGGGCACGGTTCCCGTGAGGAGCTCGTAAAAGATCACCCCGAGCGCGTAGACATCGATACCCTGGTGGTAGTTGCCAGATCCGATCTCGGGGGCCATGTAGTGCACGGTCCCGACGCTGATCGTCTGCCCGCTCTGCCGCGAAACACTGATGTACTTCGAGAGGCCGTAGTCGCCGATCTTGACGTAACCGTCCTCGTAGAAGATGTTCTCCGGCTTCAAGTCGCGATGGACGATCCCCCGCTCGTGCAGATATCCGAGCCCCTTGGAAATCTCCCGCATGAGGAAAACGGCTTTCGCCATGCCCAGAGTGCTTTGTCCCTTCGGCACGGTGCTCGGGTCCTTCGGAACGAAGTCCCTGAGCGAGGGTCCGGCCACATATTCCATGATGACGAAGGGAGTTCCGTCCGCGTTACTCTTGATATCAAAGATCGAAACGAGGTGGGGACTTTTGAGGTTGATGCACTGGCTGACGCCCCGCAGCTCGACATCATGGTTTTGCTGGATGACTTTCAGCGCAACCTCGCGGCCCCCATCGCTGATGGCATAGTAGACCTCGCCGAACCCACCGCGGCCGATGCCGCGCAGGACCGTATAGCCCTCGAGGGGTTTGTCGCCATGCTGATAACGATAAGGAGCGGCCACGTTACCTCACAAGATAACACAAGATTACAAGGCTCGAGAGATCCCGTTCTGGAGAGACCTCGTCAGGGTGAACGTCAGCTCACCGATTTCCACGTGAGCTCCCAGTGGTATCAATGCCTCACGGCCAGCCGCCTTCGCGTCCACGAGAATTTCCTCCGGGGCGCGGCACACGAGGCCGCCAGACCCCGCGCTCAAGACGACGGTATCGCCAGCGACGGGAGCCTCTACATGGCACTTTCCTTCCTTACCGAGAAGGAGAAGCTCATTGAAGAGAACGATCTTGCGGACATCTCCCTCGATCCGCTGCCCTCTTTCGAGGGTCAACACAGCGGTGGGACTCAGGGCGGTCGGCAGATGAAACCGGAAACGACAGCTGGCTCCCAGGCGGATCGAGTCACCGTCAGCGAGGAGCTTGCGCGACGTCTTCCGTCCACCGACTTCTACCGTCCCCTGGGCCGCGACGATAAAGTAGTCGTCCTCGATTCTGAGGATCTCGGCGTGATAGCCCGCGAGGTCAGCTGCAAGCGCGATGTCGGGGCGGGCCGACGAGCCGGTTCGCCCCATCGAGATTCGCTGGGTGTTGAGGATCAGGTACGTCCCGACGCCATCGATCCAGAGGAGAAGCCGTTCCAGGCCAGGGGCCGTCTCTGGGCTCTCTCCAGCCGCCAAGATCCGCCGCTGCTGCTTCGAGAGGGCTGTCGAAGAGGCGGGTAGCGCCGTCCCGTCCGTGTCTGGAGGCGGCGCTGTCCGGCCCAGCGGTCCGGCCCGTAGCATCGGGAGCGCCTCGGTGACCTTTGCGAGGTCGCGCAGGTTTTCCTCCACCCAGGAGGCGCCGGAAAGGGCTTTCTCGAGCTTGGTCAGGTAGGCCCGTGAGTTTTCAAAATCTCCCTTGCGGAATGCCGCGACAGCATCCTGCGAAAGCGAGAGGGCGTCACCGACGCGGCGCAGTTCGAGGCTGTCTCCTGCGACGCTCCGCAGCTGGGCGAACAGATCCTCGGCGGCCGTCAGATCGCCGGACTCGAGGGCTCGCTCCGTGGCTTCGAGGATCACCTTCTTGAGCTGAGCTCGAAGCTCAGGCAGGTCCCCGTGGCGCGGGTCGGCCTCGACCGCCTCACGGGCTGCCGCCAGAGCCTCGAGCAACTCCTCGTTCTCCAGGTGCTTCCAGGCGCGTCCGCGTGCCTCTTCGCCCTTGCGCTCACGGTGGTCCACCTCCTGGCGGAACTTCTGCACCTCCGGCGCGCCACTCTCGGCGTCTGCGAGAATTTCGCGCCCGGTCCTCAGACTGCCCTTCTCGAGGTGTTTGCGGGCGGCGTCCATGAGCTCCCCCTGCCGGCGATCTTCCTGCTCCTTCAGGTCCTGCGCTTCCCGCACTTTCTTGCGGAGCTCGGCGGTATGCGGCCGATTGCCGCCTGCGAGAATGGCGCGCTCGACATCCAGGTGCGCTTCTCGGAGGCGCCCCTCCGCCAGGTGGCTGGCTGCGCGTTCCAGGTGTGGTTTCACAAGACTCTCCAGGAGGATCTGACCCCCTCGAAGCTCGCGAATGGCCGTCTCGTTCGCGATGGCAAAGGCTTCATCGAGCCGACCGTCCCGAAGGGCGTTTCGGGCCTGCTTGAGGCGTACCTGGAGATTGAGGTCGAACATGGGGAACGCTATCCGTCGTCATGGCGTCCGGGGACGGCGAGATTCCTCCCGGCGAGCGGTTTCTGGAACGCTGCCGCTCGGCGGGAGTCTCACCCTATTGTACTCGATGACCTAGCACTCCGTTGGAGAAGTGCCTTCTTCAACGGGCTGCTAATTCGCGGGGGCTACCAACAGCGCCGCGCTCGCGGGCTCTTTCTTCGCGAAGTAGGCGTCGACGCGTTCGACGACGGAAGCCTCGTTCGGGATGTCCATCGGGATGAGCTCGATGAACTGCGCTTCCCGCGCGAGAACTCTCTGCGCCACCGCGAGACGCTTCTTCAGCTCCGAGATGACTTTCTCGGTCTGGGCGAGCTTGGTGTCGTCGATACGAAACTCGCTGCCGGCTGATTGCGCCTCGACGAGGCGGAACTGACCTTCCAGCGCTTCGATTTGACTCTGCAGCTCGATTCTCGAGAGTCGAGTCTTCTCGAGCTTGCCGAGAGCCGCGTCCAGGGAGCGCTGGCGGTTCCTGAGGAGGTCCTTTTTGCCTTCGAGGAGCATTTCAGCGGTTCGAAGGTGCTCGAAACGCCGCGAGAGATCTTCAACGAGCTCCGTTCTCTCGTATCGGCGGCCACCGAGCTGGTAGGAGGCGAGCCGGGTGTTCAGGGTGGTCCGCAGGTTCTTGAGCTTGCGGCTTTCTCCCGCGACGGACCCGCGCTGCCTTTCAATTTCCTTCTCCAGGTTAGCCACCTCGACCTCTTCCGCAGCCACGATGCGCAGGTTCGCGTGCATTTCTGGAATCAGGTCCTCGAGGAGATCCCGAGCCCTTTGAATCTCGAATTCGACCGGGATCGAGTCCTTCACTGCCGTCTTCAGCATGTTCTTCGAGCTTCTTAGGTAGCTCGGGAACCCGGTACCGAAGCAAACACCGCCGATGAGGCCCACAACGAGGCCCGTAATCACGATTCTCTTGGTCCACTTGAACACGGGAAGCTCCTTTCCAACTGTTGACCAATACGCCGAAAACACTCAAAAACACGTACCGTTCGATACCGGGACGTCAGGGAGTGGAAAGGGGGATTTCAGGGTTTTTGGAAATTTTGGGAAATTCTGGAAAGCGGGGGGAGGAATAGTGAATAGTGAACAGAGAATAGTGAATGCAGAATTAATGGAGAAGGAGGAACCCATGGGAAACGTGATCCACACGAGCCGATCGACCATTTACAAACACAAGGGTGCTCACCGCACAGCGCGGCTCGAGGGACTCGAGGAGCCCGTGAACTACGGTATGCACGGGGGCATCCTGGCCTTTTACAAGTCCAAGTACGGCGTCGAGGTCCAGAAGGAGTACCCGGCGACCCTCGACCACTTTGTCGCCTCCGTTGCGGGGTGACTGTGCGGCACATTTGCAAGCGCGCTGGAAGCGCGTGGAGTCAGCACGGCCGAGAACCTGGTGGCGGAGGTGGAGGGAGATATCGAGGACGTGGGCGGGGTCATCCGGGTGACGACCATCCGCGTCCACTATCGCCTCAAGATCCCTCGTGGTTCGCGAGAAAAGGCAGAGCGCGCTCTGGAGACTTACGCCAAGGCGTGCCCGGCCTATATGTCGGTACGGGATTGCATCGGGGTGGCGTCGACGGCGGAGATGGAGGAAAAGAATAGTGAATAGTGAACAGAGAATGTGAATTTGAATAGTGAATCATTCACTTTCTCTGTTCTCCTTCACTATTCTTTAGCAACACTTCCATCGGTTTGCTCGCCTCACCGAAATAGAGCGAGAGGTGGGGGAACGGGATCTCGATACCCTCCTGATCGAAGGCCTTCTTCGTGCGCCTGCGGAATTCCCGACCCACTTCCCATTGCTTGATCGGGACCGTCTTGATCCGGCCCTTGATAACGACCGCGGAGTCCGCCAGGGAGTCGACCCCGAAGACCTCTGCGTCCGCGATGATAAAACGGCCGAAGTAGCTGTCAGACTTGAGCTCGGCGGCGGTCCGCTTGATGACATCCACCACCCGGTCGGTGTCCTCCTTGTAAGCGACGCCCACCTCGAAGACGTGGGCCGACCACTCCTTGGTCATGTTGGAAAGTGTGGTGATGGTGCCATTCGGAAAGACGTGAACGACGCCGCCGAGATCGCGCAATACGATGGTGCGCAGGTTGATGCCCTCGACGAGCCCACCGGTGCCGTTGACGATGGCCACATCCCCCACCCGTACCTGATTCTCCAGGAGGAAAAAGAAGCCGGAGATGACGTCGCGAACGAGGTTCTGCGCGCCGAAACCGAAGGCCAGGCCAGCGACTCCGAGGCTTGCCAGGATGGGAGCGATCTCCATACCTAGCTCCACAAGGATCATCAGAGTGCCCAGAGTCCAGACCGCGATCAGCACGGCCTGACGCAAAAGCCGGCCGATGGTTTCGGCCCGCTTCACGGCCCCGCTGGGAAGAGAGTCTTCTTCTTTGCGGATCAGCAGTTTCTCCAGCCTGCTCAGGGCTGCCCGGAGGATCCGCGTCAGGATCCACAGAACCACGAGGATCAGAACAATGCGAATCCCGCTGGTGACAACAACCGTCCATTTGATATTGCTCAAGAAGTCTTCAAAGAAGTTCACGGTTTTTTCCCTTCCGTACTTGTTCCCTTCCGTACTTTTCCCTTCCGCGCCTTCCCCTTCCGTGGCCTGCAGCCTTGCAGCTTGCGTCGGATCCGCGCCAGCCGGTGCTCTACTTCCAAGCGTTCCGCTTTCGGACTGCTTGCGAGGACAGTGCGGGTCACCTCCTTTGCAGCAGGCAGGTCACGCGCCTCGTGCTCGAGGTACTTGGCGATCTCGATGCCCGCGCCACGATCGCCCTCTGACCAGAGGCGGCGCCAGACCGCAACGGCCTCCTTGCGTGCCCCTGCGCGCTTGAGAAGCATGGCATAGCGGCCCGCTGCCCAGGACCAGTCCTCTCCTTCCTCGAGGCCCGGGAGTGCGCTTCGGTACAACGCCGTGGCGCGTCCCGGCTCATTCTCGAGCTCCCACCACCTGGCCACGGCAGCCGCGTCGGGAGCTTCGAGATCTGCCCGCGAGAGCAGGGCAGCCACGGACTCGAGGACGCCCACAAGGGAGAGGATGTCGTCGGCGTTGTGACGAAAGACGCTAGCGAGGGGGCCGATGCGTTCCGCCCGAATGTAGTCGAAATAGAGCGCGGGAATGAGATGGCCCGGCACGTCCCCTTGTCTCTGAACTCGTAGGAGGTGGCTCTCGGCGTCAGCGAGCCGGCAGCTCGCGAGCCGATGGCGATAAAGCCGGCGTACCGGCCGCAGAAGGTCGAAGTGAGGCCGGTCTTTCCAGGGCATGGGCAAGCGAGCGAGGGTGGCGCGGGTTTCGAGCATGGGCATGTCAAAGGTACGCCCGTTGTACGTTACGATACCATCGAGGCTTGCAAGGTCTTGTGCCAGAACGGAGAGCATGGCCCGTTCATCCTCGAGGCTCGAAAGAAAGTATTGCCGCAAGTGGAATCCGTTCTCCTCGAACGATCCGAGCCCCGCGAGGAAGACGTAGGTGCCCGTACCGCCGGAGAGCCCAGTCGTTTCCGTATCAAAGAACCCCAGCCTCGATACCGGCGGTGATTCACCGTCGCATAAGGCACGACGGATCGCGTCGCGTTGTTGACCGAGCACCCTGTTTAACGGCATGTTCCCGTGAACGTGGTGGAGTGGAAAGTTGACATCCTTCACGAAGGCGGGACCGTATTCGGTTTCGCGCCATCCGCCGCGCAGTATCTCGACAAGTGGTGAGCGTTCGTGACCGCCGAGCGTTGGACCTTCGCTTTTCGGCGTACGCCCGCCGCCAAGCTCCGCAAGCGCTTCGAGAACCCGTTCACGCTTCAGCATCCGTCACTCGCTCGAGAATCGTCAACGTAGCATCCTTGCTGGTCGTGCTTTCTCCAATCGCCGGACCGACGCAACCGGGACAGCCCCACTTGCAATCACAGCGGCGGGCGAGCTCATACGCCGCACGCATCAATCTCGGATGAACGTCGAAAAGCCTTCGCGCCATGCCGACCCCGCCCGGTTGGTTCTCACAGACGAATATCGTGGGACGCTTCGTGAAGGTCGATCGCACCTGAGCCACTGCCTGGAGATCGCGAGCGTCGCACATAACGAATATGGGGGCGATGTGTCGCAAAAGGTACGCGAGACCTACCAGTCCCTCCTGCAGCCGGGATTCTGGCAGGCCCGCGGCGACGTCGTCGTCGAGCGCGATCCAGTAAGCGGTAGTATGGTGACTCTCTTCCGGGATCTGAATCTTTCCCCAACCGATGTTCTCGTTCGTTCCGAGCTTGAGTTTCTTGAAGATGGTCGCCACATACTTCGTCGCGACCTCGCCGTGGTCGACGGAGGCGCCTTTTTGTCGTGTGCTCGAGAAGGAGTCGAGGACTTCGATGTCGACGGCGAGATTCGCATCCGTGTAGTAGTCCACGTCCACCTTCTTGACGTAAGCTTTCTTCTCTTTCCAGTCGAGGCGGTCCACGTGGTACTGCGTTCCTCCGTGCATGTAGATCGCCTCGTCGTGGATCAAGAGTGGCGCCGAGGGCCGATCCAGCTCCCCGATCACCCGCGCCTTCGTTCCATCCTCGATGATGACGAAGTTGTCGATGGAGGCCGATCGCAAGCTGACCCCCTCGGCCGGAAAAGCCTCGGCCATCCAGTGGTAGGACTCCCCCGATTGGACGAGCACGTTTTCCTGGGACAGGAGCTCGAGCAGATCGGTGGTATCCGGTCCGAATTCCTCCTCCTTGCGAAACGGTAGCTCGAAGGCGGCGCACTTCACGTGGCTGATCCGGACAAGCAGGTTTTCGGGATCGATGAGTCCCGCCTCCGGCGCGGTGTCAAAGATGTACTGCGGGTTCTTGGCAATGTACTGGCCCAGAGGTGAGGAAGAGGTCACGATGACCGAGAGCGACAGCCCGCTGCGGCGGCCTGCACGTCCCATCTGCTGCCAGGTACTCGCGAGGGTCCCGGGATACCCCGTGAGAATCGACGCATCCAGGCTACCGATGTCGATCCCCAGCTCGAGGGCGTTGGTCGCCACGACCCCGAGGATACGCCCTTCGCGCAGTCCGCGTTCGACGGCGCGACGCTCGTTCGGGAGATAGCCGCCCCGGTAGCCTTCGACCTTGTGCGGCTCGCCGACGCGGGTCTTGAGAGCGTCCCGCAGATAGCGGAGGAGAAGCTCCACGCGAACGCGGGAACGCGCGAAGACGAGTGTCTGGACGCCGGCTTGAAGGAGCAGGCTGCCGATGGTACGGGCGGCACGGATCGAGCTCTGACGGATCCCCAGCTCTCGGTTGACGACGGGAGGATTGTAAACGGCAATGATCTTTCTACCCCGCGGCGCCCCGTTTTGATCGATGAGGGAGACGGGTTTTCTGATGAGGTTTTCGGCGAGCTCGCGCGGGTTCGCGATGGTCGCGGAACACGTGATGAAAATCGGCCGAGACTTATAAAAACGACAGATGCGATGGAGACGCCGGATGACATTGGCTACGTGGCTGCCGAAAACACCACGGTACTGATGGAGTTCGTCGATAACTACGTAGCGTAGGTTCTCGAAGAGCTTGATCCATTTGGTATGGTGCGGCAGGATTCCCGTGTGCAGCATGTCCGGGTTGGTGACGACGATGTGGCCTGCTTCGCGGACCTTACGTCGCGCCTCCCCCGGGGTGTCTCCGTCGTAGGTGTAGGTCTTGACGTCGATCTGGGCCTCGGTGGTGAGATCGTGCACTTCCTCCATCTGGTCTTGCGACAGCGCCTTGGTCGGAAACAGATAGAGAGCCCGCGCCTCAGGGTCTTTGAGAATTGTCTGGAGAACGGGCAGGTTGTAGCAGAGTGTCTTGCCGGAGGCGGTCGGCGTGACGACGACGACGTTGTGGCCTTCCATGACGCTACGGAGCGCCTCCGCCTGGTGGGAGTAAAGCCGCTCGATGCCACTTTGCCTGAGTGCGTCCGTAAGCCGCGCGTCAAAACCCTCGGGAAAGTCTCCGTAGCGTGCGGGCAAGGCTGGCAGCTCGCGCCACTCCGCGAACCCTGTTCCGAGCTGCGGATGGTTTTTCAGCGACTCGAGTACATCGGCGAGTACTTCGGAAACGGGCATCCGGTCTCCTCTTCGCGACTTCTTTCCCTCTTTTTTCCTCTCTTCGCGCCGTTAATGTATTCTCTTCCCACAGAGGCGTCAATGTACGGGTGAAAATTCGAACATCGCCGCCCTCCAGCGTGTATTCTTGATACTATGTGGCCCTTCCGACCCGAGAAGTTGAGTGATGCCCTGGACCCGGACGAGATCCGTGTCCTCCTTGGGCTCGGCGATTCTCTGGGGTCAGCGGTCACCCTGGTGGAGACGCTCCCGGACGGTTCTTTCGTGACTATAGACCCGGATGGCTCTGCCGAGGAGCGTCGGGCGGACCCGTTTTGCTCCTACTTCCGTCACGGCCGGTCGGGAGCCCGACGCGCCTTCGCGGGAGCCGATGCGGCGTGCGCACGGTGCGAGCAGAAATTTGCCCGCCGGTTGCTGGCCCCCGGAAATGCAGGGACGTTGTCCCCGGCAGACACGGGCGTGGTCCGTCTACGCTGCCACATGGGGCTTACGGATTACCAAGCACCG
>Ga0315336_1006531_pt1 | contig 11864 bp, 9 predicted proteins | sample ASW5metaG_FD_204512 | JGI IMG/M metagenome (GOLD analysis project Ga0315336, IMG submission 204512) | Ammonia-oxidizing marine archaeal communities from Monterey Bay, California, United States - ASW #5 | ecosystem: Environmental > Aquatic > Marine > Intertidal zone | place: USA: California...
CAAAGCAAAAAACCCGCCCAAGCGAGAAATGTCCGCCGCGTCCCCACCACCCCGGCGATTGTCGTCGCCGACGAAGAAATCAACTGAGGAGATCGCTCATGCGCACCTGGAAACCATACCGATCCTTTGCACGCGCCACCCTCTGCGCCGGAATACTGGCCGTGCTGGGCGGCTGTCAGACCTTGAATGAATTTCTCGCCGAGAACGCGCCGAAACAGCCGACGACGAAGCGCCTGCAGTTGCAGGCCATGGACTATATCCATGAGGTCAGGCTAACGGCTAAAGAGACGCGGATGTCCGAGGACGAAACCGTTAAATTACTGGTCTTCCTTAATCAACACGCGCGCGCCGCGCGCTACACGATTTTCGTATGGGCCGGCACCTCGTTGGGCGGCATGAGTGATCAGCGCGCCGACGTGGTCCGCGATTTTCTTGACGATCAGGGATTCAATACCCGACTGATCAGCATGACTGGAAATGCGCCGACCTTGGAGGCAAGCCACGTCAAGGTTCAAGTCCGGCGCTATACCGTCACAGTGCCCGGTTGCCCCAATTGGACGGCGGATCCGACGACCACAAGCGACAACATCGTTCATTCCAATTGGAGCTGCGCCAACACCTCCAACTTGGGCTTGATGGTCGCCAATCCCGCTGACTTGAATCGTGGCCGCGTCATGGGCACCGCCGATGCCGACCTCCTGACCAAACGCATCCGTGATTACCGGAAAGGCGAGACCAAGGCATTGGACCCGGAGGATATCGGCACCGTGGAAGCCCAGCAAAAAACCGGATCGGGACAATGAACATGGTTGCCCTTGTTGATCAAAATTCACCGCCAATTTCCGGCGCACCGCCTTTCCTGGGCGTTTCCATGGATCCCGGCACGCGGACAGCCCTCGGCAATGCGGCCTTGGCCTGCGGGTTTGACGCCGCGGACGTGCTTAGCGCGGATTTGCAGACCACGCTGGCACACTTGGAAGAGATGCCCACGCCGCGTTTGCTTGTCATCGATATCGGCGCGCCCACCGACCCAATGGCGGCGATCCGCGATCTAGCTGGCACATGTGACCCCAGCACACGGCTAATCCTGCTCGGTGATATCAATGACGTCGATTTTTACCGCTGGCTCCTCGACAAAGGCGTAAGCGAGTATCTCGTTAAACCGGCCGGCGAAGACATTGTCGCGACCGCCATGCGAGACGCATTGACGGAGACCGCACCTCCGCAATCCGACACCCAGACACCGGCGGGCCGGGCCATCGGCATCATCGGTTGCCGGGGTGGCGCGGGTACGACCACCCTGGCCGTCAACTTGGCCTGGGCACTTTCACAAAGGAACGGCCACCGGACGGCGCTGGTGGACATGGACCTGACCATGGGCAGCATCGCCATTGCCCTCGACCTGGAACCCGGCCGCGGCCTCATGGAAGCCCTAGCCAACCCCGAACGCATTGACGATCTGTTTGTCGAGCGGGCCATGATTCCAGCCGCCGATAACCTCATGGTTCTTTCCGCCGAGGCCGATCTTGCCAATCCCCCACCCTACAATACGGAGGGGCCTGGCGCCTTGATCAGTCACTTGAGCAGCACCTTCGAGTGTATCGTCATCGACCTGCCGCGACGAACGGTTTCCGGTGGTCTCGGAATGTTGCCGGCCATTGACGAGCTGATCTTGGTCTGCGAGCCAACCCTCATCGGGCTCCGCGATACGATCCGCATGCGCGAAGTCCTTGAGGCCGCCATGCCTGACACGATGTTGCACATCGTCATCAACAACGTCGGCCGCATTCCAAAGGGTGAGCTGGACGCCAAGACCTTCAATGCGCACACCGGGGCCGAAACGGCATGGACACTACCCTTTGAGCCGAAAGCCGCCGGCGCGGCGATCAGCGAAGGCGTGCCCATAGTTCATGTGATGCCAAAATCAAAGATCGCGGCGCAAATTGGCGGTTTGGCGGACCAGCTTCTTCCGGCCGACGCTACCGCCAAGGGCGCATGGTGTTTTGCTGATTTCTTCAATAGGAGGGCATGAGATGTTCGGCCAACGCCGAAATTCCGAAATCATTCCGCTGACTGATTTTCGCCCGGCCGAACCGGAAACAGCGGCGGAAGGGAACCCTGATCTCTACCGTGCCGAAGTTGTCACGGAGACAGCGCAGCGTCTTATTTCAGAATTACGCCATTCGTCCGAGGCCGAAACCTGGGAAGGTCGGCCGCGAAAGGCCGTTGCCCAGGAACTGGACCGTCAACTTGATGATGTCGCGGTCTCCTCCGTCGAGCGCCGCGATATCGTCACCCACACCCTGAACGAACTTATGGGGCAGTCCAGCTTAACGGAAACTCCTGCGCTCGCCGATGCGGCATTGGAAACATCGGTGAATACCATCGACGTGGCGAAAACCGCCGTGCAACCGATCCTTATGGAACGTATCGATGCCGGTAAAGCCAAGGACATGCAGCGGGCCGAACTTGCAGCGGAAATCAGCGATGTCGTGTCGGAGATCCTGGCGGACGAGAAAATTCAACTGAATTTGATTGAGCAACGCGATCTCGTCACCCGCCTGCTCAACGACATGCTCGGCCTCGGCCCTCTTGAACCGCTGCTCGCCGACGAAGCCGTTAGCGATATCCTGGTCAACGGCCCCGCGCAGGTCTATGTCGAGCGCGGCGGCAAACTTGAGATTACCGATGTCCGGTTCCGCGACAACGCTCATGTCATGCAGATCGCAACCCGCATCGTCACGGGCATCGGGCGGCGGGTGGATGAATCGACGCCCCTGGTCGATGCCCGCCTTGCCGACGGATCGCGGGTCAACATCATTATTCCGCCGCTGGCCATCGACGGCCCGTCCATTTCCATCCGTAAATTCGCCAAGCAGAAAATCACTCTCGACGTCATGGAGCGCCAGGGCAACATTTCACCGGCCATGGGCACCGTGCTGAAAGTTGCGGCTCGCGCCCGGCTCAACATCTTGATTTCCGGCGGCACCGGTTCGGGTAAAACGACCCTGTTGAACGCATTATCGCGAATGGTCGATGCCACCGAACGGGTGGTCACAATCGAGGACGCGGCGGAACTGCAATTGCAGCAACCACATGTGGTACGGCTTGAAACACGCCCACCGAACCTCGAAGGCGGCGGCGAGATATCTCAACGCGAGTTGGTCAAGAACGCGCTCCGCATGAGGCCGGACCGGATTATCTTGGGGGAAATCCGTGCCGGTGAGGCCCTGGATATGCTGCAAGCCATGAATACCGGCCACGATGGCTCCATGGGGACCATCCATGCGAACCGCCCCCGCGAAGCCCTGACCCGGCTGGAGAATATGGTCGCCATGGCCGGCGTCAAATTGCCGAATGAAGCTGTTCGGGCGCAAATCGCCGGTGCCGTCAACATGATCGTTCAGATTGCTCGCATGCGGGACGGCGTCCGCCGGATTACGCATATTACCGAAGTCGTCGGCATGGAAGGCGATGTGGTGACCACTCAGGACCTATTCACCTATGCCTTCACCGGCGAAGACAAGGATGGGCGCCTTACCGGTACTTATCAGTCAAGTGGTTTGCGGCCGCATTTCGCTGACCGGGCTCAATATTACGGCCTTGACCGGCCCTTATTGGAGGCCATGGGATAGATGGCTCTCGACTCATCCCTGATCATCGTATTCCTCGGCGTTCTCATCAGCCTGATCGTCGCCGGCGCGGCCCTATATGGACCAGGCGCCCGCGCCCGCAAACGCCTGCGCCAGCGTGCAGCCGGATTGACCCGTAACGCCGGTGGTGATCTCACCGCTTCCCTGGGCGCCGGCATTTTAAAGCAAGACTCGATATCACGCATGCCCATGGTCGATCAGATAATTCGCCGCGTCCTACCCAGGCCGGACGAGTTACGCCGGCGCCTGGCCCGAACGGGCCGGTCCATTTCCTTCGGTGCTTATGCCGCGCTCGGATGCATCACGGCCCTGGCAATCGGCGGCGCCATGAGTTTGATCGCGAGTGCACCGCCGTTCGCGGCCGGCGCGGCGGGGCTTGCCGGCGGACTGGCCATTCCGCACATCACCGTCGGCTGGCTTGGCAGCAGGCGGATTGGCCGTTTTAACCGGTTGTTCCCCGATGCCATCGATCTGATTGTCCGTGGTCTTCGGTCGGGCCTGCCCATCAGCGAAACCATCGCCGCGGTTGGCCGGGAAATGGCCGACCCCATTGGCGCCGAATTCCGGGCCGTCGCCGACGCCGTACGTTTGGGGGAGTCCCTTGAGGATTCACTTTGGGAGGCAACGGCGCGTCTCGATACACCTGAATTCAAGTTCTTCGTCATCAGCCTGGCGATCCAGAAAGAGACTGGCGGTAACTTGGCGGAAACGCTGGAAAATCTTTCCGATATTCTCCGCCGTCGCGGCCAGATGCGCCTGAAGATCCGCGCCATGTCATCCGAAGCGCGCGCCAGCGCCATGATCCTCGGCAGCCTGCCGTTCATCATGTTCGGCGTGATCTATCTCATCAACCCGGACTATGAACAACAACTCCTCGTCGATCCGCGCGGCAAGATGATGCTTGCCGCTGCCGCCGGCATTATGAGTACAGGCATCGCCGTCATGCACAAGATGGTGAGGTTTGAGATATGAACATTATCAATGACGTCATTCCGCTTCTACCTTGGCATCTCACAGGGGAGGCCTTCATTTCGGTCTTGGCGGGTCTCGCCGCGCTCGCGGTTGTGGCCGCAATCTGGTCGGCCTTTCTCGTCAGCGATCCCATGGCGGCGAAGGCACGGCAATTGTCCAAGCGCCGCAGCGAATTGAAAAAGGGCCTTATGTCACCGAAGGGCCATGCAAACCGGCACCGGGTCAATGCAATGACCTTCATGCAGCGAACCGTGGAACGGCTGCAATTGGCGAAAAGTGAGCAGGCACGAAAAATGGCGCTGGGGCTGTCGCGGGCAGGTTGGCGCTCAAAAGATGCCCTCACTGTCTATTTGTTCACCAAATTCACCCTTCCCTTTATTCTCGGCGGCGCCGTTGCGGGTGTTCTCTACGGCACCCCTCTGTTTCCCATGCAAGCCGCCCTGAAATTGACCCTTGCCAGTCTCGCCGTCGTCCTTGGCGCCTATCTGCCCGACATTTTGGTGAAAAACCACGCCCAGAAACGGCAACAGGCGTTGCAGAAAGGACTGCCCGATGCCCTTGATCTATTGGTTATCTGTGCCGAGGCGGGATTGGCCATGGATGCCGCCCTGAACCGTGTCGCCCGGGAATCCGCCAAATCAGCCCCGGAGATCGCCGACGAGCTCCTACTCACGGCCATCGAGCTGGGATTTCTGCCTGATCGCCGCCAAGCCTTGGATAATTTGGATCAACGCACCCAACTCCCGAGCATCCGTGGCGTCGTCAGCACCCTGATCCAAACCGAGAAATACGGCACCCCGCTGGCACAATCGTTACGCGTTTTGTCGGCTGAGTTTCGAAATGAGCGCATGATGAAGGCCGAGGAGAAGGCCGCCAAATTACCGGCAACCCTGACACTTCCCTTGGTCATGTTCGTCCTGCCAACCCTATTCGTCGTGTTGTTGGGGCCGGCAATCCTAAGAGCCATTGATGGCTTCGGAGGGCTTTGAATTTACGGGGTTCGATCATTATCGAACCCCGTGCAAGAGGCACTTGAGGGTAGGATCTTCCCCGAGGGGTCGGGAAGATCCGCCGGAACCGGGGAGCGGAAACGGACGCTCCCCGGTTCTCCGATTCGAAAGCTTCTCACACCGCCACTTGCCCGGGCAATTAAGACGCCTTAACCTTGACATGAAATGAAGAGAGACACGCCGTGACACGCGATTACCTGGAATTGACACGCCTCATCGAGCGCCTGCACAGGCGCTATTTGGACGTATTGCGGACGGAACTGAAACGTGCCGGTATCCGCGACTTGACCGGGGTTCAAGCCTTGCTTTTATCCAATATCGGTGACGAGGAAATCGCCATTCGGGACCTGATCGAACGCGGCTATTATCAAGGTTCGAACGTTTCATATAACATCAGGAAATTGACCGATCTCGGCTATCTTGAACAGGAGCGCGCCGCCCACGACAAGCGTTCCGTCATCATACAATTGACGAAAAAAGCGCATCAGGTCGTCGCCTTGATCAAGGAACTGGAAGTGAAAAACGCCGAAGGTTTCGCCAAAAAGCTCGAGAATGCGGGCGACATCTCTGCGACAGCACTGACTTTGCAGCAGTTGGAGCGTATGTGGGCAGACTATATTCGATATGGCGAGCTTTAAGGCACAGAAAACCTAAGTTAGAGTCGTTCGAGAACGGTGGCCTCATTCGAGGGTATCACGTCTGTCGGACCGCCAAAGGAAACATATGGCCCTTCGGTTTTCATTTGACTGTTTGAAACCCCTCCATGGGATTATCGGCAGCTTGATCGGCAATAAGTCGTCGGCATTGCATAGTGATAAATTGGTGGGAGACGTTCTCAGCAATGTGTCCGACGGCATTTACCGGCTCGACGCAGAAATGCGGATCGTTCTATACAATGACAAAGTGGCTGAACTCACCGGTTTATCGCCGGAATACATGAAAATCGGCGTCGATATAGAGACCACGCTCCGGCATCAAGCCGAAAGAGGATACTACGGTCCTGGCGATCCCGAACAGTTGGTCGCCGAACGGATGGCCCAACTTACCAGCCGGGATTTCCTGGAGACGGAACAAATAAGGCCGGACGGCCGCATCATCGAAGTCCGCAAGGTTCCGACCGATGATGGCGGAGCGATTATCACAATTCGTGACATTTCGGAGCGTAAGGCCAATGAAGCGGCTTTGGCCCGCGAGAAAGCCATTCTCGATCTAACACTTTCGAATATGGACCAGGGCATTGTCATGTTCGACAGTGACTTCCGAATCATCACCTATAATCAACGGTTCATCGAACTACTGGAAATCCCGCCTTCCGCAATGGAAGAACACGCAAGCATTGTTTCCCTCATCTCTTGGAACATGCACCGCCAAAAGTATGAGCCGGCAGTCGTCGAGGCGACAATTTCTCAATTGGAACAATCGGAATTTTGTATTTACGAGCGTCAGCTACCAAACGGCAAAGCGGTGGAAATTCGGCATTCACCTATCCCGAATGGGCGCTTTATTCGAACCATTACCGACATTTCCGAACGCAAGGAGTTCGAAAAAGCGCTAGCGAATGAGAAAGCAAGCGCCGAATGTATTTTGGAAAATACGGACCAGGGCATCGTGATGTTTGGTCCGGATCTTTCCATTGTTGCCTGCAATTCGAGATTCCTCGAAATTTATGGCCTCGAGCGTATGGACATCGTTGACCACCCAAACCTCAAGGAACTCATCAAGTGGAATCAAATACGCCGGAATGCTTCGGAGGAAGTTATTGAAGCCGCGCAGCGAGAATTCGACAGCAGCGAATATCTTGTCGCGGAACGTCTTCTTCCCGATGGCCGAACGATCGAAGTCCGCCATGTCCCATTGGCTGATGGTGGCGGTGTTCGAACCTGCATGGATGTCACGATCCGCCGAAACGCCGAAAAGGCGCTGGCCCGTGAAAAAGGTATCGTCGATAAAATTCTTCAGAACATGGACCAGGGTATTGTCATGTTCGACCGTGACACCAAGATCATCGCCTATAACGACCGCTTCGCCGAACTTGCCGGCATGGATCCCGACAGCGTCAAAAACTTCCCTGATTTAATTAAACTCGTCACTTGGAACATGCGTCGCCAAGGCTTTGACGAGGCGGCAATTAAGGATCGCGTCGCGCACCTGACCCGGCACGAGTATTACTCTTTCGAACGCGCCGTGCCGGACGGGCGCATAGTTGAAGTTCGCAACGTCCCCATCGGAGACGGCGGTGGGGTGAGAACCATTACCGACATCAGCGAACGCAAAAAAGCGGAAGAGGAACTTGTCCGCCTACATGATGCTGCCGCGGCCGCTGATCGGGCAAAGTCCGAGTTTCTCGCTAATATGAGCCATGAAATCCGCACACCCATGAATGCCATCATCGGTCTGAGCGATCTAACCCTGAAGACGGCGCTATCGGATAAACAGAAAGATTACGTCGATAAAATTCACGGTTCGGCGCAGGCCCTGCTTGGCATCATCAATGACATCCTCGATTTTTCCAAAATCGAAGCCGGCAAAATGAATTTGGAGTCGATCAAGTTCGATCTCGACGATGTCCTCGACAATCTGGCCACCATCACTTCGCAAAAAGCCGGCGAAAAAGGGCTCGAAGTTCTATTCTGGACGGCGCCGGATGTCCCAAAGGGTTTGATCGGCGATCCCTTACGCCTTGGTCAGGTGCTGATCAATATTGCCAATAATGCGATTAAATTCACTGAAAACGGTGAGATCGTGCTCAAGGTCGAAATGGCCGAAAAACAAGACACCATGGCGACACTCCGGTTTAGCGTGCGAGATACGGGGATCGGTATGGATAACGGCCAAGTGGCCGGGTTATTCGAGGCCTTCAACCAGGCCGACACGTCAACGAGCCGGCGTTATGGTGGCACCGGCCTTGGATTGACGATTTGCCGGAATCTGGTTGCCTCCATGGGTGGCGAGATCTCGGTGGAAAGTACACTGGGTGAAGGCAGTACGTTCATCTTTACAATTGATTGTGAGCTGTTCGATCTGACTATTGACTCAAAGCTGTCTCAATTATTCGAGCTGAACTCAATTCGCACCCTTATCGTCGATGATAACGAAACGGCGCGTGAGGTTCTGTCGAATACGGTATCAAGTCTTTCGTCCCCGGTCACCAGCGTGGACTCCGGCGCCGCGGCAATCACCGAGTTGGAGCGGGTTCAGGCAAAAGGTGAGCAGGCCTACGACCTGATTTTAATGGATTGGCAGATGCCGGGGATGGACGGGCTTGACGCCGCAAATCATATCAAAACGAGGATGAACTTACCCGTCGTCCCGGCAATCTATCTGATCACGGCGTTCGATCATGATGATCTCTTTGAAAAAGCGAATGTTGCGGGCCTCGATGGATATCTGACCAAGCCGCTCAACACGTCCGCCCTGGTCGACAATCTCATGCGAACCTTCCAATCAAACTTCACGAATGGTGCCTTGTCCGAAACCGACGGCACGATGGACGTAGGATCCGATGCGGCACAATCGGACATTCGAATCTTGCTCGTCGAAGACAATGAAATTAATCAGATGATCGCCTACGAAGTCCTCGATACCGCAGGATTCCATGTGCAGGTCGCTAATAATGGACGCGAAGGTTTGAACATGGCGGAGAAGTCGGCCTTTGATGCCATCCTTATGGACCTCCAAATGCCTGAAATGGATGGCTTTGAAGCAACGGCAGAAATCAAGAAACTGCAAACCCGCGCCCATACGCCGATTATCGCCATGACAGCTCATGCGCTGGTCGAGGAACGGCAGAAATGTTTTGACGCCGGGATGGTTGATCACATCAGCAAGCCATTTGAAGCACGTAATTTGATCGAAGTTGTCAATTATTGGGCCCTCAATGCTCGCCAACAGACCGCGCCGGACGGAAAATCGACGCCATCGCCCTTGACCGGACCTGCCAAAAAGGCAACGAATGCCCCAGAGGGCGGCAACATTGAGGGAGTGCATATCATCACGCCGAACGACCCCCAGACTGATCCATCCCAAGGAAACGACGCCGGCGGACTGGATATTGAAGAAACCTTGAAACGGTTGATGATCCCAAAACCGATTCTGCAAAAACTTATGGGCGACTTCAAAGCCAAGTATGCGGACGCCGATGTGCGCATTCACGATATGCTTGGCTCCGGGTCGCGCGAAGACGCGGAACGCGAAGCCCATAGCTTAAAAGGCGTGTCCGGTTCCCTCGGTCTCAACCAAATTCATGCCGTAACGGAAGTATTGGAATCCGCCATCAGTTCGAATGATGAGGCGACAACCACCGCATCCCTGGCCGATTTGGCAAAGGTTCTTGCCGATGTCATGCCGGCGGTTGGCGCATTCGTCGATGAAGCTGATTGAACCTAATCGGAATAAGCATAGACACCTTTCGCTGCATCCATCGAGATCAAACCATTTTCCAAGTCCGATTGCACATGGGCGGGGTCCCGTCCAGCCGGCTCGCCGTGCCCGGCGCCACCCGGCGTTTTGATGATCAATCGTTCCCCGGCTGCAATCATCTGAGTACCCTTGCCGCGGAGACTTCCCCCGGACTGCAACGATACGGACCCAGCCTCGCCATCCTTACCGCCTTTCCGGCCGCGGGCGGGATAATCGATACGCTCAAAGGCTGCCAACAGTTCGAAATCCTTGCCTATCGCCGTTTCGATTTCGATTATTTGACCCAAACCACCCCGGAAGGTGCCCGGCCCGGCGGAATCAATACGGTATTCCTTCCGCCAAACGACAACCGGCGCCACCGTCTCATTGATCTCCACCGGGGTGCCGCGTACGCCGGACGGATATGCCGTCGCTGACAATCCGTCTTTGGTCGGTCGCCCCCCCGTACCACCGTTGGTTACAGCGGTTACCGCGAACAGGTTGGCATCATTGCTGCCTCGGTCCGTTTCGCCGCGAAAGGTCAGATTCCATAATGCGGAGGCACCTTCGGCGGGAATGCGTTCCGGTACGGCCTCGGTCAGGCATCCGAAAACCACATCTGGCAGCATCTGCCCAATGATATGCCTCGAACAGACCGCCGCGGGATAGGGCGCATTCAGGATACTGCCTTCCGGTGCCGTCACCGTGAACGGTTCGAGCGACCCGGCATTATTCGGCACCTCGGGGGAAACGATACAACTTAACCCAAAACAGGTGTAAGCCGTCGTATAAGCATGCGGCACATTGACGCCAAAACATGACTGCGGCGATGTGCCGTCATAATCAACGGTTATCCGGTCTTCGGCGATGGTCAAGGTCGCGGACAGATCAAGTGGCGCGTCATAACCATCAATGGTCATGGTATTTTTATAGATGCCCCTCGGCAGCTTGGCGATCTCCGTCAATACCGCGGCGCGCGAGCGGGTGATGATAAATTCCGCAAGATCGTCCAACGATTCCAATTCGAACTCGACCATCATTTCCACCAGCCGCTTGCAGCCGATATCGTTGCAGGCTGCCAGGGAATAGACGTCCCCTTCCGTCTCAATGGGCTGACGCGTATTTTGACGCACCATGGCGAGCAAGGTCTCGTTCATGGTGCCCGCATCGGCAAGCTTCAGCATGGGGATGTAAATCCCCTCCATGTGGACATCCGTGCCATCAGGCCCCGTGCCCAACCCGCCGATATCGGTCAGATGCGCCGTGCACGACAACAGCGCCACCAAATTGCCGTCCTTAAAGCACGGCGTCGTAAGCACGAAATCATTGAGATGGCCTGTGCCCATCCAAGGGTCATTGGTGATATAAATGTCACCGTCAACCATCGCCTTTGTCGGAAAATGGCGAATGAAATGTTTCACGGACTCGGCCATGGAGTTGACGTGGCCGGGCGTGCCGGTCACCGCTTGAGCCAACATCCGGCCCTCGACATCAAAAACACCGGCGGACAGGTCACCGCATTCCCGGACGATGGGGCTAAAGGCCGTGCGCAGCAATGTCTGTGCCTGCTCCTCAACGACGGAAATCAACCGGTTCCACATGATCTGCATATGAATGGTTTCTAAATGCCCGGTTTCAGCCATCATCCGATATCCTTTTTCCGATGCATCAGTATATAGCCATTGCCGGCGATTGCGGCGTCGAAGGTGGCCGGCACAAATGTCGAAGTCGCGTCCTCGGCAATCACGGCGGGACCGCTGATCGATGCGCCCGGACATAAATCAGGACGCCAATAAAGCGGGATTTCCATGGGCTTCTCGATTTATGTCCG
>Ga0315336_1006533_pt1 | contig 11855 bp, 5 predicted proteins | sample ASW5metaG_FD_204512 | JGI IMG/M metagenome (GOLD analysis project Ga0315336, IMG submission 204512) | Ammonia-oxidizing marine archaeal communities from Monterey Bay, California, United States - ASW #5 | ecosystem: Environmental > Aquatic > Marine > Intertidal zone | place: USA: California...
GACAACGAATGATCGCAGCAGTGATTTGTGAACACTTAACGATGAATTTGTCCTGACACCTGAATCCTGCCTGCCCTTCGTAGCCCGTAGGGCGTAGTAGGGACACCTGATTCCTGACCTCTGACCTCTGACCTCTGACCTCTGACCTCTGACTTCTGACCTCTGACCTCTGACCCTCACTGCCCAACCTCTTCCCGCCTCACGATAAAACTCCGCAGTACATCGAACTGCCTATCCGTTACCGGCATGATCCGGATTCCGTCCGTTTCCCAAGTTCCGGGGGAGTAGTACCGCCTCTGCATAAAGATTCGGCCTTCAGAGTCCAACGGCGCGCGTCTCAGCGTACCCATCTTTCGCCAGCGATCCAGCGAAGGCCAGCATTTCGTATTGTAATCTTCTCGAAAAGCATTGCCATTCCGATCCAGCAGCTTGATATGCACATGAGGGTTGGTGAAGCGATGCGCAACTTCTCGATCGCGGTACCAGAACTCTATCCAGAAGTAGCCATGCGGTTCGTAGTTGCGAATGGGTAGAATCCAGTCCGTAAATTGCTCTCCTCCCGTAGTAAATGGTGGCACGTTCTCAGCAAGGAGCACATGCGGACGGCTGATACCCTGGCTGCGCCAAATAACACGCGTGGTTCGATGATACCACTGATTAGGAATATGCCCTGTCTGCGCATCCGATGGTTCAAAATCGGTCTGGTACGCGCCGCTGCTGGCATCATAGAAAATGTTTGTGTTGGACGAGCCGCCGGTGTGTGGGTGTAAGAGTCGGTTCGTAATCGCCTGCTCGTACTGAGTCAGTCCCTCGATTTCGTAGTACTTGGGATAAACTTCCTCAATCTTGTTCACGATCTCCAAGGCCTTTTCCAGCTCACCCATGCGCAAATTGGCATCGGCCATGCCGAACAGAACCCGATCGTGCGTCCCGGCCCACTGTAGTTGTCCAAGTACCCTTTCGTAGGCGGCAATGGCCTCCTCGTAGCGTCCACCAGCGCGGTCTACTTCGGCCTTCAGAATCTGGTACTGGCCCTGTAGTTTCTGTTCCGGCGCTTCTAACTCCATCTTACGAAGCAACGCACGACATTCATCGATGTCTCCGTCCCGAAGCCGCTGCTCAATAATACGCAGCTGGGCTCCGTGAGTGGCAGCATCCATCACCGCGTTTCGTTGATATTGAAGACCACCCAGCTCCCCGGCCGTACGATACGCATCGCCCGCACTACCAACGTCTCCAATCTCGTAAAACACATCGCCTAGTCGCACGGCCGCGAGACGCACTTCCGGTGAATTGAGCGAACGAAACTCCTCAATCACTCTGCGGTACCGGCTAGTTGCTGCTTCGGGATCCTTGAGATGTCGAAAAAGAATGCCTCCCAGCCCTATCTGCAATCCAACTTCAGCTTGACCTGTGCCTGCAAATTCCTTCAACGCCTCCTCGCCGCGCTGCACGGCTTCCTCGGGACGCCCCAGCTCAGCGATGGTGTTTATAAGTGTTCCATAAACAGTGCCCCGCGCCGTCTCATCGTCGCTCTCCTTTGTCAATAGGAGTTCACACACGCGTTCGAGCAGGGTCCATGCTTCCCGCCCTCCGGCACTCTCCAGGAAGTTGTAAATCATGTACAGCGTAGACACGTCATACTTGTGCCATTCAGTGGATTCGAGCGCCTCTGTGATCCACGCGACGACAAAGGGGCTCGTAGCGGAGGTCCAGATCGGCCACGTATATACACGCTGGGTAAACGCAGGCAGATGCGGCGATGACGCAAGCGAAACCATATGGTCGCCTTCCTTATAGTAGACATGCCTGAACGAACGCCCTTTGCGCGTTGTCCCATCGCCCATATCCCAGACTAGCGTGTCGGGGTTCTCGATGTTGCCTACCGCCTCGAACCGCACCAGGAAGAGCGTTAGTCCACTGGTCAGCAGAACCTCGTCAATACCGAAAACGAAACTGGCGCCCTGCTTGCCATCTGCCGTCTCAGGTGAAGCCGCTATGGCGTGTGTTGAAGGGGCGAAATCGCCCCGGTTCACGATCTCCCAATGCGGGTTTCCTGGCCGGATCCACGCAAAAAAGGCCCTGCCCCTGGTCAACGGTGAATCGGCAGTGACCTGGTGCATTTCAATTTCATGAATGCCCGCGTCGAGCTCGATCGCGGTCCCGTAGTTGTTGCGGGGCAGTCCGGTGAGAATCTGGTTAAGCCTGCCAGGACGTTCGTACACTTTGTATCCGTCGACAAATAGAAAAACGGCACCGTCGCCATTTCCAAGAACCTGGTACGTGCCAGGCTGCGTGATGTTCAGAAAACCTCGGTACGACGAGCTGAAGTTGCGCGGGTCGGCCGGACGAAAAGGATTTGAGTACTGGATGATCTCCGGCGCGATCGCGTTACCAATGACGGTTTCACTCTTCTTTAACCCGCCTACGACCGATGCCCAGGAATCAAGATCTTTTCCAACCCATTCACGAACTTCGACGATCAGACCTTCTTGAAAGGGTTCTGATATTTTGGTCGGAGCATCCGCGGCCGATGCGTGTCCGGTCCCATATATCCAGTACCAGCGGTCCTCACCGTTACGTTCGAACTGGATAATCGTATTGCCAGTTGGATCATGCGATCGTACTTGCGGGGCCAGTAGCTTCCCCTCTGCCGTTTGCACCACAATGTCACCGGCATCCGGACGCAACCATCCGCCGGTTGGAATCGGTACCGTGACGGACTTCGTGATCACCCCCCCTGCCATCTTCGAGAAATCTCCAGCCACTCGTACCGGCCACCGAATCCTGTATCCTTCGAGCCATTTCGGTGCCTTTGGCTGTTGCTCCACGACATGTGACGACTTCCCGTCCTGAGCAAGGACTGGAACAAGGCAGATGAAGTGCACAAGTGCCACGAATCCGACTACGGCCACGTCGGCGGCGAAGCCGCCAAGTGGTCGCTTGCGCCGCAGGCGCGATGCGAAACACTGATTACCGAATGCTGAGTACTGATTTCTGACCGCAGACCTCTGACTTCTGACTTCTGACCGCTGATTTCTGTCGCTACTTCGGCTCATACGTAATGCGCAGCTCCCATCGATAGCCCTGTAGCGACGAATGCAGATAAGCCCACGTATTCTGGTCCTCGGTCGTTATAAGCCAACCATAGTTCTTCTCGCGGTTTTCGTACCAGTACTTCACGTCGGCTGTCACATCGACACGTGGCTTCGTCGAACCGAAGCGCCGCGGCAACTTGACCTGGCGGGTTGGAGTCAATGCACGATCAACACCGACGCCGCGCGCTCCGGGCACTGACCAGGCAAGTTTTTCAGGTACGACCTGTCGATACCTGTGCGAAACCCCCTTCCCCCAGCCCACCAGCAATCGCCAGACATATAATCGGACGCCTCCCACAGCCTGATTGTCATAGTGAACCGGTATCATCAGCTCCGCAATCACGATTTGCTGCCCGTCGGGTATACGATCGAGAGGAAACTGCAGCAGTGTGGCAGCATGGGTCCCAGCCGTGTATTCGCCTGGGCCATACTCCAATCCGGTTGGACTCTTCCATCCAGCCCAACTGCTCAATGGAAAGTCTTCATGAATTGCGGCCATCATGACTGTATCCAGGTCCGTCATTTCGAACGTGCGCGCGCCTGCGGCCAAGGGTAGCAACAGCAGGCCGGCTATAAGAATTGGTGTACGAGAGGTCATGGCTCCAACCTTGCGGCCACATAGAGACGATCGAATCGCGGCGAATAATGAACTGCTCTAAACCTTGTTCCCTTGAGGCGAATCGGCGTAAACTCTCCAGTCATCTCCCCCTCTGCATCCAGGTTGAACAAGGTTACATTGTCGTAGCGGCCCACTGCCAGCAGGTTGCGCCCGGCCATTGGGACCGGGGGCGATAACAAGTTTCCCAATTCGAGATACCGTGGCTGCAAGGTTGGATGCCCCTCAACAAACTCGACGAGGAACAACCTGTAACTGGTGGAGATCGCGTAAACAATCGGCATGGTTGGATGCCCCGAAATGACGCAGGCATGCGATTGCCCCAGGTACAGAATCTGGGCTTGGCCGTCGGGTCTATGCCAGATCAACACCTGTCCCCCGTCGCCACCCCATGCCACCCGGTCCAGGGGCAAAAACACACAACCGATTCCTGACTGGCCACCAACGCCGACCAGGTTCATGGTCTCCGCCGGAACGATCTCTCCATCCTTGGCAATGAGTAATCCCGCGTCGTCCAGCGCAAGAAAACCGTGTGCCGATAGGTGCTTCTCACGCTTCATTGTATTGATCAATAGGGGCATGTGCAGCCGGCCATTGGCCGCATCCAGTCCCAGTCTTACCAGTTTCGCGTAAGCCGCGCCGTAACCCGCGCCCTTCCCGTACGAGCCATACTTGATCCAATCGCCGCGCACGGATTGAAGCTTTTCGAGTTTCCCGTCCCGAAAACTGTAGACCAAGAGGCGGTCCAGATGCTCAAAGACGGAGTTCGCGATGGGACCCGTCAGACTGGGCATTTGGTGACCCGCCTGCGGTACGAATTGCCGATTGGGTAAATCCTGGAGAACGTACAGCAGCGGCAAGTCGGGATGACAAACACCAGCCACGACAACATTGTCATATTGCGCCAACGCTGGATCCAGCGGCAACACAACGGTCGCGGGAGGTACGGTCGTCACAACGTGTCCGGCAGCATCCAATTTGAAAATCGTCAGATGACGATCCATCCCAGGCTCGTGCCCGACAATCAAAAGATTGGTACACTCGCTGACCGTGCACCAGATCGCTCCGGGCGCACTCACCTGTTCAATATAATCAGGAATTCCCGCCGACTCGGTCTCGCGTGTTTCAATGATTCGTCCTTGTTGCGCAAGGACAGGAAGGAGGCAAATGAAGTGCATGCACGCCACGTACCCAACGACTGAAAAATGAACACTCAATACTGTATACTGATTTCTGACCGCTGATTTCTGTCGCTACTTCGGCTCATATGTAATGCGCAACTCCCATCGATAGCCCGAAAGGGACGGGAGAAGATAGGCCCATGTATTTTGGTCCTCGGTAGTTATCAGCCAACCATAGTTCTTCTCGCGGTTTTCGTACCAGTACTTCACATCGGCTGTCACGTCGACCCGTGGCTTCGTCGAACCGTAGCGCCGCGGCAACTTGACCTGGCGGGTTGGCGTCAATGCACGATCAACACCGACGCCGCGCGCTCCGGGCACTGACCAGGGAAGTTTTTCAGGTACGACCTGTCGATACCTGTGCGAAACCCCCTTCCCCCAGCCAACCAGCAATCGCCAGACATATAATCGGACGCCTCCCACATGCTGATTGTCATAGTGAACCGGTATCATCAGCTCCGCATTCACGATTTGCTGACCCTCGGGAATACGATCGAGAGGAAACTGCAGCAGTGTGGCGGCATGGGTCCCAGCCGTGTATTCGCCTGTGCCATACTCCAATCCGGTTGGACTCTTCCAGCCAGCCCAACTGCTCAATGGAAAGTCCTCATGAATTGCGGCCATCATGACGGTATCCAGGTCCGTCATCTCGAACGTGCGCGCGCCTGCGGCAATCGGGAGCAACAGTATCGATGCAACGAGATAGTAAACTATTCTGAACTTCACGCCGCGTGAGGTCACGCGGCCTACAGCGTTCCCACTGACACCACACTCCGGGGATATTCTGCAGGCCCGGTCACCTAACCAGGCGCCTATCAACCATGACCGATAGCAATTGTGAAATTCTGGATTCATGGCTCCAACCTCGCGGCCACATAGAGACGATCGAAGCGCTGCGAATAATGAACTGCTCTAAATCTTGTTCCCTTGAGGCGAACTCGCGTAAACTCTCCAGTCATCTCCCCGTCTGCATCCAGGTTGAACAAGGATAGATTGTCGTGGCGGCCCACTGCCAATAGGTTGCGCCCGGCCACTGGAACCGGGGGCGATAACAAGTCTCCCATTTCGAGATAGCGAGGCTGCAACGTTGGATGTCCCTCAACAAACTCGACGACAAACAACCTGTGCTTGGCGAAGATCGCGTAAACAATCGGCATGGTTGGATGCCCCGAAATGACGTTCGGATGCGATTGCCCCACGTACAGAATCTGGGCTTGGCCGTCCGGTCTGTGCCAGATCAACACCTGTGCCCAGCCGCCACCCCATGCAACCCGGTCCGGGGCCAAAAATGCATGGCCGGTTCCCGACAGGCCGCCGACGCCGACCAGGTTGATGGTCTCCGCGGGAACGATCTCTCCATCCTTGGAAGTGAGCAGTCCCGCGTCGTTCAGGGCAAGGAAGCCATGCGCCGACATGTGCCTGTCACGCTGCATTGGATTGATCAATAGGGGCACGTGCAGCCGGCCCCGGGCTGCATCGAGTCCCAATGTCACAAGCTGTGCGAGATTTCCGCCACAACCATATGAGCCAAACTTGAGCCAATCCGCACGCAGGGATTGAAGCTTTTCGAGTTTCCCGTCCTTAAAACTGTAGACGAACAAGCGGTCCAGATGCTCAAACACGGAGTTCGCGATAGAACCCGTCAGACTGGGCAGTCGGTGTCCCGTCTCCGGTACAAAGTCCCGATTGGGTAAGTCCTGCAGAACGTACAGCAGCGGCAAGTCGGGATGACAAACACCGGCCACGGCAACATTGTCGTATTGCGCCAACGCCGGATCCAGCGGCAACGTAACGGTCGCCGGAGGTGCGGTCGTCACAACGTGTCCGGCACTATCCAATTTAAAGATCGTCAGATGACGATCCATCCCAGGCTCGTGCCCGACGATCAATAGATTAGTACACTCGCTGACAGTGCACCAGATCGCTCCGGGCGCACTCACCTGTTCAATATAATCAGGAACTCCCGCCGACTCGGTCTCGTGCGTCTCAATGATGCGTCCCTGTTGGGCAGACACGGGCCCGAGGCCGGCAATGAACAGTGTTACCACTGAGACTATTGCATGCTTTCTTGAGGTCATGGTTTTCACCTTGTCAGGTGTCAGAGGATTTTGGATTCCGTTGCAGGTATGTCAATACGTTCTAGAAAAAGTGCCGGACATGGCGAGTCAGAAACTTGCTGCACAATGAGCGGCGCGCCGGGCCGTCCGCCGTCAAGTCCTCGTTACTCACCCCTTCCTCCTCGCGCAAGCAACTCATAATAGTTCTTCACAACATCCTCATACCCCGGAAGCACCTGCCGGGGCGCTTCGTCCAGCACCTTGCCACGAACTGCCTGGTCGCGCGGCAGACTTGGCTGAAATCCCGTCCGAGCCGCACCGTAGACTCTTACCGTGCGGCGCAGATTCTGCAGCGCATACCACTGCATGCGAAATCCCTCAGCATCCGGACTCTCATTCAAGCGACCGGTTGCGGCGCCCCATTCATCCAGTAGCTCGTCAAGGTGATCGGTGGGCAGATACAGGTTCTTGAACTCCTTGCGGATCGCCTTTAACCGCTCAATAACCTGCTGCTGCGAACTATGAAAGTCGCGCATCAGGTCACCGAGATTTGCCGCAACCTTTTCTCCCATGCGTTCAACGATCATTGTTTTCTCGCGTGCCTGCCCCATTCGGTCGAGGACGGCAGGGTCGAACTTTCCGGCGTCGGAAACGTTGAAACTGACCGGTTCATCGGTAATAACTTTCTTGCCGCCAAGACCTGTCGAGGTGTCCCGTTGAGGATCCTTGCTGTCACGCAGTCGCACCGAACCTTTCTGGTCCGGCGCGCGATCCTGGCCTTCCTGCACCCTGTCACGGCCACGAAGATTCTGTGCCTCCGTACTCAACGTCATGCCGTGCGAGCGCGCACCTTGCCGTCCCGTGCGCGAAACTCCGCCAACATTTGTCGGTGGCGGCTTCTGATTGCCGGTCGCTGCCGCGGCAGCCGTTGCATTAATCGGTCCAGCCAACTTGCCAACATCGCCTGCCTCTTCCAGCGTGAGGGCCATGGTAATGTTTAATGTATCAAAATATTCTTCCATAATATCCGCCTCGTCGAGCAGATCGCCAATCAGATCGTCGTAGCGCTCTTGGAAGACCGCGTAAACCTTGTTTGGCGGCAAGTCGGAGAACGAGGGAGCACGCGACCATGAGCCCGGAGTCGTAGGGAGAGACAGGTCCTCCAGTTTTTGCCGACGGCCGCTGTCCCCTCTCTGCATGTGCAACAGCATGGCTTCGTCGAAGACGCCGCCGAATTTGTCCCGATCTCCGATCGCAAGTCTCCCGGCTCGCTTACCTTGTGCGACGTCGAGGAAGTGCGAGAAATCTTCTGAGCTGAAGTCCTCCGGCATGGTTACGGAACCATCAGCGCTCCCCGCCTTAAGCATGTCGAGCACGTTCTGCGCCTCCACGCTGCTCTTGGCCTTTTCCTCGAGCGCTGCCAGGAGTTGGCGGGCAAGTTCTTCCCGTGCCGCCTCAAGGGCGGCATACACGGCATCAAGTTTCTCTGCGGCCACGGACTGTTGCTCGCCGGCAGCCTCCCAGGATCCCGTCTCCGAAAATTCCGTCGACTTTTGAAACGCAGAAGTCAACCCTGGCGCGACCAGATCGCCAGCGGCATCGCCGAAGGAAGCTAACAGAACGGGCTGAACATCGGCGGTACGTTGTGCCATCCCTGCGAAAGCTTCGGCTGCGAGTCCGCTGAGTTCATGGACCTTTGCCTGTCGCCGCGAAGTGGCGTTGGCAAGCGCCTCACCAGCGGGATTTGACGCTTGCGCATATTGATCTGACTGTTCCTGCAGCCGATTCTGACGCGTTGCAAGCATTCCTGTAAAGGCTGTCATGTTGGCGAGTTCCCAGTCTCTGCGGAACACCTGATAGCGTTCAATGATCTCTCGCAAGCTGCGCAGGGTTCGCTCCTGGGTTAAGCGAGCATCACCTAGCGTCGATCGCTTGTCCTGTGGATCGTCGCTCCCCGGTACGGCCTCGATAATCTGAACAATTCGGACCATTTCAGTGTCGGCCAATAGTCCGACTGAAAGCCGCAAGTCTCCGGCTGAGGTTACCATGTCACGTGCAACGGCACCCGTCCGTTGTCGAATTTGCTCCTGTGCCCTGGCCTGGTCCCGCATGGCGTTGGCCAGGGACTCCGTTGTTTTCGAATCGTCCCAACGCAAACCAGAAGACGGATTAAATTTGCGAATCCATTCAACGGAATGGTCGATCATCTGTTCCTGCTCGCTGGCCAGGGCCATTAGATCGCGTTCGCTTCTCAAGATTTGCTCATAAATTAATTGTAGCGCAGTACCTTCCCCGCCAATGACCAGCAAGTGGGTTGGCCCAGAAACCCAATACCCTTCCTTTAAGGGATCGTTATCTACTGCTCGGGCTGCTAGCTCAATGCGCTCCCCCTCGACTGCCCCCAGGGAAGCAATTGACAACGAATGGTCTTTCACAAACTGCGATGCGCCACCAACAGGCCAGATCTCCGCCGGACGCCAGGCATCGACTCCTTGGGATTGTGATTCGCCCGCATCGAGGACTCGAATGAACAGGCCGGCCTTGCCGAGTCCGATGTCGTCGTGTGCCGCCACTTTCAGGCGAACTGTTTCCTCGGGGGCGACCTCTACTTCGCGATCCAGCCCGAGCAACTCTGGCTTGGGTTCGGAATCGGCCAAAACGCGCAGGGTCCTCACCTTGCCGGATTCAGTTTCACCGTCGCGTGCACGCGTCTCGAGTCTGTATCCTTTCACATCACGAAAGGTAATCGTTCCGGCGAACTCGGTCTCGCTCTGTTTTCGCAGGGGTAAACGTGTAAAGTGATTGCTCGCTGTTAAATTCTTAGGATCGGGTGAGCGTGTCGATTCGATAAGCAGCGAGGCCTCTTCCAGACGTCGATCGAAAACGAATACGGTCTCCGCACGCGTTCCAGCCAAAGCCTCCAGATCACCTGATATGCTTTCGAATTCACGCGGCTCTAGCTTTGTGTACTCCGGATAGATCAATCGGACCCGCGCGCGTGTGAGTTCCGCCGGCGAGTGCACCGTGATTCGATAATAGGGGCTGGTAAAGTCATTGCCACGGACGGCGTAGTCAAGACTCTCCTTCAGATTTCGAAACGTATACGACAGCTCCGTGGCATCGCGCGGCACAGCTAGCGTTTCACGAGTGCTGGAGATGTCGTCCCTGCGCAAAACAATTAATCGCCGAGGCTGCCTGCCATGAATACGAATGTGAATCGTCGCGTCGCCATCCGCTTGCAGATCTCCCGGAGTGACATCAAGCCAGGTCTGGTACACCGGCTCAATCTGCGCCAACGGAAGCAATAGTCTTCGCGCCGAACTCGCAAATTGATCCGGCCTCACGGTCTGAAGCAATACGCCGGCGAGCACCGCCAGAACCGCCAATCCAATACACCACATGGTGGACGCAACTCGAGTCGCTGCGGGCAAACTCACATTGCGAAGCTCTTGGCAGTTTTGCCGCACGACCGCGTTCTCTATCGCTTTGGGATCATCGGATTCACGTGCAAGTTGCACAGCATTAATCAGTCTGTTGTCGATTTCCTTGCCTGTGCGCCTTTCAATGGCGAGCGCAACTTCGTCCTCGGTCAATCGCAATGCCCGCCATCGTCGCCATTGCATTCTGCCGACGGCAAACACGATCAGCAGCAACCCCAGCCCAATCGCAGTCCGCATGCCGCGGTGGAAATGGACAAAACTGTCCATCAGCAACAAGGTCCAGAAGTAGATCAGAGGGATGGCGACAAGCAACGCTGCAGATTGCGCCAAAACCAGGCGCTTCCACCGGTGCATATTATCACCGATCAACTGCCTGATTTCAGGAGGTGCAGCAGCACTGGCATCCCCGCTATCCGTCCGAGATAAGGTCATTTATATAGAATATGCGAGAAAGAGGGTGTTTGCACGGTAATCCCGTTAATTCAACAAGACGCGGAGGCTGCCTGAATCGAAGAAGCGCGACGTTCTCGAATCTGGATTAGAAAACCGCAGTTGGCCCGCCTGCCCTGCTTGCCCCGCCAGCTCCGAGCTTGTCGAGGGGAGCATGTCGAAGGGCTACTTCCCTACTCAACCCGCACCCGATAATATCCGTTCAGGCTGGTTGGCTGCACTGTATGAACATTCATCGGTGGCGTCCCCAGCAAGTTGCTTCCGTGCACGACCCAGGTGTCGAGAACATTCGTTCTCCTTAGGATCGAGTATTTTCTGCTCGACTCACTGCTCCAGTGAACGACGAGAGTGTCCGAGGCATCCGGCATGAGCTGCTGTATTCGTAGCACGGAATTGGAATCTGCCGGATTGGTCCCGGCATTGTGCTCATCAAGATCACTGGCGCCATCTCCATCCCAGTCCTCGGACGGCGTGCCCGATGAAAACTTAGTCCCGCCTATGAATTCGATCTCCCAAATATCGCGCATCTGATCACCATCCATGTCGATGTCGGAGCGCACGACCAACGCAGCCCAGTCATTTGAAAGGTTGTTCGGTGTTTCGCCCATGGACACCCACGACCCACCCGATACGTTGGTGATTGATCCGTTCTGTAGATCCCCACCGTTTCTGGGGTCAAACCACTTCACCACAAAGCTGCCCGACTCCGCTGCCAGATCCAGATCGTAAGGCCCGCCGCTTAGATCATTATACACTGCATAGATGTTGCCTGTCGAAGCGAGGGCATATGTGACGCCGCCACCAACTGAACTCACTAGAGACCTATTCGACATCATGTCCTGAACGGGCAGCATATCCATGAAACGCAACGCGTTCCCGGTCCAGTCCAGGGCCACGTCCATTTCGTGAAAATCGTCAATACGTTGATCAAACGTGTGCCCACCCCCGTCTTCTTGCACATACCAAGCAAATCCACCGCCGCCGGACATGTAAACCGGCCACATCTTGTTTCG
>Ga0315336_1006535_pt1 | contig 11853 bp, 6 predicted proteins | sample ASW5metaG_FD_204512 | JGI IMG/M metagenome (GOLD analysis project Ga0315336, IMG submission 204512) | Ammonia-oxidizing marine archaeal communities from Monterey Bay, California, United States - ASW #5 | ecosystem: Environmental > Aquatic > Marine > Intertidal zone | place: USA: California...
GGCGAAGTCCGGCGCGCCGTACTCCTGATTTAAATAAGTCCACCCGAGGTTGTTCTGTGCCGGAGCATGCCCCTGATGGGCGGCATCCTCAAACCATTTTCGCGCGTCACCTAGGTCTGCCTCTGTGCCCAGTCCGTGCAGGAACATCCAGCCGAGCTGGTTCTGGGCCACTTGTTCTCCACTCATTGCTGATCGGGTGAACCAGCGAATCGCTTCCCCATAGTCCTGAGGCACGCCTTCACCTCGGTAATAACGCCAAGCGAGCGCTGTCTGTGCCTTGGTGTGGTCCTGCTCAGCAGCCTTTCGATACCAGTCTGTGGCGGTTGAAAGATTCTTTGAAACACCTGCCCCATGCTGATAAAGCCGGCCTGTTTCGTATTGTGCGGATGCGTTGCCTTCGGCTGCGAGGGCAGTCCACAAGGTGACCGCCTGCTCAATCTTTCCCGCTTTCCATGCGGCTCTAGCTTCAGAAACTTCTGTTTCCCCGAATACACAGGTGGGCCATAAGATCGTCCCCAATATCGCGATGACGGTATGGCGCTGAATGGAGCGGAAGATGATCATGGTGACTGAAGTGATGGCTGATGGAATTAAAGAGCCTCGTACCGATTCGAAGTTTGACTTCACTAGATGGTAGCGAAAGCCCAGCGCCACCATGATGGAAAGTCCTGACGGTATCCGGAGAACTGGCCTGTCAAACTCATGGCACAATTCATGCATAACGGCCAGCCATTATAGGCTTAAACTGCTTTAGTTTATGGGAAACCCAAAACCGCAAAAGCAAGGACGGCACGTCATCTCATGGCGGGCCCTGCTTCCCTTTGCGCTGCTCGTGCTGGCGATCTCTTTGCGGTTGGCTGAACCGTCGCTACTGACCGATATCCGGTTAACGGTGTTTGACCAGTATCAGGCGCTCAAACCCAGACAGCAGACGCCGGTGCCGGTGCAACTGGTGGATATCGATGAGCAGAGCCTTGAGCGACTCGGGCAGTGGCCATGGCCGCGCAATCAGCTGGCGCAGTTGGTTGATGCGATTAACAACGCCGGGGCTGCGGCGATTGTGATTGACATGCTCCTGTCTGAGCCCGATCGACTCTCACCGTCTGCTGTGGCAAAAATGATTCCTGACTGGCCGGAATACCAGAGCGCACGTCAGGCGCTCCTTAGTCGTTCGGGCCACGATGAACAGCTCGCACAGGCCCTGTCGCGAGCCAACAGTGTTCTTGGGTTTGCCCTGAATGATGAAATCGTTGGGGAGTTGCCAAAACTCAAAGCGGGGCTGGTCCGGGCTGGTGATCCCCCTGATCCGTTTCTGCCGTCATTTCCCGGCGGCATATCAGCGTTGCCGATGCTGACTGAAGCCGCCGCCGGGTATGGTGCGTTAAGCCTGGTGCCGGATCCAGACGGCCTGGTCCGGCGCGCGTCTATGCTGGTATCGGTCTCAGGCGCAGTATTGCCCACGTTGGATGCCGAGGCGCTTCGGGTGGCTCAGGCAGCGTCTACCTACATCGTGAAGTCCACCAATGCCAGTGGCGAGCAGTCATTGGGGAGTCATGGCGGCGTGGTCGGGGTAAAGATCGGTGCTTTGTCTGTCCCAACAGATCATCAGGGCCGTATCTGGATCCGTTATTCCGACAAAATTTCCGAGTCGATAGGCGCCTGGCAACTGCTGGCCGGCCAGTTTGACCCACAGGCCATTGCGGGCAAGATTGTGCTGCTGGGTTCCAGTGCTGCAGGCCTGTCACGACCCCAGCCCGTGCCCGTGCTGGGTGTGGTTCCGGCGCTTGAGATTCGGGCCCAGATTCTGGAAACGCTGATCAGCGGAGAGTTCCTGCATCAGCCCGACTGGGCAAAGGGCGCAGAGGTCCTGTCGCTACTGCTTTTCGGCCTGCTTCTGATCTGGCTGCTGCCCCGCTGGGGCGCACTGTGGTCCGCGATTATTGGTGTCATCGCGATTACGGTAGCGATTGGAACCTCCTGGACGCTGTTTGCCCAATACAGCATTCTGGTTACACCGTTTTATTTTGCAGCGGTGATTGTGCTTCTCTATCTTGTGCAGTCACTGCAGGTTTATCTCACCAGTGAAAAGGAGAAAAGGGAAGTGCGGGGCGCGTTTGGGCGCTACCTGTCACCTGTACTGGTGGAGCAACTTGCCAATGACCCCGACAAGCTCAAACTGGGTGGGGAAACCCGCCAGATCAGCGCACTGTTCTGTGATATCCGTGGGTTTACCAGCATATCCGAGCAACTCCCGCCCGAGGCCTTGACCGATCTGCTGAACCGTTTCCTCACGCCCCTGACCGACGTCATTCTCAACGAGCAGGGCACGATCGATAAGTATATGGGCGACTGCATCATGGCATTCTGGAATGCACCGCTTGATGTTGCCGATCATGAGAGCCGAGCGTGCCACGCAGCGCTCAAAATGCTGGATGCCCTGTCGGATCTCAACCAGGCCCTGCAGCGCGAAGCCGTAGCATCGGGCACGAGTATGCAAGAGCTCCGGATTGGCATCGGCATCAATTCCGGATCGGCGCTCGCCGGTAACCTGGGTTCGCAGCAGCGCTTTGATTACTCTGTGCTTGGGGACAGCGTCAATCTGGCATCACGCCTGGAGGGCCAGTCCAAGACCTACGGGGTCGAGATTCTGCTGAGCGAGGCGACCCGTATTGCCGTTCCGGATCTGGCGTTCCTGGAGCTGGACCTGTTGCGGGTCGTCGGCAAAAGTGAACCGGCTCGGATCTTCAGTCTGATCGGTGATGCATCGTTTGCCCGCTCCGAGGTCTTCATCAGAGCGCAGTCGCTGCAGTCCCAGATGCTGGAGCTGTATCGTGCACGCCAGTGGGAGGAAGCCCTTAAGCGGCTGGGACAGCTTGACCAGTTGGGACTGGACCGATGCAAAGGCTACTGGTCAATGATGCGAGAACGCACCGAGGGTTTTCGGGTGCATCCCCCCGAGGCGGACTGGGACGGGGTGGAGCATCGTCTGGTGAAATAGTTGCCGTATCGGCAGACCCTAACGCTGTGCTCCGGCGAAAACGCCACCCGCCCGATAATCTTTGCCTGAAATCTCAAAATGGCCACCTATCTCTGGGGGTGCGCTACCGCGGGTGGGGCTGCCAAAAAAGTATCCATTGGCGTTCATGGTCTGTGAACCGGAATGGGCCGCGACACCGAACACGGTATCGTTGGCGGTTAATCCTGAGCTTCCGGAGTATCGTCTGCCGTCGAAGGACGCATTGAAATTCTGGACCTGATACTGACTGACGCCAAACCTCACCCGGGCATCGAAGCCCCCGGTGGCCTCGCGAATGAGTCCGTGCGTTGCCACGGCGCCTACAAGTCCACCGGCGTAAGATGCTGTTTTGCCTGCCGCTGCAGAGATTTCTGATGCCGTGGAGGCGACGCCCGCGACCCAATGCTGAATCTCAGCGGTGGAAGTCGTGGCGGTTGTCATAAAGGTTGTCCTGCGATTCCAATTGAGAAAACGACACTCACGGCACAGACTGATCTGGTTCCCGGTCAATGCCGTTTTGGTGCCTGATTGGGCTACGGTAGAAATCAGTCCATACCGATCGCCGCTATTGAATTTCCCGAGAGCGACTCTGAGCCCGCTTAAATCAGAACGAGATACGATCATATAGTCATAGGTTGGTGCAGACTTATCCCTTTCCACACATTCCTCGTGCGAACAGTACGTTGCCGCTGCCGCTGCCGTTGCCGCTGCCACAGCCGCTGCCGTCTCCGCTACCGTCTCCGCCTCGCATTCGTCGTGCGAACAGAGCGTCGTTTCCGGCGCCGTCCTGCATTCCTCGTGCGAACAGTACGTTACCGATGTCTCACAATGCCCGTACGGACAGGAAGTTGCTCTGGTATCGGCGGTGCTTGCCGTGCTCGCCGTCTCCGCCTCGCATTCGTCGTGCGAACAGTACGTTGCCGCTGCCGCTGCCGTTGCCGCTGCCACAGCCGCTGCCGTCTCCGCTGCCGTCTCCGCCTCGCATTCGTCGTGCGAACAGTACGTTGCCGTTGCCGTCCCCTCCTCGCATTCGTCGTGCGAACAGTACGTTGCCGATTCCGGCGCCGTCAGGCATCCCTCGTGCGAACAGTACGTTACCGATGTCTCGCAATGCCCGTACGGACAGTAAGTTGCTGTGGTATCAGCCTCATTTTTCGTATCGTCAGCGGCAGTAGTGAGCTCCGCGAGTTCGGTGACAGGAGAAACCATAGAGGTCTGGCTGCCGCCGGTTGGCCCCGTGATCGGGGGAGCGTATTCCGCAACGGTTGACGCCAAAACTGTGGTTCTGCTTGCGATGTCAGTACCGCCTCCATCAATACTTTGCTCGCCAGGTTGGGGTTGTGTTGTCGTATCGGCACCACCGGTAGTTGATGATCCCGGTTCCGCGGTTGTCTCCTTTGTCTGGACGCCGGCGTTTTGCTGGCCCGAGCTGCCTGATGGCTCGTCAGCCGCTGCCGCCGGACTTGGGTCTGCTGGCTTCTCAAGCGTTGCCAGATCCCTGGCCAATGTTTCTGGATTAATTTTCTGTGCTTGTGGCGCTGCCGTCTGTCCCGAGCTCACGCTGAAGGCCCGTCCCGCCTGGGATGTGCTGTTGCTAAGCCCGGTTACGGCTGATGTCACGCTCAACTGGGTGCCATAGAGGAGGCCCGCCTCAAGGCCTGCCGGCGTCTCTTTCACATAGGCGATACCCCCCCGAACGGCTACGGTAGCCGTGGGCGTATTGAAGACAACAGGTGTATTTTTTGAGATCTTTCCGCCCACGAGACGGAACACGCCTTTGCTGATGTTGACGACCATCTCTCCGCTGCCACTGTCAGGATCAAACACGTATTCATCGATGGTCATCTCGGAACCGGCGCCAACGGTCAAAGAAGTCCCATCACGAAACAGCAGTTGCACTCGGCCGGAATCATCGGTAGAAACCTTTTCGTTAAAGAACACCTCAAGACCGGTCTCGAGGTTGCGCGCCGGGGATATTGGCGGCTTTCCTCTGGCATCGGTGATCGATGCAGCGGTGACGCCGACTTCCACTTCGTCGGTTGCCCCGGTAGCCTCAGGTACAACAAAGGCTAGACCAAGCATAATGATCCAGATCTTGCTGGCGGATGATGTGTTCATCGTCTTATCCTGGTGTGGGTTCTCTAGAACTGTCCCAATACGCTTAGGCTCGCAAACCAGTTTTCGTTAGTGTAATTCGGCAGGTTGGAGCGAACATCGGTATAGCCTGCGGTGCTCAGCAGGTTCAGCTGGGCAGTCAAGGGGATCACGAGTGACGCACTGCTGCGCAGCGTGTCATCCTGGCGCACGACGCTCGCGTCCACGCTGGGGTTGGCCTCGTCGTAGGACTTGTCATAGAAACCGATATTCAGTGACACTGTCCAGGGCGCTGGGGTGAAAGTGAGTGGCCTTCCAAAGAGGCGAGGCTGGGGGCTTAGGCCGGCGAGGTTATGCTGGATCAATACCTGCAGCCCGTACTCCCAGTAGGCCGAGGATTTCTCATGGGTGTCTTCGTTAAAGGCGCTGAGGTTAACGGTGCCGATGGTGAGGTCCGAAAGGCCAAAGGTCCTGCCGGCAAAGAGTCGGGTTCGTGGGCCCTTGAGTCCGACCTCTTGAACCTGGTCGTAATCGCGGTCAACATAGCGGGTGCCTGCGGTCCAGGCGCTTGTCATGGAAGTTCTTAAGGCAAGGTCAAGCCCGGCGCCAACCCCCTCGAAACTTTCTTTACCGCCCAGGGTCATGGTATTCACCAGTGCATAGGGTCGAAGGTCCAATGCTGTTCCCGGATTGGGTGTGAAAACAAACCGTGGACCAAACTGTAATTCAAAAAGCGTGGTATCGACCTGAGACTGGGTGTCCTGCCAGCTGCTATACGCGGAGAGCCCTGTTTCCAGCGTGGCGCTTGGCTCGGTTTCAAAATCGAAAACATAAGTGAACTGGCCGGCGAGAGACACATCCCAGTCAGACTGGTGGGTGTACTGTTCGTCGAGTACCGCATGGCCGCCAAATAGCCGGATATCCTGTGTCATGGGGCCGCCATTGGCATTGGACTGGTAGCGCACACCCGCGACGACGGTGCCATTAAAGCGGTGTGGTGAGGTCAACTGGTCGATACGGGTGATCAGTTCCTGTGCGTCCTGTTTGACATCGTCCGGCACTTCGTCGTGGTTGACCACGGCATTCAGATAGGTCAGTGCCATGGCATAGGAAGCGAGTTGGAAATACAAAGTGCCCAGCTGCATCCGGACCTGGGGAAGATCGGGCTCAATGATGAGCATGCGTTCAAGTGCTGCTACGGCTCCTTCAAGGTCACCCACCGCGATGGCGAGTTCGGCAAACCGGAAGGTCTTGTCAAGATTGCCCACATCTTCATACATCTCAAGAAACGCCGCGTCGTATTGCGCTTTGAGCGTGGGTTCTTCAGCGGCATACCCCGGCGCCATTATGGATACAAACAGCACCAAAGACGCTCCCAGATAGCGTTTTGCCTGATGAAAAAGCGCGTTGTACACAGTGTTCATGATCGACATTCTAAGCAACTTTACCCCTTGGGGCACAAGTGGCGTCAATTAGGTGCGGTAAGTCGCTGCGAGATAGCGGGTGCCCGCAGTCCAACTGCTGCTCATCGAGGTTCTGAAGGCAAGATCAAGACCTGCACCGATCCCTTCGAAGCTGTCCTTGCCCCCCAAAGCCATATCGTTCACCACCGCATAGGGGCGAAGATCAAGTGCCGTGCCGGGCTTGGGGGTAAAGATAACGCGCGGGCCCACCTGTAATTCAAACAGCGTGGTGTCGACTTGGGACTGCGTGTCCTGCCAACTGCTGTAGGCAGAGACGCCGGTTTCGAGCGTCATGCTGGGCTCCGTTTCAAAGTCATAGACATAGTTGAACTGGCCCGCGAGAGACACATCCAATCCGACTGTCGGGTGTACTCCTCATCGAGAACAGCACTGCCACCAAAGAGGCGGATGTTCTGCGTCATCGGCCCGCCGTTGGCGTTGGACTGATAACGCACTCCCGCCACAACCGTGCCATTGAAGCGGTGCGGCGAGGTCAGCGCATCAATTTGAGTGATGAGGTCTTGTGCGCCCTGTTTGACGTCATCCGGGACTTCATCATGGGCCACCACGGCGTTGAGGTAGGTAAGCGCCATGGCATAGGAGGCGAGCTGGAAATACAGGGTTCCCAACTGCATCCGAACCTGGGGCAGGTCCGGCTCAATGATGAGCATGCGCTCGAGGGCCGCGACAGCGCCTTCGAGGTCCCCCACTGCAATCGCGAGTTCGGCAAAGCGGAAAGTCTTGTCTAGATTACCGACGTCTTCATACATCTCAAGAAAGGCGGCATCGTACTGCTCGTTGACTGTAAGTTCTTGTGCGTTTACCAAAGAGACCGGGCCCAGGAGCATGCAGAAGAGCATGACCAAAAGCGCGCGCAGATCACGCTTTTTGTATCCAGCGCAATCAAAAAAGGGGCCACAGAAGACGTTCATAGTAAGCATTCTATGCAACTTCACCCTGTTTAGTACAAGTCCCATCACCTTGGAGCCGTAAACTATTGTGCAATAGCGTTTTTGCCTGACCCTGCAGCCACTTTCAAGGAGCGCTGCTCCCCCCATTTGCCCCACCCCCAATAGGGGTATATGCTTATTCACTAGCCCGAAGAGGCAAGATACCCTGAGGAGAGAGCCATGAAACGCAATACCTTAAATACCTTTATTACAGCCACCCTAATCATGCTGCTCGGGGTGTCTTCTAGTGCAAAGGCGATAGTGCCAATGGGCGATCTGATGGGTACCACCACGGTGACCTGGGGTGCGGAGACTACTAGTGAGATTCAAACCAGTATTCAGTCGATCCTGGTGCCGGCTCCTCCAATCCTGTTAGGACCTGCTGATCTGCCCAGCATTTCAGGGCCAAGTCTCGTCGGGGATGATGCCCTGCAGTACACGATTACCAGTAACGCCAACGGCGTGGATACCTATACGCTGACTTTAACAAGAGAGATTGATGATGTGCAGGGAGGGGCGTTTGGATTTTCTGGCAAATTTTCTGGCAAGGAGGCTGAGGTGACACTGGGTGCAACGGCCGCAATGGAAGCGGCTAATGCAGACGCGGATGCGATCAAGGTCCCCAGTGATGGCGTAATCGATAATGCCGTCAATGGAATTACCAATGGCGACACGGTTAGCATTAATAATAATCCGTATACAGTCGGTGAGGTGGTCGATGATGGCAATACCGCCACCATCCCCCTGACACCGCCTCTAATCAGCCCAGTGGCCTTCGGTGATCGCATTGCCGAACGAGAAAAGTTTGAGGTGAGCCTCGACACTGTCGGCACCATTACAGAAGGCGCCGAGACTGGTACCGTCACCATCACCGTCACAGCAACATCAAAATCACCCGGAGCGCCCGAGGCAGACGATGACGTCGTGTTGACGCTGCAAACGCCGGTCGGTCCGTCTGTTGAGAAATATGTGCGAAACGTGACCCCAGAGAATGACGGGAATCCCCCGGACAACTTGGAGTGGGTAGGGGAGGGATTCGCGTATAAATATCCTCCAGAGGATGGCACGTTCTATTTCAGGTCGCAGTTAAACGACGACGATGCCCGCGACCCGAGTAAGAATCCGGATGCCAAAGTAAAAGCCAAAAAAGACGACATCCTCGAATACCTGATCGTGCTAAAAGCCGGCAATCAGGAAGATCAGACCGGGATCACGCTGAATGAAACCCTCTCGCCATTTGCGGCCTATCTGGGCGGGATGACAAAAGTCAACAACCAACCATTTAAGGATAATGACGACGGCTACACCGCATTTGGCATTTTTGAAAACTTGCCGGTCATCGACGCCGAAGGCGAGCCGCTCATCATAGCCAAGAACACCTCAGCGTATCTCACCTATCAGGTGACGGTCATTGGTGGGGAGGAAGATAAGCAAGAGCCCTCGGGTGGTGAACAAGCAGGTTTTTATGGCGATGCACCCTATACGGGGTGTGTGGTTGCGCTTAGGCGATTTAAAGGTTATGAAAGTGATGTAACAGACTGTTATCCAGATGGCACGACCATACCAAGAGAGGGTAACGACGATGGGCGGGGGTGGTTGGACAATCCCGACCGCGTACACAGAATGAGCGCAAATAATTTAGTAGAATACACGGCGTGCTGGTGTGAGGGTCCACGCACCCCTGCACAGTACTGTGACGACGCCGGTTGGGTTGTTGGAAAGAACTCAGCACGCACTAACAACAAAATTGATGCATCGAACGGTACACAACTTACGATTTTAAAGTTTGCGCTCGATCCTCTTAACAAAGGTGAGTCAGTGTTTTGGGAAGGTTGGGAGCAGGAGGTGACTAAGGCGGATGGCGCTTTATGTGTAGATTAGATAGGCCAAGTGCGCCGTACCCGATTTTCATCGGGTTCCGTAATCCGCCTCAGACGCTGTGATTCCCATCCCCTGCTTGCCGGTCATCAACCGGTTGGCAGGGGAGTCAGGGAATCTCTAATCGCCTTAAGATGTAAATGTAATAACGTCGTACTCCTCCTTTGCGCGTGACCAGTCCTTTAAGTCCCCCGTGCAGCCATCGATACCAGTGAATCACGTACTCCCAGAGGCGTTGTTTATCACCTCTTTGGCTCTAGGCCCGGCGGGCACGTGCGAGAAGGCGCTCAAGGCTGACAGAAGAAGGGCATAGCCTTCGCTGTGGGTGGATGGTGTATCCCAGGAAATCAAAGCCGCTGGCAGTTCTGCCGGTAGCGCCAGGTTTTGCCCTTTAGCCGATCAATCTCAGGCCAAATGTGCGCTCCGTCACATTTCTTGATAGATTGATTGCCCATAATCCCTTAGATGACCGCCAATCCATCGGTTGTCGTCGATCGGGTTTGCTTCAGATTCGACAGGGGCAGCACACTTTGAAGACGACATACCGCCCAGAACGCGCATAAGGCGATGAATCGCAGTATTCCACGCCTGGTGCTGCTTGGCCTGACGCTGATCCTCGGGCTGGCCCTCGTCGTGGCCGTCCGGGCGGATATCTCGGCATTTGATATCAAAAAGCCGAAGGGCACCATTAAGCTCGGCCAAACGGTCGATATCGAATGGCGGCATCACGAACTCCTGACCCGGTCGATCAAGATCGAACTGCGCGGGGTCAAGGAGTCCAAGGGCAGGAAATACGCCAACAAGAAAGACAAGACCGACATCTTCCCCGAGGCCTGTCTCGCCAATACCGGCAGGTGTTCCTGGACCGTGCCTGAGGTGATTGAGCCGGGTGAGTACCGGATTACTATCACCTCTACCGTCAACAAGCAGAACTACCTCAAAGGGCCGGTATTCAAGATTGTCGGGGCGGGGACGCAAGCTGCACCGGAGTCCCAGTCTGCTGATGCCGAGCTGCAGGATGCCGAGCCAGAGCCACGGGTGTGCACGGGGGGGCGCGGCTCGGTTCTCGTGCCCAAAGCAGATGCAAAATTCTCAGTTGGCGCCTCCGTCATGCTCGAGTGGGAGTCTTCTGGCGATGACGGGGCTGTTGACCTCTATCTCGACTGCGACCAGTTTCCGATCGCCACTGGGGTGCCGGACAAAGGTTTTTATCTTTGGAAGATCCCGGCCGATGTCCCGGTCGGCAACCGTAAGGTTTCGGTACTGCCCGGGGATTCGGCCGAGGCCGGCATCACCTCAAAGGAGTTCTCGCTTCAGGCCTTGCCGGAAGCGGAGAAGTACCGCGGGCGCGATCAGCGTTACGACAGCGATCTTTCTGATCGTCCACAGGTGACCTCTCCCGTTGAGGGGTCCCGATATCCCGACGGTGAGCCTATAACCCTGCGCTGGGACGACCCGGATCATTTTCTGCTGGACCGGGTACGCATCGAACTTTACCGGCATCACAAGGCCAAGGCCGTGGCAAGGTGGCGTCGCGGCAATTCGGGGATCTTTGAATTATCGGGGGATGATGCCCGAAAACTCCGCAAATCCTGCCGGAAAAAGCCGGGATGCTATTTCGTGGTGTATTCAGCGCGCCAAGCCGAAAGGTGGATCACCAGCGGTCACTTTGTGATTCCAAAAAAAGCTGAAGCAGACCCTGAGCCGTCTTTAGATGTGCGCATACTGCCTGACGGCACCGAGCCCGGCAGTAATGCCGACAGCCTGGTTGGGGTCACCATGGGCGAGCCGGTCGAGATCCGCTGGCAGCACAGCACGGCCATTAATCAGCGGGTGCGCATTGAGTTGCTGAAAGACGGCCTGCACTACCTCGCCCTTGTCGATGCCCTGAAGTCCACAGCCGGCGAGGAGAACCGGATCGAATGGCGCCTGCCGTACACCCTGCTGCCCGCTGAGGGCTACAGCATCCGCGTGACCGGCGCGGACGATGCCGCGGTCTTCGGCACGACGCCGGTATTTGAGGTGAAAGAGCAGAAGAAAAAGAAGAAGAAGAAAAAGAAACTGCAGCCCAACGCCGTCGAGGACGGCGCGTGGCAACTAAAGACTGCGCGGACGATAAAGCGGATCCGCTGGCAAAAGCCCCCGCGCCTTGACGCACTCAGGGTCGATCTTTATCACGCGGGGCGCAGACTGAAGACCATATCGGATTCCGAAGCCCGACTGTTCACCGACTGGAGCGTACCGAGGACCCTGCGCTCAGGTCCCGGTTACCAGATCCGCATTCAGGAACTCGTTGACCGCGCCGAGGACGAACCACCGCGTTTCGCTTTCAGCGAACCCTTCTGCATCTATCGGCATGACGAAGACCGCGATGCCGTATGCGGATCAACGCCCGCAAGCACCCGGTTTGAACTCAGTGATGCCGAGCGCGGCTGGTGCGAGGACAAGGAAC
>Ga0315336_1006536_pt1 | contig 11851 bp, 6 predicted proteins | sample ASW5metaG_FD_204512 | JGI IMG/M metagenome (GOLD analysis project Ga0315336, IMG submission 204512) | Ammonia-oxidizing marine archaeal communities from Monterey Bay, California, United States - ASW #5 | ecosystem: Environmental > Aquatic > Marine > Intertidal zone | place: USA: California...
CAAGAGGACAGAAGCCGGAGCACCTAAAATACAAGCAAAACAACAACGACCCGTGAAGCATTGTGGTGCGGGCGTCCCGCCTGCAAACTAGAAGCTTGGGTACCAAGAAGCAGGCGAGACGCCTGCACCACAATGCTCTACCCACCCAGAAGCTCGCGCACCGGTTTTTCGATCTCCTTCGGCGCCTCGAGCGTCTTGCTAGTATCTTTCACTATGCCGAGCTCCTCCAGTTTGCGGCCGGCTGGCAGGATTCTTCTCTCGAAGCTACCGACGGCTTCGTTGAACGCGTCCAGGGCCACGTTGAGCCCCTTGCCCATCCGCGAGAGCTTCTCCTGAAAAACGTTGACGCGCTCGTAAAATTCCAGCGCCGCCTGCCAGATCTTCTCGGCGTTTTCAGCGACCTTTTCCTGTCGCCAGTAGATGCTGACCGTTCGCAAGAGGGCGACGAGAGTTACCGGTGTCGCGATGAGGATACGCTCCCGCATAGCATCGGCTTGCAGCTGCGGCGCCTTGCTGAACGCCGCCCCGAGAATCGGCTCCGCCGAGACGAACATCACCGTGTAATCGGCCGTGCCGTTGAGCGAAGAAGCGTAGTCCTTCCTGGCCAGGTCCCTGACGAAGCCACGGAGAGCAGCCGCATGCGCCTCGAGATGCTCCTCACGCTTTTGCGGGTCCGTCTCCTCACACGCTCTGATGTAATCGACGAGCGGGACCTTCGCATCGACCGGAATGCCCCCTCCTCCGGGAAGCCTCACCACCATGTCGGGGCGTCGGCCCTCGTCGTCCACCACCTGTTCGGTGAAGTCGCAGTGCTCGGTCATGCCGGCAAGCTCTGCGATGTTGCGCAGCGCCATCTCCCCCCATCGTCCGCGAGCCTGGGAGCTGCCCGTGAGCGCCGTTGCCAGCGTGACGCTGTGGGTATTCAGCTTGCTCGTGGCGCTACAGAGCTGCGCGACCTGGGTCTTGATTTCCCCGTAGGCTTTCTCGCGCTTGCCCTCGAGCTCATGGGTAAACGTTTTGAGCTCCTTCAACTTCTCGGCGAGAGGTTTCACCAGGCTCTCGATGTCTTGCTTGCGCTTCTGGAGCTCTCCGGCGTGCTGTTTCTCCGAAGTTTCCAATTTCGCCTTGGCGAGCTCGAGGAACTGGCTCTGGTTGGCGATGAGGACCTTGGTGGCCAGGCTCTGAAAGGTTTCCTCCGCCGCTTTGATGCTCCTGTGGTCCGCTTCGATCTCGGCGCGCACCCCGGACAGGTCCACCCTGGCCGTCTGCAGCGCTTCCTGCAGCCTGCGCGTCTCGCGAGCACCCAGGGCGCGGGCCACGAGAAGGCCCACGGTCACTCCCAGGCCAAACGCCAGGGCAAGAGTCAGGGGATCCGGCATGCGCGAAACCTCAGCAAGAGCAAAAACCACCGTTTCTATCCAGGAGGCTCGCGGGAATTCTCACCCGTGCTTTTCGGCGTTTCAAGCTTTTTCGCTCACACCCCTCCCCGAGCCCGTCCCCGCTTTACAAAAGGGATACACGCGAAGGGCGGTCCGAGGGATACGTTGCTCATGTGTGTACGAAAATCCGGGGAGTCGGGCACCGGCTCGGGCTCGGACACGAACTAAAGAACAAAGAGAGAGGAGGTTCGCGATGTCCATCAGGGTCAAAAGTCTTCTGGTGAGTGTCTTTCTATTCCATTCAGCAACCCTCGCCGACGAGCTAACGGATCCCGGTCGATCTCGGAAGCTCGACGAGCAATATTTCGACTTCCGTGACCATCATGATGGTCACGTCATAGGGGACGTCCGCGCGATTCTTCTTCGAGAACACGGCAGGAACCTGCTGGAGATAACCGTCTCGGCCGTTGGACCGCTGGTCGAGCCCCCTCCCGGCTTTCGGGGCCTGCGCGGCTCCAACCGCATCACCGCAGAGGAGCTCGAGTCCCTTCTTACGGAGCACGGTCTGACGCTCGAAACCCGCGCTGGAACGGAAGATCGGGTCCATTACGGTCAGGTGCGCGAAGGGCGCCGGGGACATCTCCCCGAGCGGCGGGTCCTTGCCGACGGCACGATCGATTTCGAGGCCCTGAGCCGTAGGATTTATCCTCTGGAGCTCGTCCTTCTCAGTCAGAGAACCGGAACGGGTCTTCACGAAACCGATTGGAAGGTAGACGGCAGCGCCCGACTGCGTGTGACCACCGAGGTGGAGGGGCTGCGGGGGCGCATCGTCTCGATAGAAGGTCTCGCACCGCGCCGGGGCGCGGTGCCTCATCAAGAGATCGTCCGGGGATCCGCCTCGAGCACGCCACCGGCCTTCGCTATCGGGCCGCCGGAAGCTGAACCGGTCACACCGCCGGTAGACCTGGCCGAGTGGGAGGCGCGAGACCGCGAGGGTCGCTGGATGCTTCTGAAAAGGAGCGTCGAGGAAGCCCCTTCCGACAAGTGGAAGGCGTGGGTTGCGTTTCTCGCGGCGCGCAAAGAATTCGAGCTCCTGGAATGGCTGGCGATCTACGAACCGGGCACCTTTCGCAACCTGGGCGTCGGTGAGGCCCTCATGAAAGCCGACGCGCCAGCGTGGGTTCGCGTAGCCATATGGACCGTTGACACGACGGACAGCCACACGGTCGAGAGCGCCGAAAAAAGAGTCTTGCTCGAACGCCCGGGCTACTCCCTCGCCTGGCTAGAGAAGTATCCGTTCGCGATCCAGGGAGTGAAAGGTATCCACGAGGAGCTCTTGAAGATAAAGGTCCCTCGGGAGGACGTCAGCCGGGCTCTGCCTCCCCTCGAGCCCAGGGAAGTCTTCGCGCACCTCGATGCTCCCGGTGATGTGGAGGATTTCGGCGAACGCAAGCGAGCCGAGCCGGGAAAGGTCTACGTGCACCAGGTTCTCCGCGCCATCGAAGGCCTCGTGCGCAAAAAGACGCGCGATGAGGTATCTCTCGAGAAGCTCTTCTTGCTGACGAAGCACCCCAACGTGGCCATCCGCCGTCAGGCTTTTCTAGCCTACACCCACTTTCCATCCGAGCTCATACCTCACGAACCCTTTCTCGCTGTCGTCCACGAGAACAAGGAACTGCTCGCAATGCGTCAGGCAGCGCTCCTCGCGGCCTCGTACAGTCTCCATCCTGAGGTCTCCTTGACACTCCTGGACCTGGCTCTCCAACCGCAGCATCCAGCGTGGAGGGCTGCTGTCAGCCGGCTGGGTGACGTCGGAGATGAAATCGCCCTGCAATTTCTCGATGACCTGGCGGCAGCAGACATCGCCGCGGGTGACGTTCCCTTTCTCCGGACGGAGACGAAGCGTCTTCGCGATCGTGTGAAACAGCAAGAGACGAGAGGTCACTTTCTCACGGCAAACTCGCTGCGGCGGCGACTCGAGCGGGCCGCCTGGGCGGACCTCGGGTGCCACCTCCTCGAGGGGCGTCTCGTGTCCCGGACGCTCGAATCGGTGCGCCAGCACGTAAAAGATCCGAAGGTACTGGCCGAACTGGAGAAGCTACGCACGAGTTACGTCCCGCAGTGGACAGACAAGACCCGGTTCAGTTCCCTCCAAGCTCGCGTGCGAGAGTACGCGGCAAGGATCCGCGTGTAGCACATCGGAATACGTTCAGCCTCGCATCCTCCGGCTTCCTCGAAGGAGTCCCCCACCTTGCAAGTCACCAGCTGCTTGACTCGGGGCCCTTGCAAGTTTATACCTAACCGACATGTGGATTCGTCGAGTGGTCGCCATTCTCGGTGCCGTGCCGGTCCCGCCGGCCTCCCGCGGAGAGGACGGATGAATGCGGACAGGGCAGACGAATCCCGTCGAGAAGCGCGCCCTCCTGGGAGCCACAGGCGGCCTGGCGGTGAAGGTCAAGCTCCTGCTGGTCGTCCACATGCTCCTGGCCGCGGCGGCGAACTGCGTCGGGCGCTTCCCCAGCGAAACGGGCACTGATTTCTATCACGTCTGGGGCGTGCCGGCGGCTAGCAAGTGGCACGGCGAACAGCTCGGCAGCCCGTATCCCGACCTCAAGCTCTACGAGGGCGTGCTCAACCAGGCGGCCGACGCCTCCCAGGACGACCACTTCAAGGTGGCCAACAAGCGACGGCGCACCATCGACCCGACGGGGACGCCCTTGTTCTACGCGATGTTCTGGTTCCTGCCCCGAGACTACTCGGCGGCCCATTCCATCTTCCGCGCGCTGCAGCTCGTCACCTTCATCGTCGGCGTTGTGATCTGCATGTCGCTCCTGGACTACGCGTTGCTGGACGGACTGGTCGTCGCCTCTGTGCTCTCCGTCAATTCGTTCACCCCCATCACGGTCGACCTGCTGGTCGGCAACGTCAACGCCATTCAGTTCTTCGCCGCGGCCCTGCTCCTCCTGCTGGCCATCAAACACATCTCGACCGGCGAAGGGCCGGGCCTAGGCCCGGCCGGCTACGCGTTCTTCTTCGGCTTGGCCTGGTTCACCCTCTTCAAGCCGAACTACCTGCCATTCGCGGTGCTGCTCGCGTTCTACGTCTGGGTCCGCCGCGGCACCTGGGCCTTCCTGAAGGGCGGCGGGGTGGCGCTCGTCTCCACGGCCCTCCTGATGGCGATCACCTCGCGTTACTTCCACGACGGCGCCGTCTGGACGGACTGGTACAACTACCTCTACGGGGACAACAATCTCAAGCTCGTCGCCTACCCCATCGAAAAGGGCAACCTCGCCTCGCCCGTGGTCGGCGCCGCGCTCCTCGAGAGGCTCTTTGGCCCCCCCCGGGTCAGCGCCTATATCCTCTCGGTCGTCCTGGGAGCTCTGTGCGTCCTGTCGGTGGCCGCGGTCCTGCCGCGCCGGGCCGGGACCTGGAGGTGGAGGCCGTCCGGGATCCTCGACGCGGGTCGCGACCTGCTGCGCGACCCCTACCTGGTCGCCAACCTGGCGATCCTGATCACCTGCGCCGCCGCACCGCTGGGGTGGGCTCATTACCACCTGCTGGTGCTCATCCCGGCCTTCTGGCTTCTGCTCGTGCGCGAGCGCTGGACCCTGTGGTCGCTCCTGGCCCTGCTCGGCTTCTGCCTGTACGCGGGCAACCTCGGCTTCGTGCTGACGATGGCGGCCCAAAAATGGGGCACGGATGCGATGGTGGTGTATCTGGTGATCTTGCGGTCCTTCGCCTGGTTGGCGCTCTGGATCCCGTTGCTGGTCTGCATCTCGCGCCAGCCCGCGCCGGTCAGTCCGATGGAAGAGCCCGCCGGAATCCCTTGACAAGGTCGTGCGCCCGGTCGTAGGGTTGCTTTCCTACGGGCCTGTATCGAAAACGCGGGATTTTTGTCCCTCCTCTCCCACGACGGATACTGTGGGGATGGAGATGGTACCTAACAGCCCGTTGAAGAAGTCGTGTTCTACGAGAACCGGCCCTTTTCGCCCATCTCTGCGTCGCAAATACTCGGCGATATCTCCTATATCGCCTCCGTCTTGCTCCTTGACCTGGACGAAAATTGCTCGATTCTCCCTACGAAGCACTTCTTCAACGGACTGCTAAACCCTGCGGTAGCGGGGCGGAGGGGTGCCCAAGGAGGGCCGGAACCATGCGGTACCGTATGTCGATGGTCGTGACGCTCGTTCTAGGCTTCACGAGTTCTCCCGTTTCGGATTGTGGAGGACAGGAGCCCGATGCGTGCCTTCAGGATATCAGCACGGGGTTCGACCAGGACGCCGGGGTGCCGCTCCAGGAAGGCGGGAAGGACCAGGATTACACCGTGAGGGGAATCGCGGCCTTCACGGGCGGGGCAGCGCAGGGGTTTCCCATTCCGCCCTGGGTGCCGAACGATGCGAGGTCGACGTGGATCTCGGTCCAGCCGGACTCGCGCGTCCTCGGGGGGCAGTACTTGTACAGCGTCCGCTTCACGTTGCCCGTCCAGGACGAAACGACCAGCGTTTCGATCGCGGGAAGGTGGGCGGCCGAAGACTCCGCGACCCTGACGATCAACGGAATGCCGAGCGGTCTGCACGTCTCGGGGGCGGAGGCGTTCACGGACTTCCCGGCGGATGCCGGCCAGGGTCTCTTCGTCACCGGCGAGAATGTGCTCGAGTTCGCCGTTCAGAAGGCGGACACCACGATCCTCGGCGAGCCGAGCGGGCTGCGGGTCGAGGCGTGCATCTCCGCCTGTTCGCCGCAGGACGTCCACTGTACCAGCATCTCCGTCGATCCGCCGCTGGGGCCTCCCGGGATGTTCCTTGTCCAGGCGCAGGCGAGCGATGTCGCGATGGGTCCCATATTCTACACATTCACTGCCACGAGCCCGCTCAGCACGATCCGGGTGGGGCCGCAGCTCGAGAGCTCGGCGGAGCTCTTCCTGGCCGCGGGCGATTGGATCGTCACGGCCGCAGTGCACAACGACCCCGACTGTGCCCCTGAGAGTCAGGATCCGACCTGCGGGACCGTCGTCGAGGTCCGCATCGACGGTGGCGGCCAGGTGCCGTCGGACGGGAACCAGGACCGTTTTCTCGATCTCTCCGACGCCGTCCTCCTCCTGCGGCACATCTTCAGCGGCGTGCCACTGTTGCTTCCCTGCGACGGCGGAACGCTCTTCGACCCAGGGAACATCTCGCTCGTCGACGCGAACGGCGACGGCGACGGCGACCTTTCCGACGCCGTGTGGCTGCTGAACTACCTCTTCCTCGGAACGCTACCGCCGGTCCTCGGGACGGCCTGCATACCGATCGAGGGCTGTCCGGCGCTTTGCACCACCACCCAGGATGCAAACGACCCGGCAGCGCTCAAGTCGGCCGTCAGCGTGGACGGTAACTGCGGCGAGGACGGAACGATCTACACCAACACGACGGGAGGGGACCTGGATGTTGTCTTGACCATCTGGAACTCGGGGGACTGCGACGTCGAGATCACTTCGGGCGCGACGAAGTTCACGGTCCCGGCCGGGACCCTCGCGACGCTCAACGAAGCGTTCCGGGTGCTGAAGGGCAACACGGTGACGTACACGTGCAAGGCGGGCGGGGAGGTCTGTGAGTTCATCTACTGGCTGCGCCGGCTCGGCGTGGGGCAGCCGGCGGACTCCCCCTACGTCCCGAACATCGCCGTGAGCTCCTGGTACGAGAACCGCGAGTGCGGGGAGACGGGAGTGCTCTTCACGAACAGGATGCCCGAAGCGATTGACGTCATCCTCACGCTCAACAACACCGGAGACTGCGATCTGAAGACGACAGTGGGAGACCAGGACATCGTGGCCAAGGCCGGAGGCGGCGCGCAGTCCACCGCGGTCCGGGTCGAGCCCGGAGAGTCCTGGGAGTACGAGTGCCGCTCGCTTGTCGACGAAACGTGTGAGTTCTTCTGGTCCGTGGGAGAGCGGGGGCTCTCGAGTGCCGGGTCTCCGATCGCCGAGTCCAACTACGTCGCGACGGTGGGCGTGAACAGCAAGTGCAACCAGAGCGGCGTCCTGTTCAAGAACACGCTCCCGGAGGCGATGGTCGTGACCATCAAGATCGTCAACACGGGACACTGCGACGTGACGATCTCGGTGACCGACGCGGGCGACGTGATCCAGAGCACGGCCGGGATGGGCGTGGGTGACGAGTCCGCGACGACGGTGGTCACGGTGCCGTCGGGGGGCGAGGTGAAGTACACCTGCCAGGGCTCGGTCGATGTCAACTCGTGCGTCTTCTCGGCGTTCATCCGCGAGGTTCCGCAGTCAGCGACGAGCGTGGACGGCAACATCGGCCTGGGGGGCCTCCAGGACGCCACCGCGGAGAACTGTGCGGTGGCGACGGGAGAAATTTTCGTCAACCGGCTCGGCGTGGATCTCGAGGTCGAACTCGGAGCAGGCAACAACGGCGTCTGCCCGGTGAAGGTCTTTCTCGATGGCAACGAGGTGCTCTCGGTGGGGTCGGGGGAGAGCGACACGGAGACGGTCACCGTGCCGAAGAACGGCGGGACTCTGACTTTCAACTGCCTGGTCGGACAGGCCGCCGGCCCCTGCCTCTTCATCTACACCGTGCGGACGGCCTTCGTGGAGTAGCGGGGGCTGGGTCTTGTTGGACGGATTCCCGGAGCCTACAAACAACCGGCGCTGTTATCCGGGCAGTCCGCTGTATAGAAGCAGTCCCTACCTCGCACGTGAGGCGGACCGCCGCGGAAGAGGAACAGCAATTGATAGATGACATCCGAAAGGTCGATGCTGCCGTCACCGTTGCCATCAAACACTGCCAGATTCCCGGGACTTCTCGTAGGGGATCCGCACGGCAACACGGGCGGCATACCGTTGAAGAGAAACCCGTTCAGGCATACCGCGTCGGAGAGGTCGATGAAACCGTCCTGGTTGCAGTCGCCCGGAAGCTGCCGGGAGAGAGTGGAGGTCACCCGGATGGTCTTCTCGACCGTCTGCGGAAACACAGATTCCCCATCCTGGGTGACCTTGTTCTCGATGCGCTGGCCGCTACCTATGAGGTCATCAACGTACTCGAGTGTCATGTCGCACGAGTCGCCCACGGTGGCTGGAATGGCGCTCTCGACGAGAAAGCGGCAGACGGTCACCGGGTTTCCCTCCGGGCCGGTAGCGGGCTTATAATTAATGCTGCTGGGATCCAGCGTCGTGCCCTTCTTCAGCGAAAGCACAATGGCGTGGACCGCGCCCTCGTTGCCAGGGCCACTCGTCAGCTCGGTCGCGTCGAAGCCGCCCTCCCCGCCGGGGCCCTGCTCGCACTCCTCGATGCTCTCCGGGGCGATGTCGGTCTGGGTTGCCGTGACAGCCAAGATAAGGGCTTCGCAACCCGAAACAGTGAAGCTCATCTGCCAGCTCTGAGCGCCAGGCGTGCCCGAGGTACAGGGCCCCAGGATTTCAGCGGGCGGCGGGTCGGGGTTGGGTATGAGGCCAGCGCTGACACACGGGTCGAGCTGCTCGAGTGTGCAGAAGTAGGCGCCCTGCACAACGGCACCCGGAGGACCCGCGGGAGCATCCGAGCCAGCAGGCCAGGGAGGTCCGTCGTTCTGAATGCAGTCAGGCTGGAAAACCACCGGCTCGACTCGGTCTATCGCCGGCAGCTCCGGCGCGGCCCTGAAGGCGTACTCGAACTGACCTTGTTGCGCCCACGCTACTCCTCCGACGCTGAGCGCGACGAAAAGACCCCCGACGCATACAATTCGTAGATCCCGGAACATCCTGCACCTCCCTCGGAATCGACCCGATGTATCTGCGTATCTACATCCTTACACTGCCCGTACCTGAAGTGTAAGTGGGCACGCCTCTTAGCCCAAGAAAAACCCGCCGGCAATCCGGCGCCAGACCCAGTTGCGTAGCGTCGCAGATGCTAAAAAAGACCCCAGTCACGGCGACTGGGGCCTTGTCGAAAGAGGTTTTGGGGCCGACTACAGCCCTCCTTTCAGAAAGTCTGGAGAACTCAGGGGCGGCGCCGCGCCGCGCGACACCACCAAATTCGCCCCAACAGACACGGCTCGAGAGCGCCCGTGCCAGGAAATCTGAAAAAACCTCATCAAGGCCATCCAGATCGAGTTCTCGCCGGAATCTCTGCGCGCGTGCCCCGCCGAAGAGCTGGTTCCCCCGTCCCGCCGGCGCCCATGGATTCTCTGAGGCCCCTAAAAAAAAACCCCAGTCATACGACTGGGGTCTTTCTTGAGGAGGATTTTATGGCCAACTACAGGCCTACCCTTTCAGGGGTTCGGGTATCTTTGAGTTAGAAGCACATGTGGAAGCCGCATCGTGCGACACCTCCGACTTCACCCTAACAGAAACAGTCGGGGCGGCTCTGTGCCAAAAAAACCGAGAAAAGTGGCGGCTCCGCGCGTGCGGACAGGGGCCTTCGGTGGCGCCGCGGGGGTTCCCCCTCGGTTGCTCCACTGGGTGCGGTCCCGGGAGATGTCTGACACTGTTGACGCGCTTCGCGCGGCTGACTTTGTTGGCAGCCTGAAGGCTGCAGGGGGGCGACCCCTCCTGCGCCCCCGCCGGCGTCGCCCCCCCAGACGTCGCTTCGCGACGCCCCCCACCGCGGCGACCCCACAACAGCCGCTCTTTTGCGAAGGCAGAAGCAGCTATCACCAAGAAACTTGACTGCTGGAGTCCGCACGTCAGGAATTCCGGATGCGCGGACCGTGCTCGTCAGCGCCTGGCAATCCGCACCGCCGGAGTCCGCACGCGCGGACTCCGTAGCGCCTCTTTCAAGACCTCCTCGTCGGTCGGCTCCCGATCGAGCTTACCGACGAGACTCTCGAGCGCGCCCTCGATCCCCTTGCGAGCTTCCGTGCGCTGGTAGCCGAGTTGCACGAGTCCTTGAACCAGGTATCCGCATTTACGAACGGCATCCTCACGGAGGCGGCCCGACTTTTCTTTAAGAACCGTCTCCCGGGATGTGACCACGGTCGGTACCCGCACGAGTTGCTCCTCTTCTCGCTTGACGTCGAGCTCGATCGTGTCGACACGCGTTTCCCAGCGCAGCCCGGTGAGCGGATCGCCCTCGACCTGCAGATATCCCATGTGCACGAGCGAGTGGCAAATCGGACACAGAGCGACCTCGTTCCACGGTGCCGTGGAACCGCCCTCTCGGCGAAAGACGATGTGATGGGCTTGCAATTCGAGTCTCCGCCGGCAGTACGGGTTCGCACAGACGCACCCGTCACGAAGGAGCACTTTGCGGACCAAGGCGCGGTTGTTGGGCGGGTCCTTATCCTGCTTCCGCTCGTCACGACGCTCGGAGTCCGCGCGTGCGGACTCGGGCTTGCGCTCTTCCTCTGGGTGAAGGGTCACTTTGTGCGCCTCCGCTTCAACGCGCTCGACGACCTCCCGTGGAATCTCGACCCGCCCGTCCGGAGCCGGAAGGGACGCAGTTCTGCATTCCGGGCAGACGTGATAGAGGATGTTGTACATCGAGTCCTCCCGCTCGCTCCGTCCCTCGACCGTGCCGTCAGGATGCGTGGCGAGCTGGCGTTTCGCCCAAAAAACGAGCACCTGTTTCGTGTCGACTGTCTCCCCGCCGAGGCTCTCTGAGAGCTCCGCTGCCGCCTTCTTCATCGCCTTCGAGACCATATCGTGCTCCACGGGGGAGACCTCGAAGTGCAGGTGTGTGTTCAAGGCCGGCAACCCCACCCCCTTCTCTCGCGGTTTGTCCGCGCCCTTTTCGCGAGCGTGCTTGACTTCCGCCTTCAGTCGCTTCAAGGAATGGTCCTGAGCGAACTGGATCCAGGCTTCCTCGGTCTCCCAGGTCGCGACGCGCGTGATTTCGACGAGCGCGGACCAGCGGATCTTGCCCTCCCGGAAGGCTGCAACAGACTTCGGGAGCTCCGTAAGCGCCCGGGCCACGCGCAGGCACTCGAAGGTCAGCGTATGCTCATAGTTGAAGACTTTTGCCGCATACTGGCAGACACTCGAGAAGCCGAGCTTGGAATAAAGCTGCGAAACGTGGAGTGCAAGAAGCACCCGCACATGTTTCAAGCGGGCCCGATTCCCAAGGCGGAAGGCCGCGACGGCTGCGCGGTGGAGGTCCTCCGCATCGATAGTGGGAAGGTTCGCGACTTTGACAGCATTCTCGTGGCATTCTCCGGGTGCATGCGTAGCGGTACCTAGAGTAGCAGTTTCCATCAGATTCTCCTTCACTTCAGAGGGGCAGACACAACTGTTCTCATCACAACCGAGCCATCCACAACGACCGACACTCACAAATGCCCGAGGGTCAGACCAACGGACGTATACTATAAACAAGTATCTGAATTGTAAAGAACAAATCATATAAAACGTGCCTCTTTTCTTAGCGCATCTGATACTCCGTTTTGCTTCGCCATGCGTTCAAACGGTTTCAAGATTCCGGACGCGCGGACTCCAGCAGTTCCGTCCTGCGTGAAGACCGGACCGGAATCAGGATGCTTTCTCCCGGTTCTCAGAGCAA
>Ga0315336_1006538_pt1 | contig 11844 bp, 7 predicted proteins | sample ASW5metaG_FD_204512 | JGI IMG/M metagenome (GOLD analysis project Ga0315336, IMG submission 204512) | Ammonia-oxidizing marine archaeal communities from Monterey Bay, California, United States - ASW #5 | ecosystem: Environmental > Aquatic > Marine > Intertidal zone | place: USA: California...
CGCTTTCTTTGTGAGTTCTCCAGCGTGCGATATTCACAGGCCTGGAATATCGTGCGGCCTGTTGTAGTTACGCAATCACTGTGATAATTGTGGTTGGGATTACTTTGCGATCGTATTCTGAGCGTCTACAATAACCAGCTCCAGGGCCCACAGGTTCCAGCGATACCAAGCACATTCGTAACGGTTTGAGATCGATCAACTATCCAACAGCTGAGAGGCACGCCGATGAGCAAGAAAACACCTGACGACAAGAATGGCGGTCCGCGTGTAAGCCGTCGGACCTTCGCCAAGGGCTCGGTTGCCGCCGGTACAGCGGCGGTCGCACTCCCTAAGTCGTTGTTCGGCGCCACTCCAGCGACCGCGGGGACAACAAACACTTATGGGCGTGCGGGGCGAGTTGCGGCGCGCGACGAAAGCATCGGCGAAGGGGGTCGCGCGGCAGCTCCGCTCACCGCGCCGGTCGCCAAGACAGGTCAGGACGAATGGAGAGAAGGCCTGACCGTGCCCGCCGAGTACTACCTTGACGCCAAGCATTTCGACGCAGACGAGGCGTTCGTCGGCGACAACTTCTGGCAGTACACCGATCAAGCGAGCCGGATTCCGAACCCGGGCGACTTCTACGTGTTCGAGTTCGGTCGCTCCGAATCGATCCTCATCGTTCGCGGTAAGGACAACGAGATCCGCGGCTTCTACAACGTCTGCCGTCACCGCGGCTCGCGACTGTGTCGCCACGACAGCGATGCCAAGCCGAGCGACCCGCGCCTATCGGTCAAGCAGCTCGGGCAGTCCGGCAGCTCGCCGGTGTTCCGCTGCCCCTACCACGCCTGGACTTACGACACCGAGGGCAGCCTCATCTACGCCTACGGCATGCAGGACGACTTCGACCCGGCTGACAACGGTTTACTTCCGTGTCACCTGCAGGTGGCCGACGGCCAGATCTTCGTCAACCTTTCCAAGTCGGACACGCCGCCGGATTTCGAGTCGGCGGTCAGCTCACTCCGCAAGCTGGCACCGGAGTACAGCTTGAAGGACCTGAAGGTCGGGGCGCGCGAGTCCTACGTGATCAACGCCAACTGGAAGCTGGCGCTGGAGAACTTCAAGGAGTGCTACCACTGCGGGCCAGCGCATCGACCGCTGGTGACCACGCACAACTGGGACAACGACGTCACCCCCGAGCAGCGAGCCGAAAGGGCGGCTGCAGTCGCCGCGTGGGTTCCGCCGACGTCCCGGCGGCGGCAGAGTGACGACGCCGCTGGCATGGGTGGCGAAGACGAAGGTATGAGCAGCGAAACTCCGGCCTACGGGAGCATGGGGGGGTTGCTCAACCCGGGCTTTGTCACCGGCTCGATCGACGGTAAGCAAGTAGCCCCGTGGCTGCCTGGACGAAAGGCCAGCGACCACAGGACGATTATCGCGACCACGGGGGAGTCCACTGGGTACTGGCAGTTCTACGACGATCACATCATGGTGACTCGGTTTACACCACGCACGGAGAACCTCACCGACGCTGAGATCATCTGGCTGGTGCATCCCGATGCGGTAGCGGGTCGCGACTTCGACCCCGAGGCCGTCAAGGCCCTTTGGCATGTCACGATCCAGGAAGACATCTGGATCACGGACAACAACCACGCCGGCGTCGAATCGAACGCATATAGCGGTGGCCGCTACGGCACCCAAGAAGGCGGCCCGTCGAGCTTCATGAATTGGTACATGAAGGAAGTCGTCAAGGCCGGCGACTGATCCTCTGACAAGTAGCTGATCAATGCGCGGGAGCCGATCTTCGGGTTGGCTCCCGCGTTGTTTTGTGGTCGCCGTTGCCTTCAACCCACGCGCCGCAGCCAGGCTCGCTGACACGGCGTTGAGTCATCGAAAGCAGCGAAGCGTTGACTACACGGTTCATCCACCCTAAGAGCTGCACCCTGACCGAGGTGCGTGTCCTTCGTAAACGCCTCCGTTCTGGCACCCGCGACATATCTCTGGCAGGCTTCGACGCGACCTTCGCAGCTATTCAGACCAAGGACTTCCATGAGTAAGACCGATCGAGCACTGGGCATGGACCGGGACATCACCCGACGTGACTTTCTCAACGGTGCCAGCGTTGCCATTGGTGGAGGCTTGGTGGGCAGCGCGGCGGCAGAAGGTTCGCCGGCCGCGCCGGCATCGACGCGACCCTCGAGCAGCGCTCCCAAGCAGCCCGGCGAGTACTACCCACCGCGGCTGACCGGGATGCGGGGCAGCCACGAGGGATCGTTCGAGGTGGCGCACGAGATGCGCGTCGGCAAGACCTGGGACGAGGCCGAGGACACCGGCGAGAGCTACGACCTCATCGTCGTGGGGGGAGGATTGAGCGGGCTGTCCGCCGCGTGGTTTTTCAAGAAGGCGCTACCTGACTCGAAAGTGCTGGTGCTCGACAACCACGACGACTTCGGCGGCCATGCCAAGCGCAACGAGTTCATGGTGAACGGCCGCCAGGTGATCGGCTACGGCGGCACCATGTCGATCCACGGCGCCAACAGCTACCCCTACGAGGCCAAAGCGCTGCTGGAGGAGATCGGCATCGACAAACCGCGTTACCTGGCGACCACCGAGGCGGACCGCGGCCTCTACCAGAGGATGGGCCTGCAACCGGGTGTCTTCTTTGACCGCGAGACCTTCGGCACCGATCGGCTAGTGGTCGGGAGGCCGCGGCGGAGCTCCCAGCCGGCCCGACCCGGCTCGCTCACCTGGGAGGAGTTCCTCGCCAAGACGCCGCTATCGGATAACGTGAAGAAGGACATGCTGCGGCTCCACGAGGACAAGCGCGACTATCTGCCGGGCCTGTCGCTCGAAGAGAAGAAACAGCGGTTGCGCAAGATCAGCTATCAGGACTATCTGCTCGAGGTCGTGAAGGCGGATCCGGGGGTGATCCCCTACTTCATGCGGCGCGGCGACGCCAACGGCTCGGGCGGGATCGACTCCTGTAGCGCCTGGGGCGCCCTGCGCACCGGGTGGTTCCCGGGGTTCGATGGGCTCGGTGTGGAGCAGCCGCCGCAGAGCTGGCTCGGCGAGGGCGACGATTTCGGCCCCAGCATCCACTTCCCCGACGGCAACGCCGCGGTCGCTCGGCTGATCGTCAGGTGGCTGATCCCGAAGGCTCTCCCCGGCACAACGATGGAAGACTCGGTGGCGACGCCGGTCAACTACGCCGCCATCGACGAGGACGGCAGCCCGGTGCGCATCCGGCTCAACAGCACGGTGGTCAACGCCCGCCACGTCGGGGAGCGCCGCTCCGCCAGCGAGGTCGAGGTGACCTACGTGCGCCACGGCAAGGCGCACCGTGCACGCGGCGCCACCTGCGTGATGGCCTGCTACAACGCCATGATCCCCTATCTCTGTCCCGACTTTCCGGAGGAGCAGAAGGAAGCCCTGCACATGGCTGTGCGCCGGCCGCTGGTATACACAAGCGTCGTTCTGCGGAACTGGAAGGCCTTCGAGAAGCTCAACGTGGGGAACATCTCCAGCCCAGGCGGATACCACGAGATAATCGACCTGGACCGCGGCCGCAGCCTCGGCGACTATCAGTGCGCACAAACGCCCGAGGATCCCATGGTGCTGCACCTGCAGCGCTTCCCGATCCACCCCGGGCTGTCGGCGCGCGACCAGTTCCGTGCCGGACGCGAGGAGCTGCAGTCCACCCCGTTCGAGACCTTCGAGCACAATATCCGTGATCAACTAGGCCGTACCTTGGCAGACGGCGGCTTCGATCCGGCACGGGATATCGAGGCCATCACGGTGAACCGCTGGCCGCACGGCTACGCTGGCGGTTCCAACGACCTCTACGACCCCGAATGGGGGTATGACGAGGTTCCCTGGGTGCGCGGCCGTCAGCGCTTCGGTCGCATCACCGTGGCTAACTCCGACGCCGGCGCCACCAGCTTGACCCACGCCGCCATCGACCAGGCACATCGAGCAGTCCAGGAACTGTTGACCGACGTTATCCGCCCCGAGTTCCAGTATCCGTGGGCCGAGCGAACCTGATGGCGGGAGCCCGAGCCGTGCGGTACGTCGCCATCGTTGCCTTGCTTGGCCTGCTGGTCGTCCGAGCTGAGTCTTCCCCTCTCTCTGGCAGTCCCTCTCGCAATGCGGTTGAGCTGTTGACGGCGTTCTCGGGTGAGAGCGCCCAGCAGTACGAGCCGTTCTTCCGATTCACCGAGGAAGCCAGAATCGTCGATGTCGAGATTCACGCCGTCGGGACGGCGAGCACCATCGCCCGGTACTCGGGCAGGTCCAGACCTTCGAAATCGCTCAACAATATCTTGCGGCTCACCACCGCGGACGGATTCGAGGGTATATCCGGCGTGGCGACCTATGGACGGGAGTTCAACCGGGAGCATCTGCTGGAGTTGCAGGGCGTCTCCGCCGATCTGCTTGCCCTCCAGTCGCTCGATCCGGTCGAGGTCGGGACGACGCTCGAGCGAAGCAGGCCCGACTTAAGCGATGCAGCTCGCTCGAGCATCGATATCGCACTGTGGGACTTGGCCGCACGTAGGGCAAGCCTGCCTCTCTACGAGCTACTCGGGGCAAAGCGGGAATCGATCGAGCCCTACGCCAGCCTCCCCTTCTACAATTCTCTTCCCGAGTACGTCGACGCCGTCAACGAGTACGCCAAGCTCGGCTACACGGCCTTCAAGTTCCACGTCTGGGGTCTGATCGAGGAGGATTCCCAGCTCGTGAAGCTAGTCCAGCAGACGTTTCCAGACTCTTCCTATTCCTTCATGATCGATCTCGAGGGAGCGTATGGCTTCAACGACGCCCTCCGGATAGGTCGGGAGATGGACGAGGGGCTGTTCATCTGGCTCGAGGCACCCATCAACGACGAGCTTCTGGAGGAATACGCGGAGCTCAGAAGCAAGCTCGCGGTTTCGCTCATTCCTGCCGGGTACCGCGTTTATTCTCCCGAGTTCATCAGACAGGGGATCGAGGCCGGTTCATGGGATGCGGCCAGAGTCGATGCAACGGCGATTGGCGGAATCTCGAAAGTGCTCGAGATCCTGACGATCACCAACGATGCCGGCCTGCCGATCGAGATCCAAAGCTGGGGGCATACGCTGGCCCAAGCAGCCAACCTCCACCTGATGCTGGCCAATGAGCGGACCCAGTACTTCGAGGCCCCGATGCCCAAGGAGGCTCACGAGTTCGGGATGAAGAACGGCAACTTGCTCGACCGCGGGCGGGTGGTTGCCCCGCCGGGGCCCGGTCTGGGTATCGAGGTCGACTGGGATCGCCTGGCGACGGCAGATTTCCACGCCCACTCGAAGTAGAGCGATCGCCGGGCTATTCCCCCACGACAACGAGATCCAGCGGCGACTCTAGCGGCTGATACGCGGCATCCGCTTTGAACATCAGCGTATCGACGTAGTACGTAATTCCCGACATGCGCGGCGAGAAAAACTGGCTCTCGAAATTGACGACCGTCCCCGGCTCGAGAATCCTGTCGGTCTCGGTATCGGTCATCTCGTAGACATAGTTGCCGACCCAATCGGGTGGAAAGGCGAGACCGAGCTCATACCCGCCGACCCAGGCAGCATCGGACCAGATGCCGACATCGTCGTAATAGGCCCTCGTCTTGGTCACGAGCTCCGCAACCGGCAGGTTCGGGCGCAACATCTCGGCAATAACGTCGAACACGCCCGTCGACCGCCGGTGATAATCCATCACGTCCTTGGCGGGCTCACCGACGTGAAACGACCGCCCGGCATTGCAATGGTAGCGGTTGAACACGCCGCTGACGTCGACGTTGACCTGTTCGCCCGCCTTGATGACCTTTCGACTGGCCAGCGAATGGCCGCAGTTCGCCTTCAGCCCTGAGTTCACCGGCAACGTGATCCCCGGGGTCTCTCCGCCTGCCTTCGCCATGGCACGGGCGATCTCGCCGTAGACGTCGAGCTCGGTGACGCCGGGGCGGATGGCGTTCTTCGCCGCCTGCAAACCGATGTCGGTGATTGTCGCGGCCTTCTCGATGCAAGCAATCTCGGCTTCTGATTTGACCCAACGAATATCGCGCAAGATATCGCTACCATCGACCATGCTCATACCGGTGCTCTCGAAGGCGTCCCGGAATCGTTTGCTGATCGCCGGATTGGGCCGATAGCTATGCACCTCCATTCCGACCGTGCCTGAAGACATCCAGCCTAGCGAACTCAGCTCCTCGATAATGAACGAAATCCCGTCGCGACGGCCGCCCAGAGGAAAGACCCGGATGTCCTTCGCACACGTCACGAAGCGACACATGATGCTTTCGCTGGGCGTATCGAACAGGATGAAGTCGTCATGGTCTCGGTGAATTGCAATTCCGCTGGTAGCGGGCCATTGTTTGGGGCCCTGCGCCTGATACCAGATGCACTTGTAGCCGCTCACGTAGTAGAGGCTCTCCGGGGCCATGAGCCACAGGACATCAATCCCGCTGGCATCCATGCGCTCACGGATGCGCTGCAGTCGATGCTGAAACTCATCGAGGCTGAACGCCAATTCAGGCTCGGGCTGGCATTCCTCAAAGGCACGATCGCGATTGATTCCCAATGACCGTCTCCTGCGTTTCTATGGCTCCCGGAACCAGCGGGAATAGGAGTATGCAATGTACGCCATCGACCCGTTGAGAACGGACCTCGTCGAAGAGTTCCGCAGCAACCCTGGTGGGCCGCATAGCCCCGAGCTCACACTCATCGTCAACCGGCTGCGCCTAATGCCCATGGCCGATCGCCATATTCTCGTTTGCACGCAGCGAGGCCGTGAGTGGGTTCTGGCACGAATGCCCTCGGAGCGTGGCGCCAATCTGCAACTTTTCGAAGAGCATGTCTTCGATGATTACCGAGCAGGTGTATGGGAGGTGTTCAGAAGGCGCTGGCACACGGTGACAGGGACAGAGTTGTCATGACGCGCTTGCCAGTGGCCAAGGAGCACGATGGGTGAAGACGATACTGGGATATACCAATGTTTGGGGGATCGCACCGGGAGAAACCCTCAACGTCATGGTGAGCACCTACGGTCCTGAGCGCTATCGAGCCGATCTCGTTCGCGTCATCTGCGGTGACGACGACCCCGCCCATGACATCTATCGGGAAGAGGAGCTCGAAGCACCCTTCAGGGGTGAGTACCCAGGCCGCTTGCAGCCGATCGACTGCGGCTCCTATGCGGTGGTACCTACGTCCCCAGGGCTTGCCGCGCTCGACAGCTTCACCGTTCTCGCCTGGATATGGCCGACTACACCACACAAGGGAGAACAAGGTCTCGTCGCCCGATGGCAGGACGATCCAGCCCACGGATTCGCCCTGCTGATCGACGACACGGGCGCGCTTGCCATGCGAGTCGGCGACGGCAGCGGCAACGTCGCTGAGATCAGCACGGGCGAACCGTTGGCAATGCGGCGCTGGCACCTGGTTAGCGGGTCGTACGATGCGCTGACGGGCGAGCTCAACGTCTGCCAGGAGCCCGTCAATGTCGACCATGAGCGTCATAGAGTCGCCAGCGCGACGAGCCGGGTCGGGCTCAGCACTGTGGCCAACTCGGATTCGCCGCTCATGTTCGCGGCCCTACCGGCGACGCTATCGACAGGGAAGGCTGCATCCCGATGCCATTACAACGGCAAAATCGACCGCCCGCGCCTGGCAGCCGCGGCGTTGCCTCCGGCGGAACGTTCAGCACTGGCCCGGGACGCCCTCCCCCATGAACGAAACCCTCGGGTAATCGGCGCCTGGGATTTCTCACGCGATATCGGTGGTACGGCAATAAGTGATGTTGGTCCTAACGGGCTTCACGGGAATACGGTCAACCTGCCATCACGCGGCTGCAAAGGGCACAACTGGAGCGGCAAGGAGCAGAACTGGGCTCACGCACCATCGCAGTACGGCGCTATCCATTTCCATGACGATGACCTCTATGACGCCGGATGGGAAACAGACTTCGAGTACACCGTGCCCGATGATCTGCGAAGCGGCGTTTACGCGGTGCGCCTGAAGACCGACGACGACGAATCGTACGTCACCTTCTTCGTCCGGCCACCTCGCGGAACCACCACCTCAAAGCTCGCCTTCCTGGCCTCGACAGCAACCTATATGGCCTATTCGAACTATCACTGGCTGTTCCACGAACGCTTTTGTGAAGTGACCGAGGCAATGTGGACCACGCTGGACAAAGGCGATGTCTTCCTCCAGGAACACAACGAAGTCGGATTGTCGACCTACGACACCCATTCTGACGGGAGCGGTGTGCGCTACGCGTCAAGATTGCGCCCGGTGCTCAATATGGCACCAAAGACCCCTTTGTGGAGCTTCAATGCCGATACCCACATCCTGGGTTGGCTTGAGAATCAAGGGATTGAATACGACGTCATCACCGATGAAGACCTTCACGAGGAAGGCGTCGCGCTGCTTGATGGATACCAGGCCGTGCTGACGGGCACCCATCCGGAGTACTACACGACACCCATGTGGGACGGATTGCGCACCTATCTCGCACGAGAGGGTCGTTTGGTCTATCTCGGCGGCAATGGTTTCATCTGGCGCTGCGCCCTTTCGTCCGAGATGCCCGGCGTTGTCGAGTTGCGTCGACCGGAAGACGGCATTCGCTACCGTGACGAAGAGCCCGGTGAATACTATCTGGAATTCACCGGAGAATACGGTGGTTTATGGCGACGGCTCGGAATGGCACCACAGGCCTTGGTCGGCGTAGGCACGGTCGCCGTCGGGTTTGATGCCTCCGGCTACTACAAGCGTTCGGAGGCGAGCTTTGATCCGCGGGTCAGTTTCATCTTCGAGCGCATTGGTGATGATGAAGTAATCGGCGACTTCGGCATCACGGGTGGCGGTGCCAGCGGCTCTGAAATCGATGCTGCCGACCCGATGCTGGGAACTCCCTCCCACACCCTGGTCGTCGCCAGCTCCGAGGGTCACACTGAGCATACATATTTGGTGCCAGACGAGACCGGCTTTCACCATAGCGCCATGGATGGCATTCAGAATCCCGACATCCGAGCGGATATGACGTTCTTCGAAACGCCTGGCGGTGGGGCTGTATTCTCCGTCGGATCGATCGCCTGGGGCGCCAGCCTTTCGCACAATGGCTATGACAACAACGTTTCCCGGCTCACTGAAAATGTTGTGCGGCGCTTCCTGGATGAGAAGGCCTTTGTCATGCCCGAATGATGGCTTGAAGAGCCTCGCTACGGCTCCCTCGCTGGATCCCTGGACAACGTCGTGCTACTTCATATAATCACCGCACCGCTCGGCCGGCATCGCGATCGGCGTTCTCGAGTGACGCAGAGGAAATGTCGGCAATCCGGATAGCGGCCCAAACGACTGGGGAGGTTCCACCGATGACACACAATGCGATCAACCGCCGAGCGTTCTTGGGCTCGTCCGCAGCAGCAGCGATGGCAGCTGGCTGCGGTGATTCGGGGTCCGCCAGCGCGGGGGCCGCAGCGAGCCAAGCGCGCAACCCCGTCGGGGTCGATGAGCTGCAACCAGCGTTCTCGGAAGCCGAGTACCAAGACCGCCTACGACGCGTGCGTGAGCGCATGGCGCAGGACAACATCGATCTCCTGTGGGTGATGTTGCCGGAGGGAATGTGCTACCTGCACGGCATGATCCTGAACTGGTACCAAGCCAACTCGCCGAAGGGCTGGATACCGCGTTCGGGGACTGCAGTACATGTAGACCACGACAAGCTGATCCACTTCGACAGCGGCTCCCATCAAGGGACGATGGATGCCATCACGGTGGTCAAGGACTTCCGTGTCCTGCGTGGCGGAATGGACTTCGTCATCGCCGAACTGCAGGCCGAAGGATGGCTCGGAGGTACGGTGGGTATCGACCGGTGGAGCTACCGGCCCCCTCCGGTGCTTGCGGAACCACTCGAGGCAGCTTTCACCAATGCCGGCTGTACGGTCGTCGATAGCAGCGATGTGATGCGCGACGTTCGGCTCATCAAGTCGCCCGAGGAAATCGCCGTCATGGACGACGCGGGGCGGATATGTGACGCTGGCCATGAGGCAATTCGCACAGCCCTGCACCCCGGGGTCACCGAACTGGAGATGTATGGTGAGGCGCTGCGGGGGATGTTTGCGGCAGGAGGCGGGACTCCGGCGTTGATCTGCGGGGTCAGAAATCCCAGGGGCTCGCATGCTTGCCCATCACGTAAGGTGCTCAAGCAGGGCGATGCGCTATTTGCCGACCTTTGCGGCGTTGCGCACCGCTATCATGCCAACACTTCTCGGACCTACTGGCTGGGAGAGCCGCCCGCCGAGGTGGTCGACAACTACGCCAAGAACGCCGGCTCTTTCGCGGTGATCAGCGAACACGGCCGCGCCGGTACCCCCATTGGGGAGGTCTGCGACGCGCTCCGGGAATACTACGACGGCGTCGGCCTCGACCCACGGGGCTTTGGTTACGATCTGGGTATCAGCTTTCCACCGGATTGGGTCGGCCCGTTCGTCTGGTCATTCGGCCGTGGCAACGACGGTGACACCTTCAGCACTATCGGCCTGGGCGACAATCCGGATGACTGGGTGTTCAGGGACGGGATGGTCACCAACTACGAGAGCCTCATGGGCGAGTCCCTGATGCAGTCATTCGTCATCGAACCTGAAGGAGCTCGCTTGCTTTCCAATCTGCCAATCGAGATCTCGGTGGTGTGACGGTCGATCGTTTCCCCAAGCGAGATGATGTACCGATGTCCTTGACTGCTCTTCGTAGAGGAACTGGAGGAGCGCTTCTCCTGCTATCCCTTGTCGTCGGCGCCGGCGGCGCTTGCACGACGGGTCAACAGCGCGCCCCGCACGCGGACCTCGTCCTGCGTGGCGGCAACGTCATCACCGTGGACGCGCAGGGAAGCCTCCATGAGGCAGTGGCGATCGTTGGCAACCGTATTGCCGCCGTGGGGTCCAGTCAGGATATCGAGCCGTGGATCGGGCCGTCGACCGAGGTGATCGAGCTCGCGGGCAAGAGCCTGCTGCCCGGCTTCATCGATGCCCACAACCACGTCGAGCACACGGCGCGCTCCGAGCATCTGTTGTTGCGTGTCCACAGTCCGCCAGTAGCCGACAGCAACGAGGTGCTCCAGCTGGTAGAGACAAAGGCGGCCGAGCTTCCAGTCGGATCCTGGATCCTGGGTCAAGGAACCTATGGCCAGGAGATGCCGAGCAAGGCCGAGTTGGATCGCGTCGCGCCGCAGCACCCGGTGGTACTGCGCTGGAGCATGCACCGCCAAGTCGCCAATCAGAAGGCGCTCGAGGCCAGTGGTGTCGACGCGAGCTTCCCCGATCCGCCAGGAGGCAGGATCGATCGCGGGCCCGACGGGCTTCCTACGGGAGTGTTTCGCGAAGCCTTCGATGTCTTCCCGATCCCCTCCTTTCGCTCCGACGAGTTGCAGGAAGCAATCCGTGAAACGCTTTCGGAGCACTGGATGAAGCAGGGAGTGACGAGCATTTACGCCCTGCCAGCATCGACCGACGCGGTGCGCGCCTTCCATCAGCTCAGGGACGAGGACCGCCTCCCCGTACGATTGCGGCTGAGCTTTACGGCGGCCCCGGGCCACCAGGCCTTTGGCGATATGGCAACCATCCTGGCGCTCGGAATTCGGTCGGGGATGGGCGATGACTGGCTGCGGATTGGTGCCATCAAGGTCTTTGTCGACGGTGATGGTGAGGCCGCAGCGACCTATCGTCGCGAGCGTGAGGGCATCGCGAACTTCGGGCTGACTCGCAGCGTCGAGCAGCTCAACAGTGATGTCATGGAGGCCCACCGCGCCGGCTGGCAGCTCTGGTTGCACGCCATCGGTGACAAGGCCCAGGACCTTGCTCTGGACGCCTTC
>Ga0315336_1006540_pt1 | contig 11842 bp, 8 predicted proteins | sample ASW5metaG_FD_204512 | JGI IMG/M metagenome (GOLD analysis project Ga0315336, IMG submission 204512) | Ammonia-oxidizing marine archaeal communities from Monterey Bay, California, United States - ASW #5 | ecosystem: Environmental > Aquatic > Marine > Intertidal zone | place: USA: California...
CAGCTGAAGTTGAGTCTGAATCGCCCGAAGAGTTCTTCTTCATCCAACGGATGCCATTGGCCAAACGCGTGATCGATGTTTTTGGAGCCAGCCTAGGATTGGTTGTCACTGCGCCGTTTCTGATTGGCGCAGGGCTGGTGATTAAGTTGACCTCGCGGGGGCCCGTTTTCTTTTCGCAGGAACGCGAAGGCCTGGGGGGCAAACGATTCATGATCTGGAAGCTGCGGACGATGTGCATTGACGCCGAGGATCGCAAAGAAGAGCTGCAACCGTACAGCGCCCAAGACGGCCCAGCATTCAAAATGGAAAAGGATCCGCGAATTACCGCTTTCGGACGCTTTCTGCGCTGGAGCAGCATCGACGAACTGCCGCAGTTCTGGAACATCTTGCGAGGCGATATGTCGTTGGTCGGCCCACGTCCGCTGCCGACCGAAGAATCCCAAGCCTGTAACAACTGGCAACGGCGCCGACTCGACGTCACTCCGGGCCTGACGTGCACCTGGCAAGTCAGCGGCCGAGGCAAGGTCCGCTTCGATGAATGGGTGCGGATGGATCTAAGCTATATCGAAAACAACAGCCTACTGGAAGATTTGAAATTGATGATTATGACCGTTCCTTCCTTAGTACTACAAAAGGGTATCCGCTGATCCGTCGCGCATTGAACCGGCTTGGCCGGTCATCGAAGCGACAGAAGATTGGCTGCGTAACTTCGCCACCTCTGCTATCCGTTGTTGAGAAGGTTTGAAATGAATACTGCAGCGATTCCAAGCGAATCACGTTCCTCAGGTTTCGCAGACCTCCTGACGACCCTCTTCCGCCACAAAAGAAAGGCGGTTGTGTTTTCGGTGTCGATATTCCTCTTCGGTGCGCTAATCATTCTATTTGCACCACGGAAATATCGATCGGAGGCCAAAATATTTGTCCAGGTAGGCCGCGAAAGCATGAAGCTCGATCCGACCGCCACGACCGGCGATACGGTCAATCTGCAGCAAAGCAATCGTGACGCGGAAATTGTCACAGTGATCGAAGTACTGCAAAGCCGAGGCGTTATCTCCAAGGTCGTTGACCAACTCGGTACGGACGTGGTGCTGGGGAAGGCGGGGCCTGGTTCCACGGAGAAACCCAACTTTATAGTTGGCGCTGTTCAAAGTGTGATCGGCGGGGCGATCAATCTGATCAAGAGTATCGATCCGATCTCCGAGCGGGAAAGGGCGATCATTCTTCTCGAAAGAAACATGAACGTCGAAGCGGAGCACAACTCGGTCCTCATTGCGGTAACGTACGATGCGAAAACGCCCGAGTTGGCCCAGTTGGTCACCCAGACCATTTTGGACGTTCATGGCCAGGAACACCTCCGGCTACATCAAACGTCGGGTTCGAAGGTGTTCTTCGAAGACCAGCATGAGACGTTGAGGGCTAAACTGGACACGGCGATCACACGTCTGCGAGATTCAAAAAACGAAATGGGTATTACCTCCATTGAAGGTCGACGGGGCACGCTGGAAGCCCGCATCGGCGCTATCGAAATGGAGCGCTACACGACACTGCAGCAGATGGCAGCCACGCGGGCGCGGATTGCCGACGTGAAACAGCAACTCGCCGCGATTCCTGAACGGATCACCGCGGAGCAGCAGACGATTCCCAACTCGGGAGCCGACCTGATGCGTGCCCAGCTCTACGGAATCCAAATGCGGCTGCTCGAACTGGAATCCAAATTCCACGCCGACCATCCTCAAGTCCTTGCAACACGCCTGAAAGTCGAACAGGCTAAGACGATTCTTGCTCGCGAGGTCGGAGAGCGAAAGGAAACAACTGACGACATCAATCCGAACCATCGGGCAATGAAACTTCAACTGGCCGAGGCAGAGAGTCAACTGGCCGGGCACGTGGCGCAAGATACTTTACTGGTCGCACAGAGTCAGGAGATCCACGCCGACTTGCGAAAACTCAACAGTTTTGAAGTCCAACTCGAACAACTTGAGCGTGAGGCCAAGTTGGCACGCACCACCTTGTTCCGCTACGCCGAGAACCTGGAGAAAGTTCGGGTCGATGAAGAGTTGGACAAGCAGCTGATTACCAATATCAACGTCCCGCAAACCGCCACACTGGCAGAAAAGCCGGTCAGTCCGTCCAAACTCCTGGTCATCGCTCTGTCGCTGTTGCTTGCCTGCACCGGCAGCGTTGCTCTGGTGTTTGGCAGCGAGAAGATCAATGACCGCGTCTATCGGGAAGATCAGTTGGAGAAATCGCTCCAGCTGCCGGTGGTGGCGACCATTCCGGAAGATGCCGCATATGGAAAAATAGTGGTCTGAGACTTGCACTGATAACAACGTCGAAAGCAACCGGCCACATTACCAATCAGCTCTCTACCATACGAACCGACGATCGAGATTTCTATGACAACTTATCAAACAGACGGGCTAACCATGGGACCAGTAGTCGATGGCAACGGCGCACGTTCCTCCACGACCAGTTCGCGATCAACGGTGGATCGCCAAGTGGCAGACCAGTCGAACGATAATCTCTACGACACGTTGCTGTGGAGACTTCGGGGCCGACAGGCAGCCTTGCAAGGGAGTCGCGCCTTGACCGTTGGACTCTCCGGTTGCAAGTCGCGGTCGGGTACGACGACCATTGCCACGAATCTCGCCGTTCGAGCGAGTAAAGAACGAGACGGTCGCGTCTTGTTGATCGAGGCCAACTGGCAAACGCCCCGGCTTCAGAGGTTGCTGCGACTGCCTCCAGGGCCAGGGCTGGCGGAGGTGCTTGCTGGAAGCAACGCTCCGCAGGAGTGCATCGAGCAAGGTCCCAACGAACTGCTCGACGTGCTGCCCGGCGGCCACTTCGATCAAGATCGCTCGGCCCGTGTCTGCCAAGAGAATATTTCGGCACTCGTGGAGCTGGCACAGTCGCAATACGGCTTGGTTGTGGTCGACTTACCTCCGGCCGAGAGCCTGCGCCACACGCTTTTGCTGGCCAAAGCGCTGGATGGAGTATTGCTGGTAGTACGCTCCGAAGCGGCCCGACAGGCGCAAGTACAACGCGTGATGAGCCTCTTTGAGCAGGATGGAGTCCCGTTGTGGGGTGCCATTATGAATCGTCAGCCCCAGTACATTCCCAACTGGTTGAGACGCTGGGTTTAATGGTCTAAGAGTGACGTTCCCCAAACCGAACAGCTGGCGAAGCGGCTGCGGACGCGAGCACAAGGGCGTTAACCCGACCCTAACCCATCATGAATTCTATCGATCTGAGCAGCCGTGGAGTCCACAGAGCCAGCGTCGCTGAGCGGTGCCTGCTGGTTGCTGTTTTGGGGCTTTCTTACTGGGCGATTGGCCACGATTGGTCAAGCACCGTCCGTCAGGATGTGTTGGAAAAGACTCAGTTTGAGCGAGCGCAGAATCGGTTTGCCTGGAGCCAGAGCGGTACGAATAATGCCTCGGCCTTTGGTTACTTTCTCTTGGGCGGCGTAGGATTCGTTTGTCTTCTGAAACATTCTTCTCGTAAGACAATTTGGACGCATCCACTGACAATTATTTGCATCCTGTATGCCGCCTGGTGTGCACTGTCGCTCTTCTGGGTACCCTATTTCTGGTTCAGCATCCGCAAAGTGACCATCCTGGCGCTGTTCTTGCTGGCCGTTTTCGGCTTGGCTCGAAGGATCGAAATGGAAGACCTATGCTGGATTGCCATTGTCTTGACCAGCGGTTACTTGGTGATCGGTGTCCTGGCTGAGATAGCCCATGGGTTTTATAAGCCCTGGAGCGCCGACTATCGATTCGCCGGAACCAGGCATCCTAACGATCAGGCGGTGCAGTGTGCGATGCTGGTGCTAGCTCTAGGGTGTCGCACTTGGGAGAACAGGCGCCGTGATTGGTTCCTCGGTTGCCTGCTGGCAGTGGGAATGGTCAGCCTGATTCTCACCAAATCGCGAACCGGTTTGGCATGTTCTATGGTTGCGCTAGCCGTCGTCTTCCTGTTACGGACCCGAGGAACGCAGCGTCTTTTTGTCGCTTCTGCAGGGATTGCGGTGGTGAGTTTTACGCTGATTGCCTACACCTTTGTGTCAGTTTCTGCGTCCGAAAGGGCTGGTGATCTGGCAGCGATGGGCCGCGGAAAGGACGTCAATACCCTTACCGGCCGCATTCCATTGTGGAAAGCAATATTGAGTGACGAGTCAGAGTATTTCTTAATCGGAAAGGGGTACACTAGCTTTTGGGACGAAAAGACTATTCTCAAGTATTCCGAGAGGTTCCTCTGGCAGATTCCACATGCACACAACGCGTATCTCGACCAATTGCTCTCCGTGGGCATTGTCGGGCTCTCCTTGTATCTGGCACTGATCAGCACCGCCCTTTGGGTTGCCTTGTCGCGTTACCGAACTTCTAGCCGTCCGGCACTGCTGTTCCCGGTGGGTCTGCTGGTCTTCGCCATCGTGAATGGTCTGACCGAATCAAAATTCCCTTCCGCGGGGGTCGGCTCCTTGTTCATGTTTATGTCGATCGCGGTGATGGCGCTACACAAACCGGCCGGTGCCTCGCAATCAATAGCGGCCCAGGCAGACACTCCGAGGCAGTCGCCGCTGACGAGATGGACGGAATTCTCTCCTGGATAGGCATTCGACGCGCTAAAGTCGACCCAACAGAAGGTAAATCGGAACAGAAAGCGAGCAACACCCTTATGAACGAATCTCAAGAGAGCAACACGATTGCCGTCCTGATCACCTGTCACAATCGACGCGAAACTACGCTGCGCGCTCTTCAGTCGCTTCGGGAACAGAGTCTACCCGACGGGTGCAGTCTCCGTATTCTGCTGACTGACGATGGCAGCACCGACGGCACCGGCGATGCTGTCCGCAGCCAGTTTCCCGAGGTGACCGTGCTGCAAGGAGATGGCAACCTGTTTTGGGCCGGCGGGACGAGTCTCGCTTGGGAAGCGGCCGGGGAGGCCGACTTCTATCTGTGGCTCAACGACGACGTCGTCCTCTTTCCCCATACCCTCGCGACGCTATTCCATACTTACCGCGAGGCAGGCCAATCCTCGGCGATTATCGTCGGCGCAACCCGCGATCCTGTTTCGAACAAGACCAGTACCGGCGGAATCCGCCGTCGAAGCTGGCATAACTGCTTTGTGATGGAACCCGAAGACAAAGCGAAACCGTGCGACGCATTCAGCGGCAACATCGTCCTGATTCCTCAGCAAGCCAAGCAGGAACTGGGCTATCTCGATCCCGCCTTCAGACACTTCTTTGCCGATGCCGACTACGGTATGCGGGCGAAACAAAAGGGAATCGTCTGTCTGCTGGCGGCTGGACATCTGGGCGCCTGTCAGCTCAATCCGTTGACTAACTCCAGCTTCGACACGAAGCTGAGCTTCCGACAGCGATGGCAAAAAATGTTCGGCGCTAAGGGTTATCGACCTCCTCGCGAGTGGTGGGCCTTCGTCCGGGCTCATGCACCTCGGCCCAAGACACTCTACTGGGCGATCCCTTACCTGCTTTTCGTTGTCGAAGGCGCATTCGGTGGTAAAGTGCGCCTCCGTAGAAACGTCAAGCATCCTGCCGACGTTGGCTAAAGCTCAAATCGGTTAGCCTAGAGCAACAGCTGTCGTTCGGGCAACCACTTTTCCCCAGGCATACGTCAGTTGCAAAGTGAGGTCACGTTGATTGCAAGCCGACTCAGAGCTGCGAAAGTCACGCGACCGGCGGTGATGCTCACCGGCGCGGCGGTTGCCGATCGTGCCCTGATCGGCGCCGCAACGTTTCTCACCTATGCCCTGCTCGGCCGCTGGGCTGGTCCCGATCAATTGGGACGACTCTGGATCGGGCTGACGCTGGTGTTCGTCGCGGTCGCACTCCAGGAATCGTTGATCACCGCTCCCTTTACCGTCTTCGCGCGCGAACATACCCGAGACCAACGGCGGCGCTACCTGGCCGGGGTGCTCGTCCATGCGCTGTTGTTATCGCTTGCCTACAGCGGGCTGTTGTCGCTGGTTGCAGTGGGCTGTGCGGTGGTTGGCTGGACCACCATTGCCGCGCTGCTGGGCGTCGTGGTTCTGGTCGTTCCTTGTGTGCTGTTGCGAGAATTCGCTCGACGGGTGGTCTACGCTGAATTTCGACCTTCGATAGCCGCCCTGCTCAGTGGAGGCGTCAGCCTGGTCCAAATATCTTCACTAGCGATGCTGTATTGGAGCGAGCGACTCAGCGCCATGACCGCCTTGGGAGCGGTTGGCGTGTCGAGTGCCCTGGGTGGTGCTGTTTGGCTTCTCTTCAACCGTAGCGGCTTGGTCTTTCACCGCAGCGAAGTCGTCGACGCGTTCCACCGCAACTGGGTTCTCGGCAAATGGACCGTCGCCACCCAGGTCGGTGAAATCGCGCGAATGCAAATGTTGCCCTGGCTGTTGGCCGTTACCATGGGCGAGGCCCAGCTGGGTATCTACACCGCTTGTGCGACCTTGGCCGGATTGGCGTCGCCGCTGTTGGTCGCCATGAGCAATATCCTGATCCCCAAGCTGGCCCAGCAAGGCGTCGACGGCGGCCCCCGGGCGATCGATCGACTAGTCCGCCGCGCTAGCGGGTGGCTCACAGTATTCATGTCGACCTTCCTGCTGACGATCTGCCTGCTGAGCCCCTGGATTGTCGTCTGGGTCTATGGCCCCAAGTACGCAAACACGGTCCACCCGCTGATCGTGCTTGCCCTGGCCCATTGGTGCATCGGCTCGACGGTCCCTGCCGCGCGGGCCCTATTGGTGCTGAAAAGGCCTGAACAGGCTTTCAAGTCGCACATGGCGGGCATTGTTGTCAGCACGCTCTGCGTGTTGCCGTTGGTGCTCCGCTGGGGGATCGTCGGGGCCGCGTACGCCGTATTGCTAGGAGCAAGTGCCAAGGCAGTGCTGGTGATTACCTGGTACGTACTCGACCTCCGCGAAAAACTCCAAGAAACTTCCGACGACCTTGCGCCGCAACCGAGCGACCCCTGGGCGCTGAACAGCTCGGTGGAACCCGCGTTGGTAGAACCTCCAAGTAACGGCACGTCAGCTGCTGCCCTGGACCGTGCGGTTGAGGAGTCTCCATGAAGGTCTTGTTGTGCCACACCTATTACCAGCAACGGGGTGGTGAAGATCGATCGTTTGAAGAAGAACGCGAACTGCTGACCGCAGGCGGGCACGAAGTCATAGAATTCGTCCGCTCCAACGACGAGCTCCAAAGCCATTCGGCCTTGCGTGCTGCCGGTGTCACAATTTGGAATCGCCAGGCCGCTCGTGAAATCAAGCAACTCATCCAGCAGCATCGGCCCGAGGTGGTCCATCTGACCAACACCTTTCCGTTGCTCTCTCCGGCAGTGCTCCGAGCCGCCCATGGCCAAGGGGCGGCCGTAGTGCAAGCGCTGCGGAACTATCGACTGCTCTGCGCCAATGCCTGCCTGGTTCGTGCCGGGTCACCGTGTGAAAAATGTTTGGGCCGAACGATCCCCTGGCCGGCTGTAGTCCACGGCTGCTATCGAGACAGCGCCGCCGCCAGCGGCGTGGTCGCTTCGATGCAAGTCCTGCACCGTTTGTTAGGCACCTGGCGAAACAAAGTCGACGCCTATTTTACACTTACCGAGTTCGCCCGCCAAAAATTCATCGACGGCGGCTACCCGGCCGAGCGAATTCACGTCAAGCACAATTCGGTGTACCCGGACCCAGGTCCGAGACCTTCCGAGGCTGACTACCTGGTCCTCGTCGGACGACTTTCCCAGGAAAAGGGCATCGCAACGGTCCTGGAGGCCTGGGCAGCCAACCCCTCGCTGCCGCCGCTACGAATCGCCGGCGACGGACCGCTGGCTGAGCTTGTTCGCAACGCCCAGCAGCAAGACCGCCGCATAGAATGGCTTGGGCACCTCGATCGCGAGCAGTTGTACGACCTGATCGGCAACGCCCGGGCCCTGCTGATGCCTTCGATCTGGTACGAAACCTTCGGTCGCACCATCGCCGAGGCATTCGCCGTCGGCACGCCGGTCATCGCCTCGCGATTGGGCGCGATGGCCGAGCTGGTTCGCGACGAACAAACCGGCCTGCTATTCGAGCCAGGCAACCCGGCCGACCTAGCCCAAAAGATTACCCACTTCCAAGGCCTCTCCAACGACGCAGTCTCCAAAATGAGCCGCACCGCGCGTGAAGCGTATGACGGGCACTTTACCGCTGAGCAAAACTATCAGCGTCTGCTGGAAATCTACCAGCTCGCCCAACAACAAGTTTCCCAGCAACCTTAGTAGTTCACTGAGACTCGCTCACAGCCGTATATCAGTAGTAGCACACAGCAAACGACATCGGGCGAAGACATTCTGGCCTGGGAATCGCGTCGTTCGTACTCACGGTATTGGCATGTGTGACGGATATTGCACTGCCATTGCCTCACTAAACGCTGGCAATGTTTTGCACGGCAAGCTCATGCGTATCGCCCGCTATCGCTTGCTCCTCATCCGTAGGGATGACCAACAGCTTGACACGACTCTCCGGGCAACTGATATCACTCTCGATACCGGCAGCCTGCTGGTTGCGTTGGACGTCTAGTCCAATCCCTAGGGCTTCCAATCCGATGCCAATCTGTTCTCGGATAGAAATCGCGTTTTCGCCAATTCCGCCGGTGAAAACAACCGCGTCGAGCTGGCCCAACACAGCCGCGTACATGCCAATGTATTTCTTGATGCGATAACAAAACACATCCACTGCCAGGGCAGCCCGATCGTCACCCTGCTGGGTCTTTTCCATCAGGATCCGCATGTCGTTTGACGTGCCGGAGATGCCCAGCAGGCCGCTCTGCTTGTTACACATATCATTGAGCGCACCGATGTCATAACCTTTGTCGGCTAGGTAGAACAGAATACCGGGATCGATATTGCCAGATCTTGTCCCCATGACCACGCCCTCAAGTGGTGTCAGGCCCATGGAAGTGTCGACACTCCGACCATTCTTTACGGCGGTGATCGAACAACCATTCCCCAAGTGGCAAGTGATACAGTTGATATCGTACTTTTGTTTACCGAGCAATGTGGCAGCACGACGAGCTACCCAGCGATGCGATGTCCCGTGAAAACCGTACCGCCGAACGCCGTATTTCTCGTACAGATCATAGGGCAAGCCATAGATAAAAGACACTTCTGGGATGGTTGCATGAAAGGCCGTATCGAAACAAGCAACCTGGGGGATTTTCGGCAATTCTTGTTGCGCGATGCGAATACCGAACAAGTTCGGCGGATTGTGCAGAGGGGCCAAGTCGGCCACTTGCTCGATCGAAGCGACCACCTCCTCGTTGATGAGCACCGAGCCGGTGAACGCTTCGCCGCCGTGGACCACCCGGTGACCAACCGCGCCGATTTCCTCCAGACTGTTGAGCATTTTTGTCGTGCCGTCGGTCAACGCCCGCAAAATGCACTGAATTGCGGTTTCGTGATCGGCAATAGAGAGCGCTTCGCTGCGCTGTCGACCGTTGCATTCGCAGACATAAGCCGATTCCACTTCGCCAATACACTCTACTTTTCCTTTGGCCAATACCTTCCTCTCGGGCATGTCAATCAATTTGAACTTGATGGATGAACTACCACAGTTGAATACTAAGATTTTCATGGCGATTTTAACCGTTTCATTGGATGCCCTCAGCTTCGCAGCTGATTGTTTGACTGCTTGCCAAGCAGATTGCCGTGGTGGCGATGATGTCGTCGACCGATGCTCCCCGCGATAGATCGCAAATCGGTTTGGCAAAGCCCTGCAGCAGTGGGCCTATCGCCTTTGCACCCGCAAGGTATTGGGTAAGTTTGTAAGCAATGTTGCCGGCGTTCAAGTCGGGAAAGATCAGGACATTGGCCCGGCCTGCAACTTCGCTGCTATCCTTAATTTTCTTAGCTGCCACGTCAGGGCTGAGCGCGGAGTCCGCTTGAAATTCACCGTCGATCAGCATCTCCGGATTCCGCTGCCGAGCAATCCGAACGGCTTCAGCAACCTTTTCGACATCGGAGTGAACGGCGCTGCCGCGTGTGGAAAACGAGAGCATGGCGACCCGAGGGCACGTATCAAGCAGGCTGGTCGCACTGGTCGCTGAGGCCAATGCGATGTCGGCAAGCTGCTCAGACGTGGGGGCGATGTTTACTGCACAGTCGGCAAAGATCAGCACTTGCTCCTCCATGTCGTCCCGGTCGGGGACTATCATCAGAAAGAAGCTCGACACTGTCTCGATGCCCGGTGCATAACCGACCGTAAGAGCGCCGGCCTGGATGACGGTTACAGTAGCGTGCTTTACACCCGCTACCATGGTATCGGCATCGCCACAAGCAACCATCATGCCACCGAAAAACGGCAGTTTACGAACCATACGCAGGGCGATCGATTCTTCCACCGAGCGACTTTCACGGTATCGCGCGGCGTAAGTGGCGAGCTTGTCGTCCGTACGAGGATCGACCGTGCTGATTCCATCCAAATCTACGCCCGCTTCGGTCGCTACCGCCGCTATCTGCTCACGGGAACCTAGGACGATGGGTTGGGCGATCGAATCGTCAAGAATCTTGCGAGCCGCGGCCAAGATGCGCGGATCTTGGCCCTCTGGCAGAACGACCTTACCTTGCCGAGCCTTTGCTGCCTGAATCGATCGCGCGATGATATCCATGGTTGACTACGAGGCGAGTGCAACAAAGAGTCTCGCAGGTGCTGCCGCGCGGCACCTGCGATCTAGCTACACCGGCAGTGCACCTGAACTCTCTCGTAACAGTTCTGCGGTCGTCGAGATTAGTTACTGAACGCGAATGGCAAACAGAATCGCCAATTATAACAAATCCGCCTGTGATTGTCGATGCGTAAAGTAAACCGATTTCAACATGCACAAGGAAGATCAACACAATCACAATACGGATTGACAAGACCCATTGCCGACATGAAATTCTGCTGGCCTGGGTTAGAAAGAGACTCGTCGCAGTCGCCAATCAGCGCTATCGTCAAGCCATCGACGAAGTAGAAGTGGTGGCGGAACGGCTTGGGTTAAACCGTCGAAGCAGCCTCTTGCAGGAAGTGGACGTTGTCCAGTTCGCCCGACTCGTAGCGGGCGATGATTGACTCGGGCAGCAGCGACTGGTCGGTGCCTCGGAGATAGTCGCGGATCGTCGTGCCGGTGCAGGCGCTGTCGAGGTTCGGTGCGCCGTGATTCGTGGAAACGTCGTCCAAGTGCACGGTGCGAAAATCGATGCTCAGCCTTGTTGAACCGGCCGTGTTCGGTACGGTCGAGTGCATGTGGGCCGCGGAGAAAAGAATGAGTCCGCCCGGTGGGCAGACTACTCGAATCTCAGGCGTCAGCTGCAGTTCTTCCTCAGCGGCTGCCTGACGTCGGGTATCCTTTTTGCCTTGCTGGGTTGCCTGCTTGCGGCCAGTATCCTGCCAGTTCTGGTAGTTGAACTCGTGCGAACTATTCTTGATCGGTTGGTCCCAATAGAGCATGTGAAACGCCATCGAGTTTTCCGGCACGATGTCGTAGATCGGCAGCCACCAATTCAGTTGACAGAGGGGCGGCGAGTACCAGGTGTCGCGATGCGGTTTAAAGGCGTAACCGAGTCCGGAGGTTAGATAGCCGTCGGACGTAACGGTTCGCAATCGGGGCACGTCGAAATAGGTGGCTTCCAGATCGCAGCCCAGGTCGGCCAGCAACTCGGGAATGAGCACCTTGGCCCGTGGATGGTGAATAAACTTGGGCTTCAGGTCGGCCAAGATGGTGTTGTATTGGTCGACCGAGAGATGGAATTGTGCTTCCTGCGGATGATGCGGCGCGAAGGCTTCTTCGGTAAGTTCTCGCGCCAAATCGATCAGCGCCAGCATCGTCTCTCTC
>Ga0315336_1006541_pt1 | contig 11841 bp, 13 predicted proteins | sample ASW5metaG_FD_204512 | JGI IMG/M metagenome (GOLD analysis project Ga0315336, IMG submission 204512) | Ammonia-oxidizing marine archaeal communities from Monterey Bay, California, United States - ASW #5 | ecosystem: Environmental > Aquatic > Marine > Intertidal zone | place: USA: California...
GTAGCTTTCTTACGAGTAGCTTTCTTACGAGTAGCTTTCTTACGAGTAGCTTTCTTACGAGTAGCTTTCTTACGAGTAGCTTTCTTACGAGTAGCTTTCTTACGAGTAGCTTTCTTACGGGTAGCTTTCTTACGGGTAGCTTTCTTGCGAGTAGCTTTCTTACGGGTTGCTTTCTTGCGAGTAGCTTTCTTACGGGTAGCTTTCTTGCGAGTAGCTTTCTTACGGGTTGCTTTCTTACGGGTAGCTTTCTTGCGAGTAGCTTTCTTACGAGTAGCTTTCTTGCGAGTAGCTTTTTTACGAGTGGCTTTCTTTCGAGTTGCCTTTTTCCTCGTCGCTTTCTTTCTGGCCATGATCATTGACCTCCTTGTTTCAACAATGCGCGCGTTTGGACCACTGACGGACATTCCGTCAATAGAGTTTTAACCGTATCGGGCGTACTTTGGAAGAGCCTTTACATATTTTTTTTTATTACAGCTGTTATTAAGTAACGTTAATAGGGTGTGTAATCGGTGAACACATTGAACAAAAGTGCATCTGCAATGCATTACGCAATGTTTTTTGCGTTTATTGCTATAAAAAAACATTCACTTGTTGTGTATATAAGTTTTTTGTTTTTTTATAGTTACAACAAAAAAACTTTAAAATTTTTTATAATTGTTCGTTTTAACTTGCAATGCTTGTCATAAAAGAAAAAAGAAATCATTTTCCGTTGAACGACGTACTAGTCTATTTTGAATTTACTTTACTTATATTAAAAAAACGGGAAAAACCTAAACATATTGAATTTGACCTCTGTATCCTCCAAAAAAACCATGAAGAACATTCAACAACACATTTGCAAAAACGGGCTCACAATAATTACGCAACACATACCAAATGTGAAAACCTGCGCGATGAACTGGGGAGTGCGGGCAGGCGTTGCTATGAATACTCACGATGGTGAAAGTGTCATTTTGGCAGAACTCCTGCAACGTGGGGTCGAGCAATACAATGCAAAAGAGCATAATGATCACCTTGACGCAATTGGGGTGAAAAAACACATCTCTTGTGGAGTCGAATTCATCAGGGTTTCTGCTGTAATGCTCGGAAATCGGCTTTCTGAAGCGATCCCACTACTTGGGGCGTATCTATTGAGCCCCCTCCTTCCTGAAGAGCATTTGCCACCATGCAAAAGTTTGTGCCTTCAATCAATACAATCACTTGCAGATAACCCCTCGCATCTTGCGGCGGTTGAACTGAACGCCAAGCATCTGCCATCTCCATTTAATCGTTCGGCATATGGGCAAGTCAATTGCATAGAGTCCGCAACCCTTGAGCAGTTACGTGATGTATATCAAAAATTATTCATCCCAAATGATTCCATTCTTGTTATCGCTGGAGAAGTAGACCACAAGCAAGCTGTCGATAAAATCGAACACCTTGTTGATGGTTGGGAAGCCAGCAGTCAGATATCCATACCGCTCTCTCCCTCAGAGCGTGGCACTCATTGGGTTAAGCAAGATACATCGCAAGTTCATCTTTCCTTTGCGTTTGATGGACCCAACGCCACAGATAACCATTCCATTCTCGAATCCGTTGCTATTTCAATATTTGGCGGGGCAACAAGTGGGCGTTTGTTCACCCAAGTCCGTCAACGAAGGTCTCTCTGTTATAGCGTGTCCGCCCAATATGCTGCTGCCAAAGAACGGTCAATGGTTCGTATGCATGCTGGAACTACACCAGAAAGAGCGGAGGAAACAGCACAAGTTTGCTTAGGGCAACTCTCTGAGTTAAAAAAGGGCATCACAAAAGAAGAATTTACCCGAACTATTCAACGCATGAAATCTCGCACGGTTATGCATGGAGAGTCAACCACTGCAAGAGCGAGTGCATTATGGGGGGATCAATATGCACTTGGAAAAACACGTTCCCTTGAAGACCGACTTCAAGAAATAGATCATGTGAAATTCGAAGAAGTAAACGAATGGCTTGAACAGCGTGATTTTGGAAAACTGACATGCATCGCAGTTGGTCCAAGCGAAATCCCCTTCAACCCTCCCTTTTAATCATCTATAACACGCCAAAAAATCCAGTTATGCCGAAAAGAATCGAGGTTAGTTAATCAATAGGTACTTCAGCAAGGCACGGTTGTTGCGCATTAGAGCCAAGCGTGGGATTCGCTGGGTCGAAATAGACTTGAACTTCTTGGCCATTCACTAGTCGAACGGGAAACCTAGAAATCATGGCGTCGACTTCGGGGCTAAAGAAGCCGGTTTCAGCATCCACCGCGTTGTGACCAAAGAGGCCTATCGTAACCGAACTCAATCCGACATCATCATTATGGTAAAAGAATGCCTCGAAACCTTTCTTCCGTAATTCCGTTGCATACCCCTCCGCTGCCTGCCTTCGTTTTGTTATTGGAAACTCTCCGCTCTCAAAATCCCCCCAAACAGCAACTTCTAAAGTGAAAATCGGAACCATCGTTGGGAACTCTCTCCGCACTGTCCATAAATCGTATGGGTGAAGGTTCCTGCTAGGTCGCGGTGGCTTGAATTTCATCAAGAGCACTTGCGCAAAGAGTGGCCTTCCTTGAGTGGTTACCATCTTCCTCAGTCGAGCCATATCTCGCTGTGCTTGTTGATCTTCATATCCCTGATAGCTGCCATAGGAAAGTACCGATCCCCTGCTTCGAGGTCGCAGGGAAAGCGAGTAACCAAATTGAGGATATTGCGCTGTGAGTTGTGCCTTCGTTGCCATTGCCGATTGCGTGTGCTGGTCACCTGTAAATGTTGCGACAACGATGGCGTATTCATCTCCTTTTGTTTGTAAAACCGACCCTGAACTACTCTGTGAATCGGTTGCATTGACCTCTCCAAAGTCCCAATTCGAAATATCCAAATCCTCACTCGACGTCAACGACCGCGGAGGTTTCGTTGTAGATGATTCTGGTGCACAACTCCCAGGGGATAAGAGCAATATGGTTAACAATAGGGTGGAAGGATAAGAACTCATAATTGGCTATCCTACCCCAAAAAAGTGCTCTGAAAACCCGCTTTTTTGCACTGTAATGCATGGTGATATCGGACTTTACGAAAACTTTGAAAAAACCCTCAAAGTTCAAGAAAATCAACCCTAAAGTACGATAAATATAGGGTACTCATCCCCGTGCTTGGTGGCTTTGGAGATGAAAATATTCGGGTTTGGATTAGGGAAGTGGATAGGGACTATTTGAGGAAACAGTCGCATCGCGACACAGAAAAGGTGTAAGAAATGTCTGAAATCTCCGTCATCGGAAACGCAGTGGCAGGAAATGTGCAAGGAAACGCACCTTCCCCAGCTGCTCCAACAACTCCAGTTGAAGTCGCTGCTCCGGCAGTTGACAACACAACCGCTGAACCAGCGGATTGTGTTGAATTTTCACAACAAGCACAATTACTTGAAAAGCTGCAACATTTGCCGAGCGTTCGTCAAGAACGAATTGATGCAATCAAAAACGCAATCGCAGATAACTCTTATTTGACTGTTGAAAAACTAGATTTAGCAATCAATCGCATGATTGATGACCTTGATTCGTAACAAATAGTAAGTCTTTGTTCAAGACAACAAAATTTTATTCAAACGCCACGGTATTGCTTACCGTGGCGTTGTTTGTATTGGGGGCTCTTGTCTTAGGTGGTGGGTGCTCTGGGGCAAAGCGAGTTGGACCAAAGCAAACCGAGAATTGGGCATACTCTCCGCACACCGTAGAAATACATCCTCTAAGCCGTTTTAAAAACCCTCTTGATCCCGACGAAGAAACGCTCATCATGGTACATGTTGAACTCAAGGATGGGGATGGATTTGCGTGCAGGGGGGTCGGGCCACTTGAAGTGTCTCTCTTCGCAAAAAATGGGCGTGTGCTCGCTACAGAAAATGTCCCACTTCAAGATGAGAATGTCAATATCACTCGGTTCGATCCTGTCACAAGAACGTATCAAATTCGCTTCAACCACGTACCACCCGAATTAGAACGCGTTTCCGTGAAGGCGAAGTATGCCCCGACCCCGACTGGCCAACAAGCAATCGAGAGTCAACTGTACACCATTCATAACAACCGCTAGCACGATGATGGGTGCCAGATTGTTTTCATTTCAACAAACGGTTCAATCTCCCATGGCGAAGCGACCCGAGCGTTGTCATGCCACGCATCATCATCAATGGTGACGCACCGGACACGCTTTACACTATCGGCCACACCCTCTTCGATTGCAGTGCGATGCTTTTTGGAGACATTCGCGGCATAGACACCTGCCACCTGCCTGTGGCTCGCTATGTGTTCAATGAGTTCATGTCGTGATCCGGTAATTAAATTAATCGCTCCAGCAGGAACATCTGAGGTTTGACAAACTTCTCCAAAAATAGCTGTCGCCATTGGGTGATCATCGGAACCAATTGCAATCACTGTATTTCCAGAACAAAGTGGTGCCCCAATACAGGTCACTAATCCAAGGAGCGATGGTGTATTGGGAGCAATGGCGACGACTACCCCTTGGGGCTGTGGAACAGTAAAGTTGTAATAACTTCCGGAAACAGGGTTCGCGCATCCAATCACTTGTTGGTATTTATCTGTCCAGCCAGCAAATCGTACGAGACGATCAACGGATGCATCCACTTCATTTCTTGCCATTGCAATAGTAACATCTTGAGTCACTTGAATCGCCCCAGCAAATTCTTCTCGCCGGCTCTCAAGCATTTCCGCCATGCGATATAAAATTTGGCCCCGAAGATACCCTGTAATACCCGACCATAATGGAAACGCTTTGTCTGCCGCCTCAACTGCGTCTCGGAAATCTTTGCGAGAACCGTGGCAAATGTGCGCCATCGTTTCCCCTTTTAGGTTTTCGACCGCAATCGACCTTCCCGATTCGGTTCGTGGAAATTTGCCGCCAATGTATAGTTTGTAGGTTTTTGGAACGGTTAATCGTGCCATTACAGTTGACCCCCACTCTTATTTTTTAATTGAACGTAAGGTCGAAGACCTTGCAGCCCACCTTCTCGACCAAAGCCAGATTCTTTAAATCCACCAAATGGAGATGCCGCATCGAATTTGTTATACGTATTGCACCACACGATGCCGGCGTCGAGCTCTTTTGCTATTTCAAATATTTTTGAGCCCTTGTCCGTCCAAACACCTGCAGCAAGTCCATACGGAGAATTATTAGCCCTTGAAATTGCCTCTTGTGGAGTTCTAAATGTCATCACTGAAAGAACCGGACCAAAAATTTCTTCGCGTGCAATGGTGTGGCTTGGTTGCACATCTGTAAAGAAGCAGGGGTGGCACCAGTACCCTTTTGTGGGCAAGCGTTCTTGGTGCACTTCGTGCAGTTGCGCCCCTTCGTCAACAGCAATGCGAACATATCGCTGAACAATGTCCAATTGTGCTTGTGAGTTTATCGCGCCAAGATCTGTATTTTTATCGAGTGGATCACCAACTCTAAGCGAGCGAAGCCGGTGTTTCAATTTTTGCACTACTTCATCGAGAATGGATTCTTCGACGAAAAGTCTTGACCCTGCGCAACAGACATGTCCTTGGTTGAAGTAGATTCCGGAAACAATCCCCTCTACCGCTTGATCGATTGCCGCATCGGCAAAAATAATGTTTGCGCTTTTGCCCCCAAGTTCGAGCGTTAGTTTCTTGCCTGTTCCAGCGGTACTTCGCATTAACAACTTCCCAACTTCAGTTGAGCCGGTGAAGGCAACTTTGTTGACCGCTTTGTGATCCGCAAGTAATCGACCTGTGTCGCCCGCTCCTGTCACAATATTCACCACTCCCTCAGGTAAACCTACCTCTTCAATAATTTCAGCCAAGCGCAGAGCCGTTAATGGGGTTGTTTCGGCGGGTTTCAAAATGCATGTGTTACCGCACGCAAGGGCAGGGGCAAGTTTCCACGCGGCCATGAGAAGCGGGAAATTCCAAGGAATAATCTGCGCGCAAACGCCAACAGGTGTAATCGCTCTGCCCGGAAACGCGTACTCAAGTTTATCCGCCCAGCCCGCGTAATAAAAGAAGTGTTGCGCGACAAGAGGTAGATCAATGTCTCTTGATTCCTTGATGGGCTTTCCGCCATCCATCGTTTCTAGAATTGCAAGTTCTCTTGAACGTTCTTGAATGCGGCGAGCGATTCGGTATAAATACTTGGCGCGAACAGCTCCTCCACATTTCGACCACTTTGGAAGAGCCTTTTTTGCTGCGAGTACTGCTGCGTTCACATCTGCTTTGCCAGCACACGCGATATCTGCCAACTTCTCCTCGGTTGCGGGATTAATCGTTGCAAACCACGACCTTGATTTTGGCGAAACGAATTTTCCGTCAATAAACAACTTATTTTTGGTCTCGATTAATACCTTCGTTTTTTCAGGAGCGGGACTGTAATCCCAATCCGAAGGTGTTTCTTGTGTCGTATCCATCGCCATAGTTATATTTACGCCTCACTAAAGTCGTAGGAAGCAGTGTACTGCCCAGTTTGTTGTCGTACCAGTTGCCTTAGAACATCATTCGTTAAACTCGATGCGCCAAAGCGAAAGAGCGATTTATGAAGCCATGCGTTTCCGAGAGTTTCTTTGACCATCACAAGATAATGAAGTGCTTGCTTCGCAGTTCGAATACCACCAGCAGGTTTCATGCCAATTCGAATTCCAGTTTCCTCAAAATATTCGGCAATAACATCAAGCATGACAAGGGTGACGGGCATCGTCGCTGCCGGGCTAATTTTTCCTGTTGAAGTTTTGATGAATACCTCGCCATCCTGGATTGGGCCTGCAAGTGCTGCGGCACGGATCGCGAGTTCCGATGCCGCCCGAACGTTTTCGAGGGTTTCCAGTTCGCCTGTCTCCAAAATAATTTTGAGATGCGCCTTTCCGCAAGCTTCGCGAAAGCAAATGATCTCGTTTGCTACTTCATCAAACGAGCCCGAAAGAAAGGCGCCCCTATTAATTACCATATCTATCTCGTCTGCACCAGCCTTTACCGCTTCTGTCACGTCTTCAATCCGAACATCAAGGGGATATTGCCCACTTGGAAAGCCTGTTGCGACAGATGCAATCGCGACTGTAGAACCCTCCAACGCTCGTTTTGCGATTCGCACGAGACTTGGATAGACACAAATAGCAGCGACGGATGGAAGGAGTGGTTTAATATCGCCTTCCCATGGGAGAATCGCTTTGGCACAAAGTGAACGTACTTTTTCCGGTGAGTCTTTCCCCTCAAGTGTTGTTAAATCAATCATTGACAACGCGAGACGAAGGCCTTGCTCCTTGGATGCTGTCTTTATTGATCGTCGAGTAAACGAGGTCGCTCGTTGCTCAACCATAACGGTATCAACCGGTTTTCGCATTCATGCAGTGTACAGGGGTCCCCTCGTTTCGGATATTCAAAATAGGTGTTACCTCCCAGAGAGGTGAATTAATCTTGATGTCCCCGCTTTGAGGAAATCAGGCTCACTCCAATCACAACCCCAAAAAAGACAAGCATCAACATCAGTCCCATCCAGGCAACGGGTTCTTTTCGAATGCTCGGTTCCGGCGGTGATGTCACAGCCGCATTCACAATTGATGTAAGAATGGGGGAGCACAAAGGGATAAACAGTATGCTATTTACTTTTCGCATCTCTAAAGGATAACGTACTTGCATCAGGTATGCGAATCGCGGAGTTTTGAGCCACTAGGGGCTCCTAGGGATTGATAAATCTCTTCTGTTGCTGTCGATTGGTTCATCGTATAAAAGTGGATACCCCTTACTCCGTGGTCAAGAAGGTCTGCACATTGCTCCGCTGCCCAACTCACCCCAGCCTTATGGACGGATTCTGGATCATCTTGAAAACGATAGAGCCTTCGTTGCAGTGTTGCAGGAAAATTTGCGCCCGAGGCAAGTTCCGCCATTCTTTTCATTCCACTGAGAGAAGTTATAGGCATGATGCCCGCAATGATTGGGGTCTCAATTCCCACAATCTCACATTGCTCACACCAATCATAAAACGCGTTGTTGTCAAAGAAGAGTTGTGTACAAATCCAATCCACACCGCGATCTACTTTCGCTTTGAGGTGTTCGAGCTGAAGAAGACGATTTGGTGTTTCTGGATGCCCTTCAGGAAACCCTGCAACACCAACTCCAAACGAAGCGCCATCAAACGCGTGAATAGCATCAACCAAATCAGCTGCGTAGGCGTAATCGCTCTCGACGCACCCATCCTCTGGAGTATCACCTCGAAGGGCAAGAATATTGTCGATGCCAGCCTTTGCATATTCTTGAAGAATTGCATCGATGTCCTCCTTTGTGTGCCCAACACACGTGAGGTGTGGAATGGGATCAAGGGTTGTTTCAGATGCAAGGTAGCACACTAAATCGCGGGTCCTCGAGCGTGTTGAACCGCCAGCCCCGTACGTCACCGACACGAAAGATGGTTCAAGGGCTTCAAAAGTACTCAAGCGATTTTTCAGAGCATTCCAGCCCTTTTCTGTTTTGGGAGGGAAAAACTCGAAACTAAACAGGGTCTTGTCTCGCTTTAGGATGTCCTTCACATGCATCGTTGTAGGATAGTGCAGAGTGGATTAGTTCGTCGCGGGCACGCCAAATAATGCGGAGCCAACACGAACAATATTTGAACCACATTCCACAGCGATTTCAAAATCGCTGGACATACCCATCGAAAGAACGTTGAATGCATCGCCTCGATGGGGATTTGTTTGCATTTCTTCAAACAATTCACTGCATCGTTGGAAAATAGGACGAGATTCTTCGGGGTCTTTGCTTTCTGGGGCCATGCACATCATGCCTCTTGGAATGACGTTAGGCATCGTGGCGATCTGTTCAAGTAAATATCCAACTGCCGCTGGAGCAATACCTGTTTTTTGCCGTTCTCTTGAAATGTTCGCTTGAAGTAAGACTTCAATCGTTAGGTTTTTCTTCCCTGCAATTTCCTGAATTTCTTCCGCAATTCGTAATGAATCAACGGAGTGAATCATTCGAGTGAGGGGAAGCACTCGCCGGCACTTATTGCGTTGTAGATGACCGATGAAGTGCCACCGTACTGGGGTTGCGAGGTCTGGTTCACCGAGTTCTTGCCTACGATCAATGTATTCAGCAATCTGAGCTGCAATTTGAGTGAAGTGTTGAAGACGACTTTCGCCAAAATCAACATGCCCCAAATCGACAAGTTGTCTCACATCATCGACTGAAGCGTATTTCGTTACAGCAACGAGATGAATGTCGCTGGAATCGCGACCCGCGCGCTTAGCTGCGTTTGCAATTCGTTCTTGTACTTTTTCGTAGCGGTCCTTAATCGTTGTCACGTAATGTCCCCTCCTTGGGATTCGTATCTACAGGATACCGAAATATAGTTCATACGTGTCACGCACTCGCGATTTGACTCGATGAGAGTGCTTCTACCATCGCAGAACCGATGCCCGCAGGACTTTCAGTGACTGCAATTTCACAATTGCGTAGCGCTTCCATTTTTGCCTGGGCGGTATCGTCTTCGCCACCAATGATGGCGCCCGCGTGCCCCATCCGTTTTCCTTTTGGAGCTGTTTTTCCGGCAATAAATGCCGCAACTGGTTTCGTCATGTTCTCTTGTACCCATTTTCCGGCTTCGGTTTCATCATTCCCGCCAATCTCGCCAATCATAACGACCCCATCGGTTTCGTCATCTTGTTCAAAACGAGCGAGTAGGTCAATAAAGTTTTCACCCTTGATTGGGTCACCGCCAATTCCGATACACGTCGTCTGCCCAAGCCCAAGTGAACTTGTTTGCCACACTGCTTCGTAAGTGAGGGTTCCGCTTCGACTAATAATTCCAACACTCTTGCCACTCGATGCATCACATGGTGCGGTATGAATATACCCAGGCATGATCCCTATCTTGCAACCATCTTCAAAGATAGCAGCAGCGCCTTCACCCGACACTTTTTTGCCGGGTGTAATAATGCCAGGGCAATTGGGACCAATAAGGACAGTGTCTGGGTAACCGGCGAGCATCGCTTTCACTCGCATCATGTCTGAAATTGGTATGCCCTCAGTAATCGCGCAAATCAGTGCTATCCCCGCGTCAGCAGCCTCAAGGATTGAGTCGCCTGCGAAGGGTGGTGGCACAAAAATCATCGTTGCAGTGGCGCCCGTTTCTTGCACTGCCTCAGCAACAGTGTTGAAAATAGGGAGACCGTTATCGTCAGACCGACCACCCTTGCCAGGGGTCACGCCCCCGACCATTTGGGTACCGTAATCAAGGCAACCCTTTGTATGAAATGCTCCGGCTGAACCGGTGATACCTTGGCAAATGACTTTTGTTGATCCGTTCACTAAAATCGACATGGTTTACTCCATTTATGACCTTGGTAGAATACCGCCAACGCTTCAAGGTGACTACACTTATGCAGATGTCTTCTCCAACAAAAAAATCACTGACTTACGCTCAAACCGGCGTTGATATTGAAGCTGGCGATACGCTCGTAGGACTCATCCAAACGATGATGAAACGAACACATGGTCCAAGGGTTCTTGGTGAACATGGTGGATTTGCGGGCATGTTTCGCCTCGATTTCAACGAGCGCCTCTTCGAGCGCAATTTCAAGGACCCAGTTCTTGTTGCATGTACCGACGGAGTTGGAACGAAAGTGAAATTAGCGTGTGAACTTAAAATCTATGACACTGTGGGTATCGATTGTGTGGCGATGAACGTCAACGACATGATTGTGCAGGGTGCCGAGCCTCTTATTTTCTTAGATTATCTTGGTTTACATACGCAAAATCCAAAAACCACCGCAGAGATTGTTACCGGTGTCGCAAAAGGATGTGAAATTTCTAACTGTGCACTCATTGGCGGTGAGTGCGCTGAAATGCCAGACATCTACCAAGAGGGCGATTTTGATATTGCTGGTTTTGCGGTCGGTGTCGTTGAGCTTGAGCGGGCGATTGATCCAAACAGGGTGGAAGTGGGTGACATTATTATTGGGTTGCCATCAAGCGGTGTCCATTCGAATGGGTTCACTCTTGCTCGCGCCGCCGTTGCGGATTTGGATCTACGCACTGTCTATCCTGAACTTGATGCGAAGCGAACGCTTGGTGAAGTGATGCTTGAGCCAACACGAATTTACGTCGAGCCAATCATGAAATTGCTTGCGCAATATCGAGTGAAGAAAGTTGTCTCTGGCATGGCACACATTACGGGCGGAGGCATCGGCGGAAACCTCTGCCGTTCGATTTGTGACAAAGTCGATGCAACAGTGCACCTTGACCGGTGGGAAGTCCCGAGCATCTTTCCATTCCTGCAACACCATGGCAATATCGAAACTGAAGAAATGTTTAAGGTGTTCAACATGGGCATTGGATACGTACTGATTGTTCGCCCTTCTTTTGCAGATTCCATAACAGCTCATTTACAACAACTTGGAGAGGCGCCAGTTGTTCTTGGGGAAATTACAAATGGGACTGGAAAAGTCCATCTTGTATCTGGAAAATAAATCTCATGCACACACTTTTTCTCTTACTTTGCCTTTCCACTCAAGGAATTCAGGAGCCTGCGACTATGCGTGGTGGCGTTTGGATGCCAAGGTTAGGCGGGACAATTGCAGATGGTGGTGGTGCCATTGATTTTGAAACAAATATTGATTTGCGAAATAAAGAAAATATCCCCGTATTAGAGTTTCAGGTGAAACCGGTTGAGAACATCGTGATGTCACTCTCGTTTTTCGACTTCTCTGTCTCTGGAAGCGGGGCGTACCAGGGCAATGACATCTATGGCACAATGATACTGAACAATGGTGATGCGTGGTCGGCCTCAACTGATATGCAAAGTGTTGGGTTTGAAGCGGCTTGGCAAGTTTGGCAAC
>Ga0315336_1006543_pt1 | contig 11840 bp, 8 predicted proteins | sample ASW5metaG_FD_204512 | JGI IMG/M metagenome (GOLD analysis project Ga0315336, IMG submission 204512) | Ammonia-oxidizing marine archaeal communities from Monterey Bay, California, United States - ASW #5 | ecosystem: Environmental > Aquatic > Marine > Intertidal zone | place: USA: California...
GTCTCGCCTGCCTTCTTCAGTAATCAAGCTTCTAGTTTGCAGGCGGGACGCCCGCACCACAATGCTTCGAGAGGGTGGTGGAAGAGAATCCCTAATTGCCGTAAAACTCCGTGATCCCCGCCACGACGCGCTCCACGTCGCCCGGCTGGAGGTGCTGGTGGACTGGAAGGGAGAGGACCTCCTCTGACGCCCTTTCCGCCGCTGGAAAGTCCCCTTCCTTGTGGCCAAGGAAGGAGAACACGGGTTGCTGCGATAGTGGAACGGGGTAATAGACCCCTGTTTGAATCTGACGCCCGCTCAGGTACACTTTCAGCTCATCGCGCCTCGGTACGCCGATAGTGTACTGGTGATAGTTCATCACTTCCCCCGGCCGCGGCTTCGGAGGCAACCGGATTTCCGTTCGCGAGAGGAGTCCGCTTTCAGCGAAAAGACGGTCGTATTTCCGCGCATGCTTTCTGCGCCTTTCGTTCCACTCTTCGAGATGCCGCAAGCGCAGACGTAGGATCGCGGCCTGCACGCCATCGAGTCTGGCATTCCCGCCAAGCAGACCATGTCGGTAGGGAGCGACCTGACCGTGGTGGCGAAGCCGACGCGCCCTCTCGGCGCGTGTGGAATCCGCAGTGACCATGAGTCCCGCTTCGCCGCAGGCCGGCAGGTTCTTGGTCGGGTAGAAGGAAAAACAACCCCAGAGCCCCCCCGTGCCCGCCTTGAGGAACTTCTTTCCTATCTTGCAAGTCGTACCGATGGCCTGGGCGGCGTCCTCGACAATCGCGATCGTATGGTCGACCTCCCCGACGATTCGCAGGTAGTCCTCCATGGGCGCTGGGTGGCCGTAGAGGTGCACCGGGATGATGGCTCGCGTGCGCTCGCTGATGGCAGCACGTACGCCATCGGGACTCATCTGGTACGTCTCGGGGTCCAGGTCGACAAACACCGGCTTCGCCCCCAGCCTCATGACCACGGTAGCCGTGGCGATGAAGGTAAAACACGGAGTGATGACCTCGTCGCCCGGGCCAATCTCGAGTTCCTGCATGGCGACGAGCAGGGCATCCGTGCCGGAAGAAACGCCGACTGCATGCGGAACGTCGAGGTATTCGGCAATCTCTTTTTCCAGACGAGCAACCTCTGAGCCGAGTATGTAGTCACCCGAAGCCAACAAACGAAGGACCGCTTGCTCGGTCTCCGTTCGCAGCTCCTCGAAACTGGCCCGCGGCTGAATGATAGGGATCGGGGGATTCTTCGCGTCGGGGTCGTTCAACGTGGTGATGATTTCACTTCCTTGTCTTCTTGAACCACTCGACGAACTGTTCGAGTCCAAGCTCGATAGGAACGGCCGGGTTGTAGCCCAGGTCCCGGCGCGCCTGCTCGATGTCAGCACAGGTCAGTGGCACGTCGCCGGGCTGTGGCGGCAAGCGTTCGATCTTCGCCTTTTTCCCGATGTTCTTTTCGAGCAAGTGGATCAGCTCATTGAGCTCCACTGTCCTGTTGTTACCGAGGTTGTAGATCTTGTAGCCCTTCGCGCGCTCGAGCGCGGCTACCACACCTTCCACGATATCGGCCACGAAGGTGTAATCCCGCCTTGACGTCCCATCTCCGTAGAGCGTGACCGGTTTACCTTCATCGATCAAGCGGGTGAATTTATGAATGGCCATCTCCGGTCGCTGGCGCGGCCCATAGACAGTAAAGAATCTCAAGCAACTGATGGCGATGGCGAAGTTGTGGTGATACGTGTAGCAAAGAAGCTCTCCGGCCTTCTTGGTTGCAGCGTAAGGCGAGACGGGAAAGTCGACGTTGTCGTCTTCCCTGAAAGGAGACCCCTCTCTCTCGCCGTATACCGAGGAGGAAGACCCGAAAACGAACTTGGGAATTTCAGACCGCTGCACCAGCTCGAGAAGTTCCGTCGTGCCGGCCAGGTTCGTATCCATATAATCCCGGGGCCGCTCGAGCGACGGCCTCACCCCCGCGCGAGCCGCCAGGTGGACGACCCCGTCGAGCTTGCCCCCGCGTGCAATCGCATCCAGCGCGGCGCGGTCACGAATGTCCGCCTCGACGAGCTGGAATGCCTGGTGGGAATGGAACCTGTCCACGTTGGCGCGTTTGATTGATGGGTCGTAAAAGTCGTCGAAGTTGTCAAGCCCTACCACGTCCCAGCCATCGGCGAGCAGACGCTCTGCCACATGAGAGCCGATGAAGCCGGCAACCCCCGTGAGGAGCACTTTCATGTCCGGATCCTACCTTTCGTTCGTACACTCTGGTCCATTTTCGCGCTGGATTTTAGGTTCTCGATGGTCGAATGTCGATGGCTCACTGGCAGAAAAGCCGGTCGGGGTTTTGAGTCGACAACCGTCCATGGACAATCGACAATTCGTTTTATGGCCAAATGCCTGGTCCTCTTCAGCGGTGGGCTGGATTCCACCACCCTCCTGGTCCTCGCAAGAAGGGAAGGATTCGAGCCCACAGGACTCATCTTTCGCTACGGGCAGCGCCACCGCGTAGAAGTGGAGAACGCCGTGCGTCTGGCGGCTTCGCTGGGGGTGGACCATCGGATCCAGGATCTGGACCTGCGCTCGATCGGCGGCTCAGCCTTGACTTCAGACGGGATGGATGTGCCCCGGGATCGCTCCGAAGAGGAGATCGGCAGCAGATCGATTCCACCTACGTATGTCCCGGCGCGCAACACGATTTTTCTATCCTTCGCTCTGGCGTGGGCCGAGGTGCTCGGCGCTGCGGACTTATACATCGGAGTCAATGCCCTCGACTACTCCGGGTATCCCGACTGCCGGCCAGAGTACATAGAGGCGTTCCAGCGCATGGCCAACCTGGCAAGCCGCTCGGCGACCGAAGGGGGTGTGCGCGTTCGCATTCATACCCCGCTGATTGACAAGACAAAGGCGCAGATCATTCGCCTGGGGCTGAAACTCGGTGTGGACTACTCTCGCACCTGGAGCTGTTACGATCCCGTCTATGTCACCGAGGAACGCCCCGCCGCATGTGGCCGGTGTGACAGCTGCTTCCTGCGCAAGAAGGGCTTCCGCGAAGCGGGCGTGGAGGATCCGACGGAGTACGCGTGAACGTGAAAGGGTGTTCGGTGTTCAGGAAAGGCAGCAAGAGGAAGCTTGTAAAGTCGGCTGAACCCAGACTCTGATTCTGAACCTCTGATTCTGAACTCAGACTCAGACTCAGACTCAGACTCTGGATTCCGACCCCGACTCTGACCCTGAACACCGAACCCTCTAACCCCCGAGCTCCCTTGCGACTGCAGTCAAGCTCAGGCGGCGCAGGACATCGATCGTGATGGGACGTTTCGAATCCCAGAAAATCAACGCCCCCAAGAACGCCCGCGCGATCGAAGAATTCAGAAGAGAAGCGAGATGGGTCGCCTCCTCTCGGCTCTGACAGGCTATGAAGTAACAGGTGTCGTCCAGCACGGTGGGCTTTCGCCGATACGGACCGATCACCCGGAACCTCAAGCTCTTGTAGAATCCGGAAATCGCGACCTTCCAGGGTGCGAAAGAGTATTCGCCAATCCCGAAGCTCGCGAAGCGCGCCCGCTTCTTGTATACCGAGCTACCACGCCGGTCGAGAAGCTCGGCATGAGATAGGAGGTATTTCCAGGTCCTCGGAGCCTCCTCCTTCAGATGGATGGGGTCCTGGACCATCGACTTCTGCGTCACGAGCATCCGGCGCGTCGGTGCCGTCAGAGAGCCATCCTTCAGGTCAGAGCTCTTCAGCATGGGGTACAGCGCCTTGGCTTCGAGGGAGACCAGCTCGCCGAGCTTGTTGCGATACCTCTTACCCTCGGGAAGCAATTCCATCACTTTTGCGCAATCGTGCTTGATCCCACTGCGCCACCGGTACGCGTCATCACCTGCCAGATGCTTCCAGCGTTCGTACGCGTGCAAATCAGCGACAAGAACGTTATCGCGGTAGCCAAACCTGGCGAAACACGTCCGTGAACGCAGGCTCTTATAAAGCACGCATTCCCGGTTGGAAGCCGTGGCGGACAGCTTGCACACGAGTAGGCAGGCATCGACCGCCGCAGAAAAAAATCTGTCGGCATCTATGCGGTACATCTTCGAGCTCCTGATCGAGAGCCGATGTTTCCAGGCATAACCGAGTACCTTTCGTGCCACCTGGGTCTTGCAGAGCATGGCGATGGCGCCTTCCTTGCCGTCGAGGCATCGCAGCAGATGGAGGATCATCGACTCCGAGATGTCGAAATTGCTCTTGCCTGTCTTCGCCTCCATGCCATTCACTCGGTGGAGGTTGGTCTTCCGGGGAAGGTTGGAGCTTCCGAGAGCTCCCAGCTCGGCGTTCGTGACCCAGGGTGGGTTGCCGATGACCAGTACGGGCTCCGGAAGATCGTCGAGAACCCTCCGCCAATCGATGTAAAAGAAGTCATCGTGGCGAACGCTCACGCGCAACCGTTTCTTCCTCGTGGCCACGGCGGACCGGGTCGCCTCTACGTGTCGAGGATCGATGTCGAGAGCGAAGGCGCTCGTGGCTCGTGGGAAGCGTGCCAGAGACTCCATCAGGAACGCGCCTCTACCACAACTGGGCTCTACTATGGAGCGTGGCTCGAGACTATCCCGTAAAAGCACGTCGCACGCGGCTCTTGCCAGCTCCGGCGGAGTCTGGAAATCGCCATACTGGATTTTGTCCGAGGTTTTTCGCTGAGGGGGCATTATTCTACTGGAACCAATGGACTTTCCTACGGCTGCGGGAGCAATTCTAACCGAGGAGAGCATCATGAGGGTGAGTCGAGATTTTTCTTTTGTGGTTGCTTTGGCAGGGGCTTTTCTTTTGCCTCACACTGCGTTCGGGGCCGGCGCACGCCTCTACAAGAGCGGGCCGATCCAGGTCTCGGGCGATGGCCGCTGGGTCTGGGTCGCGAACCAGGACAACGACTCGGTCTCGCGCCTCGACACCAGTGACGACTCTGTCATGGAGTGGGTGCTTCCTGAACCCGCGGTCAAGGATTCGCCGCGGGGACTTTCAGTCCGGGAGGACGGCTCGGAGGTGTGGGTGGCCTGTCACGACTCCGATCGCCTTTATGTCCTCGACGGGACTGACGGATCCGTTCTGGCTCGCGTTGATCTCCCTTGGGGGAGCGCGCCGTACTCGGTGGCGCTTTCTCGCGATCAGGGACGCGCCCTCGTTTCCCTTCACCGCGCCTCCGCTCTCGTGGTCATTGACGTCGCCGCTCCTCAGGTGTCCCACACGCTCGAGCCCGTCTACTGGTCCCCGCTGGGGGTTGCCTGGATGGAGGACGGGGTCTCGGCCTGGGTAACGCACCTCTTCGCCGACGGCGAGGATCCGTTCGTTACCCGCGTCGATTTTTCCGGTGCCGAGCCCAAGGTGACGTCACAGATTATCGTCAAATCCACGAATCCGAAGAGGTCGAGCGCTCTGGCCGCAATGCACGGGATCGCCGAGGGCGGCTATCTCACATTTCGCGGGCACCTCGCCCAGGTCCCTTCGGCCACCGGGCGCAATGAGGTCTGGCTTCCGACCCAGTACAACAACATTAACGAAGACATCTATAGCCCGGATTCAACCGTACAGACCACGCTTCGCCACCTCGACCTCGCCACCCGGACCATCCCGAACACCAACAACGACAAGGTAATCCTCACGGCAGTATACGTCCACGACCCGCAGGGCAGCGGCACTTCCCTCGCGGGGGACGGGTGGGATGCGCGCATCTCGGGGCCGGTGGACATCGCCTTCTCATCCGACGGCCTCATGACTTACCTACTCAACGAGCAGAGCAACGACCTCGTCGTGCTGCCGACGGATACGCCGGCGGTGAAGCCGCCCGGGGCCGATCCTCTCACCGAGATCCCGGTGGGGGACCGTCCCATGGGACTTGTGGTCTCGCCTGTGGCGAATACGGCCTACGTGTACAACATGCTTTCTCGTGACGTATCCATCGTCGATCTCGGCGCCGAGGTCGAGCTGCGCCGGGTGGCGGTTACGCCCGTCACCGGTGAGCGGTTACCGCCGGCCATCTTGAACGGCGCCAAGCTCTTTCACACGAGCGCCGATCCACGGATCTCCATCAACGACAAGATCTCCTGCGCTTCCTGCCACCCGCACGCAGAGCACGACGGTCGCAGCTGGGACTTTCAGCACCTTCCGGGACTGCATGGGCCCCGCTCGTCGATGAGCTTGCTCGGTCTGAACCGCACGAGCGGGCCTCCGGATCCGGCAACCGGTTTCGGTCAGCTGCACCGCTCCGGCGATCGGGATGAGGTGCAGGACTTCGAGCACAATTTTCAGAGCGTCATGATGCTGGGCACAGGCTTTCTCGGCGCCGCTGTGCAACCCGAGCTCGGCCCGCCCAACGCGGGACTCGACGCGGACCTCGACGCCCTGGCAGCCTACGCGTTCTCCCTCGAGCCGATTCGTCGCAGCCCGTATCGCGCTGCGGATGGCTCCCTTACGGAAGCTGCCGTGCGCGGAGCCACGTTCTTCGTCGGCAACGACCGCTCGTCGAAGTCGGCCGACGCCGAGTGTGCTGCCTGCCACATCCCCGAAACGGGGTTCGTCGACTTCAAGTTTCACGATGTCGGGCAGCGACGGGACAATTCGGAGCAAGAACTGAACTCGCGCTCACCCGCCTGGTCCGTCAACACACCGACACTGGTCGGGGTCTGGACGAGCCCCCCTTACGACGGTGTTTCGCGTTACGCCGCCACGATTCTGGGGGTGCTCAAGGATCAGGCCGCGCGGGCCAATACATCGACGCCGCACGGAACGCCCGATGGTCTCACCGGACGCCAACTGGCGGACCTCTGCGAGTTCGTGAAATCGATCGACGGCGACCTGACCGCCGCCGATGTCCGCGATGCTCGCGACACGGCACCCCCGCGGATCGTCCGCGTTGAGCCAGCGTCTCTCACTACCGTCGACGTGTGGTTCAACGAGACGGTGGAGTCCGTGAGCGCGGAGGACACCGCGAACTGGCGCGTGTCGAGGGTCGGCGGGAGCGACGCCGCGGTGACGGCTGCCGGCCGGGATTTCCAGAACGGCGACCGCGTCACGCTAACGACTTCCCTGGAGCCCGGAGCTCAGTACGATGTGGCGCCCGTCGGGGCCATCTTCGATGCTGCCGCAACAGCAACGGGTGGGGTGAGCAATGCTTTAGATCTCGGCGATGCGTCGAACGTTCACCGGTTCACGCTGGGAACGACGTTGACGGTGACGCTGGGCGCCTCCGGCTACGAGAACATCACGGTTCCGGTCCACGACGCGGGCATGGTGGGATCCGGTCTTTCGACCTGGGGGCACGATGCGCCGTGGCTTTTCGCGGGGAACGGTGGCAATACGGGTTTCGTCCGCTTTGACTGGAGTGCGCCTTTTGCGTCGGTCTCGGGAATCCCTTCTTCGTCGCATATACTCGATGCGAGCTTCAGCCTCCTGCCGGAGTGGGGGGACTCGCAGACGGTCGAGATCCGCCGTGTCCTGCAGTTCTGGCGCGATCCCACGAGCGGCGGCGACTGGAACTCGAACCCGACCGGGGGACCCACCTGGCGGGATCATTCCCACCCCAATGCTCGGTGGAACCAGTCGGGAGCGAGGCAGCTCGGTGGGTCTGGCGCCAACGTGGCCGACTATGATGGCGCCTTCGATCTGGCCGGCAACCTGGACGCCGTGTCCACGATGCCCGCCATCAACGAAAGGGTCCATTTCGGAGGCTCTTCCGTCGCGGACGCCTTCCGTTTCTGGTTCGCCAATCCGCAGGTCGACTACGGCTACGCCCTGCGCCTTGCGGCGGGCTCGAGTCAGGGAACCAAGTTCGGGAGCGCCGAGCAGTCACTCGGGGAGCATGGACCGATACTGACTCTTACTTACACGCTGCCTGGTGGTAGTGGCGAGGGCCCTTTTTTCCACCGTGGCGACCCGGACTCGACCGGGGACAGTGACCTCACCGACGCTGTCTACATCTTCGACTATCTTTTCCAAGGAGGTCCGGCTCCCACCTGTTTCGAGTCAGCTGACGCGCAAAACGACGCAGCGATCGACATTTCTGATGGGATTTACATCCTCCTCTATCTCTTCGTTGGGGGGCGTGCCCCGGCGGCTCCTGGCCCCACAACCGTCCCCTGCGGCACCGACCCGGATCCCCCGGGGAGTGCGGGCGACCTTGGCTGTGCCGCTTACGATAATTGTTGATTATTCCCCCCTCGCCCATCAACAATCACGGCTGTGCGTCTCCTTTTTATCAACCAAAAGCTGAGCTACGCCGGCACGTCGTCCTACACCCTGGACCTCGCGGTAGCGCTCCGCGAGATGGGCGCCGCTATCCAGGTCGTGAGCCGGGGGGGGCCTCTCCGCAGCGTGTTCGTTGGCCTGGGCTTCGAGAGCTATCAGATCAAGTTCAATCCGCTCTCGTTCCGCAAGTTTCTCCAGTTCCTCAGGGAGTTCAATCCCGAGCTCATCCACGTTCAGAACCAGCGTAGCGCTCACCTGGGACAGAAGATTTCCCGTAAGCTGCGGGTCCCTCATGTCGTGACCGTGCATCGCACGCCGGATCCATCGTCGCCGCAGCTGATGGATCCTCTTCTGGTGGGCATCATCGCCACCAACGAGGTGATCCGGGAGTCTCTCGTGAACGACCGCGGTATTCCGAAATCGTTGATTCGTGTCATTCACCGTGGGGTCGACACCGAGTTCCTCGCGCCGGATTCCCGGACGTCGGATCCGGCCTTGATTCCGGTAGTGGGGCTGGTGGGCAGATTGGCCCGGGTCAAAGGACAGCACGTTTTCCTGCAGGCCGCCCGCCGGGTGCTCGACCTCGGAATCGACGCGATGTTCGCGATCGTCGGCGAGGGAGAAGAGGAGCACCCCTTGAGGAAGCTGGTGAAGACCCTCGGCCTTGAATACAACGTCACGTTCTCTCCTCACATACCTGACCGCCGGGAGCTTTACAGGATCTTCGACATGGTGGTCGTGCCCACGCTTCGGGCTGGAGTGGGCTCCTGCGCGCTCGAGGCCATGAGCATGGGCAAGCCCGTGATCGCGAGTGCCGTGGGCGAGTTGCTCCACATCATCGAGGACGGAAAGACGGGTCTCCTCGTTCCTGAAGGTGACGAAGAGGCGCTGGCAGCGGGTATGGTCGAGCTGCTCCGCAACCCGGACCTGAGCCGTTCTCTGGGAAGTCAAGCCCGGGATCGCATAACCGGAATGTTTTCGCTTACCCCCATGGTGAAATCCACCCAGCAATTCTACGAGGAGGTCCGCGGCGACCTGGAAGAGCGCGGTTTCGAGTCCCTGCGCGCCTCGGCGGGGTAAGGAATGAATAGTGAATAGAGAAGCGGAACCGAGAAGGTGAATTATTCTAATTCTAGTTCACATTCACTGTTCACTATTCATGTACTAGAAAAACACCCTCTCCGCTGACTTTCTGAGAATCCACTCCCGGTCGCCCTCGGTTAGGAAGTCGAGCCTCTCGCTGATCAGAGCGACCGAGTCTTGGTAGGTGTGCCCATTCATGGCCTGGAAGGGGCAGTCGGTGGCCCACATCACGCGCTCCGGTCCGAAGCAATCGAGCACACGGCGAATCAGGGGAGCCAGGTCGAGATAGGGAGCCTTCTTTTTTCCCAGAGCGTAAAAGGCCGAAGCCTTGACCGTGACCTGCTTGTGACGCGCGAGTTTGCAGAGGTTGTCGATGTCCTTCTGGCGAATCTCCTTGAGTCCGATTCGTGCCAGGTGGTCGATGACGACGGGGGTACCAGGATACTTCTGGCACATCTTGTCCACCAGGGGCAGCTGCTCGGGGTTCATCAAGAGGCACATCGAGAGGCCCTCGTCAGCTCCGCACTTCCACATGGTGGCCATGCTTTCACTGTTGAGCCAGTCCGATTCGTTCTCAGCCGGGGGGGAAATCCGGAAGCCACGGACCCCCTGACGGCCGAGTTCCACCATCTTAGCGCGCGGCTCGTCCTTCTGGTCGATGATCGCTACGCCCGCGAAAACTCCCTCATACTGGCGCATCATGTCCACCATGTACGAGTTGTCGACGCCGTAGTAGCCTATGTGGATGAGGACGACGCGAGTCACTCCGGCCGGGCGTGCCAGTTTCAAGAGTTCCTCCGCGGTGAAAGTGGGAGGGCTCGTCGGCTTGGAACTGCCCGGGCCGAGGGGATAGCGCTCGGTGTCGTCCGTCCAGATGTGCACGTGAGCGTCTATGTAGCCCTTCGCGAGCTCTTCAGTGCCTCGAGTCCTGGAGTCACCGGCGCAGCCTGCGAGCAGTATCATTCCGCCTCCGCCGAGTCCCGCGCGAAGAAAATCCCGGCGCGAGAGGCTCGAAGGAGTTGTGAACGCGATTTTATTCATGGTCAGCACTCCGGTCCATAAGTTCGGCTACGTTTACTCCGTGCACGAGCCCGCGCCCCTGCCCGAGCCCGACTCTGGCCGGTAGTGTACTAGAGCTGGCGCTTCATTCAAATAGGGTGCAGCGCCTGATCTTGACAAAACCTAATGACTAAGGCCTAATGCCTAAGGTGAAGGTCGCCGTGGTGATACCCGCTCGTCTGAGCGCGAAACGCTTCCCGCGCAAGGTCCTGGCACGAGAGACTGGCAAGTATCTTGTGCAGCACGTGTACGAGCGAGCGCTGGGATGTCCGGGCATCGATCGAATCATCATCGCCACGGACTCGACCGAGGTCGAAGAGGCTTGCCGATCGTTCGGGGCTGACGTGCTCATGACCTCCGAAAAGCACGTTTCGGGCACGGATCGAGTCGCGGAGGTTGCGCTCGGGCTGTCGCACGACGTTATTGTCAACGTTCAGGCGGACGAGCCCTTGATCGAACACCGGGACCTGACCTCGCTGGTACAGCTCTTGACCGACGACGTGGTCATGACAACTCTGGCGGTAAGGCGCTCCGATGCGGAGGGGTTTCGAGATCCCAACATCGTCAAGGTCGTCGTGGGGGAGAGCGGCAACGCCCTCTATTTCAGCCGATCCCCCGTTCCCGCCGCTCCAGCGGGGCCGGCGGAATGGTTTCATCACCTTGGGATGTACGGCTACCGCCGCGAGTTTCTCCTCGATTACTCCAAGATGCCGCCCACACTCCTGGAGAAACGTGAGCGGCTGGAGCAGCTACGGGTCCTCGAAAATGGCTACAAGATTCGGGTCGGGCTGAGCCCGCATCGGCACCTCGGGATCGACACGGAGGAGGAATACCGCGGTTTCGTGGCAGAATACTTAGCAGCCCGACCAGGGCGAAACGCATGATTGAACTTTAAAAATCAGAAAGAGATGTTAAGGTGCATTTATGTTGAGTTGTGGCGGTCAATTCGTATTGGTGGTGGGTGAGGAGTGCAGTTTCTCGCGTGACGTTTCTGGAGTGAAGTTTCAGCATTGAACTTTCAGAAACTGAACTTTCAGAAACATCGCGTGGAGGATTCTCATTGTGGAGAAACGTAGGGCGTATTCATGCCGAGATACATTTTTGTAACAGGCGGGGTGGTTTCTTCGCTCGGTAAAGGGTTGACTTCGGGCGCGATCGGACTCCTCCTCGAGCGGCAGGGCTTGCGCGTCCGCCTGCAAAAATTCGATCCCTATATCAACCTCGATCCGGGGACCATGAATCCCTACCAGCACGGTGAGGTCTACGTGACGGAGGATGGGGCCGAGACGGATCTCGACCTCGGTCACTACGAGCGCTTTACCAACGCGAAGATCGGCCGCGAATCAAACTACACGACGGGTAAGATCTACAATGCCGTGATCTCCAAGGAGCGCGAGGGGGTCTACCTGGGCACCACGGTACAGGTGGTGCCTCACATCACCGATGAGATCAAGTCCTGCGTCGAACGCGTCGCGACCGAG
>Ga0315336_1006544_pt1 | contig 11840 bp, 11 predicted proteins | sample ASW5metaG_FD_204512 | JGI IMG/M metagenome (GOLD analysis project Ga0315336, IMG submission 204512) | Ammonia-oxidizing marine archaeal communities from Monterey Bay, California, United States - ASW #5 | ecosystem: Environmental > Aquatic > Marine > Intertidal zone | place: USA: California...
ACCCAAAAAATTTATTAAAATTAAAAAAACATGAAATTTCAAAATGTGGTTACTCAAGACAGAAGGTAAATTATCTATTTAATTTAGCTAATTTTTTTGAAAAAAATAAAAAAATAGAAAGTAAATGGAAAAAAATTGAAGATGAAAAAGTAATTGAGAGTTTAACAAAAATTAAAGGTATTGGTAGATGGACTGCTGAAATGTTTTTAATTTTTTATCTTTTACGACCCAATGTTTTTCCTTCTGGGGACATAGGTTTAATTAAAGCTATATCAATTAATTACAATTTAAAGTATCCTTTAAAAAAAACAGAAATAAGCATATTTAAAAAAAAATGGAGTCCTTGGGCAACTGTGGCTACTTGGTATCTTTGGAGAAGTCTAGACCCAATCCCTATTAAATATTAACTTGGTGCCCGCCCCCGGACTTGAACCGGGACGGATTTTGCAATCCTCAGGATTTTAAGTCCTGTGCGTCTACCAATTCCGCCAGGCGGGCAAAAAAGTAAATAAAAAAGTTAATATTAAAAATAAAAATATTAGACTACTATCACCATTTAAAAGAAAAAATCCAAAAAAAAATAAGAAAATTATATTTGAACTTTTTTTTGTATACAATTTTTCTAAATTTTCAATTAAATAAAGAGTTAAAGGTACGATTAGAATCATTTCATAAATAACTAATCTAGGCATCAAAATCGACAACATCAACAATATTATAGTTGAAAAAAGTATTCTTTCTTTCTTGAAATTTAATCTTTTTGTAAGTATAAAAAAAAGGGATAAAATAATTGAAACAAAAGAAATATAAACAAATAACAAGATTTCAATATTTAAATAAGAAAAATTCTCTAAAATTTTATAAAAAAAGTTTAAGAGTCCTATTCCAGACGATCCATGTTCAGTGCCACTCAGAGTAGTTTGAAATGAGGAAATATAAGATAAAAAATAGTCTTTTTCATAAATAAAATCAAAAAAATATATTAATAAAATAAAAATAATAGATGCTCCTACATAAAAAAGACTGTTTTTCTGTCTTAGTAGAATTGGAAAAAAAAGATAAATTAAAAAATATATTTTGAATAAAGAAATAAAAATAACAATCAAATAAAATAAAGATTCTCTTTTATTTATAAATTGACAAAAACCAATTATAAGTAGATTTAAAAGAACAAAACTTATATTTCCAGTTATAAAACTATAAATTAAAGTTTTATCTAAAGAAAAAATTATAATTAAGAAATATAAAAATAATGAAAACCTAGTTTTTAAAATTTTATTTAAACATAAAAAAGAATAAATAAATACAGATATGCTTAAAAATCCCCAAGCTAGTTTGGCATTGAAAAAATTTAAATATGAAAAAGGCTTGAAAAAACTTAATGTTAAAGGAGGATAAGGAAAATAAAAATCCTTATGACTAGGTGAACAGGTGTAAATTGATTTGTATGGATCATTATCCAAAATTAAATTTTTAATCGCACAATAACCAACTTCAAAATCCCAAAAAATTTTATCTGCTTTATCAATTAAAGCGGCTTTAAAAGCAATTATCCAATCAAATGTATAAAAAAATATTTTAAAAAAGAAAATAAGAAAAATAATATATAATATAATTTGAAAAAATTTTTCTTTAGAAAAATTTAAATAATTTATCATTTCTCACAAACAACAACTAAAAAAAGTCTATAAGAGTTGTTAAAATATTTATCTTCGATGTGTTGTATTAAATCAGGAAGTTTCCAATTAAAGACAGCGAAAAAAGGAGCGAACGACATATTGGTTGAAATTGTAACTTTTTTAAAACCAAAATTCTTAAAAAAATGTTTCATGTTATTTTTATTAAAAAAATATATATGTTGTTCATTATAGTTTACACCTCCAAAAAAATTTACTATTTTTTCAATTAATACCCATGGACTTGAGTAATTAGGGGTAGTTATAATTAATTTACCCCTTTTTTTTAATACTCTATAAGTTTCTTTCATTAATTTTAAATTATCTTCAATGGTTAAATGCTCCATTAGTTGTAAGTTTGTTATTACGTCAAAAGAATCTGTCTTAAATGGAATAATATTTTTTTTTATATGAAAAAACTTATGATTTTTATTTTGATAAATTTTTTTAGCATAATTTATTTGTTTGATAGAAATATCTACACCGACTGATTTTTTCTCAGAATTCAAGTTTCCGATAAATGTTCCTCCTGCACACGCCAAATCAAGATGTTTATTATAAGACCCCATAATTTTTTTTACAAAATTGTAATGAATATGATGCCATTTACTTTGAACCCCTTTTTTCTTTTTAAAAATTTTATCATAGTAACCAACGGGAATTTTTTCGTAATCAAAATTAAATGTTTTTTTTATATTTATATTCATATGGAAAAAAAAATATTTCGAATCAAATTAAAAAAAGGATATATAATTTACTAATAAATACAAATATATATAAAAAAAAAATGAATAACATAATTATAAAAAACAAGAATCTTATAATTAATTTTACATTATTTATTAGTGTAATAAATATTCTAATAGTTTTTATTGAAAAAAAAATAATTGGAGATTTAGGCATACTCGGCGATGCCCAAATTTACTATTGTGCTGCTATTAAGTTTAAGCAAGGTATAAATCCTTATGATTTTGCAAATTGTTTTGGTGAAACAACTATGCATTATCAATATTCATTAATAGCATTATATTTTTTTTATTTATTAAGTTTTTTTAATTTAGAAACATACAAAATTATTTGGTTAATTATTGAAATTATTTCTTTTTTTATAATTTTTGAAAATTCTACAAAAATTTTTAACTTAAAAAAAAATTTTTTTAATTTTTTTATATTTTTATTTGCTTTTGGAGGAGTTAGTTGGACAGGACTTTTTTCAGGAAATATTTCAATTATTTTATATGCATTAATTAGTATTTCTATATATGAATTATACAAAAAAAAAATTATAAATTTCTGTTTACTAATTCTAATAGTTTCTTTTTTTAAACCTTATCTGTTATTATTTTTAATACTTGGTCTTGCACTTTATAAAAAAGAATTTATCCAATATTTTATATATACTTTTATTGTTGCAATATTTTTAAATTTTGTTTCTTTTTTAATACACCCTGAAAATTTTAATAACTATATAAATGTAATTTTATATTCTACAACAAAAGAATATTATGCAAATTTAGGAAGTGGAGTTGGACTTATTGGTCTTTTAGACGGATTATTAAAATCATTAAGTTTTGAAAATAAAGACTTAATTATTTCAAAAATTTTCTGGTTTTTTTCTACAATTATTTTCTTACTTACTTATATTTCAAATTCTGAAAAAGATAAAAGATTAAATTTAGCATACGGTATTTTAATAACTAATTTATTAAATCCCTACCTAATGAATTACGATTTTTATATTTTAATACCGAGTTTAATATTCTTAATTAAAAAAAATATATTTTTTGAAAATATAAAACTTAATAAAATTTTTTATTATTCTAGTCTAATATATGTAATAACCATTCATGATAAGTTTGCTTGTCTTTTTTTATCAAGCTTATTTTTATTTTTTATTATAAAAAATAATTTTTTAAAAAAAGAATTATAAAAAATATGAAAAAAATTTTAATATGTTCTCCGACATATAATGAATCAGATAATATAAAAATATTATGTAAAAAAATCTTTAAAATTAATAATAATTTTCATTTACTTATAATTGATGATAATTCTCCTGACGGTACTTATAAAATTGTAGAAAAATTAAAATTTAAATATAAAAACTTGCGTCTTTTAAAAAGAACAAAAAAGTTAGGATTAGGATCAGCAATTAGAGAAGGAATGGGATACGCGCTAAAAAACAATTACTATGCTTTAATAACATTAGATGCAGATTTATCGCATAACCCAAAAGAAATTCCTTTATTAATTTCTAAATCAAAATCAAATGATTTTGTTATTGGGTCAAGGTATGTTAAAGATGGAAGTTCAGATTATGTTGGATATAGGAACATGATTAGTAGATTAGCTAACAAATTATGTCGTTCTTTACTAAATATTCCATTTGATGAATTCACAACTAATTTTAGGTTATATAATTATAAATGTTTAAAAGTTTTAAATGAATCATCATTAAAATCAGATAATTATTCGTCACAAATAGAATTTTTATTTTATATTTATAAAGCTGGTTTAAAGTGTATTGAAGTACCTATAAGTTTCAAAGATAGATATAAAGGTAATTCAAAAATACCAAAATTACAAATATTATATAGCGGTCTTAAATTAATTGAACTTTTTATTAAAAATATAATAATACCAAAAAAAAAATTATAAGATTGAATAATCAAATTAAAATAAGTAATAAAATTATATTAAATTTTATTTCATGGTGTATTTGCACAATACCAATAGTTCTTATTTTTAGTAATTCGATTGCTGACATAATTGTTGTCATAGCATCAATATTTTTTATTTTTTATTCGATAAAAAAAAATAGCTGGGATTGGTTAAATGAATCGTGGGTAAAAATTGCTTTTATAATTTATTTTTGGTTAATATTATCCAGTTTATTTGCTTTTGACAAAGAGTTGGCTTTGTCAAGATCTACAACATGGGTTAGATTCATTTTTTTTGCTGCATCATTACAATTCATTTTTTTAAACAAAAAAGAATATAAAAACAGACTGATAATTTTTGCTTTTATAGCATTAATTTATGTAAACTCTGAAATGTTTATTGAATATTTCACTGGTTCTTCTTTATATAGTAAAATTCGTTTTAATTTTATTGATGGTTTACTTTTTAATGGCGGGAATAATCGAATAGCAGGACCTTTTAAAGACTCTCCAAAATCCGGCATCTATTTAGCTTATTTTATATTTCCTATAATATTAGGTATTGCAGAGTTAATAAAAATTAAATTTTCAAAAAATTTTTCATTAATCTTTATATTTTTTTTTATGACTATAAACTTGTATTTAATTTATATCAGTGGCCATAGAGCATCTATGTTATCTGCAATAATTTCATTATTTTTGATAATTTTCTATATTTCATTAAAAAAGAGATTTGTAATATTTTGTCTTATAGCAACAATTTCAATAATTATCTTTTCATCTAATTTTTCTCATAATAATGAATTAAAAAATGATAATTTAATTACTAAAACTATTAATGAAATTAAAAATTATTCTAATTCAGCATATGGAACTATTTCATTAACATCATTAAAGATGTTTAAATCTTATCCGCTATTTGGAATTGGATTAAAAAATTATAGAGTTGCATGTGAAAAAGATGAATTTTTGTCAAAAGGACATTTAGGCACTGGTTATGGTGTTTCACCTTGGAAAGGTCATTACAATCAAGGTTTGAAATCTTTTTATGAAGCAACATGCTCAAGCCACCCTCATAATCTTTATTTAACATGGTTAGCGGAAACTGGTTTTATTGGTTTTTTTCTCTTTGTATTATTTTTACTTACTATTGCCAAAAAAATATTTAAATATACAAAAATTATTAAAAATGAAATAATAGTACTTGCTATTTTAATTTCATTAATACCAAAATTATTGCCTATGATGCCATCATTAAATTTCTTCTCTAATTGGAATGCTATTTGTTTTTGGTTACTAATTGGTTGGTTATTGTCTTTTTATCCAAAAGAAAAGTTTACTAAATATTAATTATTTTTCTAATTTCTTTCGTAGCTTTATTAATTTCTTTTTTATTTTTACTTCTTAAAACAATATTTACTCCTTTTAATTTCTTATTTAAAAAAGGATAACTGCCTACTTCAACTTCTTTAAACTTTTTTTGAATATTTGACAAATCTTTAGCAATGTTACTTTCTGGGGTATTAATTAGAATTGTTTTAGAAATATAAGGTATCCCTTTTTTTATTTTTAAAATAATTTCTTTAAACGTTGCTTCCATTATTTGTGGTATTCCTGCCATAACATAAACATTTTTCATACGAAAACCTGCAACTTTTGTAATAGAATTGTGTAAAAGTTCAGCTCCTTTAGGAATAAAAGCCATTTTTAACCTATATTCGTTTAATTGTTTTTTCATAGAGGAATAATAAATTTTTAGAAATTTTACCGCATTTTTATTTTGTACAAGTTTTACTTTAAATGCTTTTGCAATAGATAATGATGTTACATCATCATGAGTCGGGCCTATGCCTCCAGTTGTAAAAATATAGTTGTATTTTTTTCTTACCTCATTAACTACGTTAATGATTTCTTTTTCCTCATCTTTTATTACTCTTGCTTCTACAACATCTATACCATTTAAAGTTAATTCTTTACATAAATAGTGTTTATTAGTATCAAGAGTTCTTCCGGACAAAATTTCATTCCCAATAATAATTATACATGATGTTGGATTTTTTTTTTTTTTCATTAGAATATTATTTTTAGTTATCACAATATGACAAACCTTGAAATAAAGTCTAATTCAAAAAAAGAAAAAATAAATATCTATAATAAATTAAATTTTAAATCAATGAGAAAAGCTGGATTACTTGCAGCTAAAACCTTAGATTTTATTACTAAATATGTAAAACCTGGAATAACAACTGAAAGATTAAATCAATTATGTCATAATTTCATTATAGATAATAATGCAACACCGGCGCCTTTAAATTATAATGGGTATCCTAAATCTATTTGTACTTCTGTAAATCATGTTGTTTGTCACGGGATACCATCAAAAAAAATCTTAGATACTGGGGATATTATCAATATTGATGTAACTGTTATTTTAAATGGTTGGTACGGAGATACTAGTAGAATGTTTATAGTTGGAGATAAAACAAGTGTTAAAGCAAATAAATTAATTGAAATAACATATGAATGTATGATGGTAGCAATTAAGCAAATTAAACCTGGGTTAGCTTTAGGAGATATAGGTTATATTATTGAGAAAAAAGCAAGTCAAAATAATTTTTCGGTAGTTAAAGATTTTTGTGGGCATGGGGTTGGTAAGGAATTTCATGAACCTCCGAGTGTTTTACATTATGGATCAAAAGGTGAGGGTTTAAAATTAAAAGAAGGTATGATTTTTACAATTGAACCTATGCTTAATGCTGGAACTAATGAAATTAAAATTTTAGAAGATGGTTGGACAGCAATAACGAAAGATAGAAAATTATCAGCTCAATTTGAACATACTATAGGAATAACTAAAAATGGTTATGAAATATTTACTTTATCACCAAAAAATTTTCATAAACCTCCTTATTGAAATAATAAAAAATATTACAATATTAAATAATGATACCTAGATACTCTAATGAAAAAATTTCTTCAATCTGGTCAGACAAAAATAGATACGAAATCTGGCTGCAAATAGAAGTCTATATATGCGAGAAACTTTGTATTGATAAAAAAATACCAAAAAAAGATTTTTTATTAATTAAAAATAAATCCAAAATTGATGTAAATGATATTCAAAAATTAGATGATAAGACACATCACGAAGTTATAGCTTTTTTAAATAGTATTTCTAAAAAAGTTGGTAAAAGTTCTAGATATATACATCAAGGGGTTACTTCTTCAGATATTATTGATACGGCTTTTTCTTTACAGCTTAAACAAGCAACTGAAATTATAATCAATGATTTAAAAAATCTTTTAAAAGCTCTAAAAATAAAAGCTAAAAAATATAAAAAAACTATTTGTTTAGGCAGAACCCATGGAATACATGCAGAACCTACTACTTTTGGTTTAAAAATAGCAAGTTTTTTTGCTGAGATGGAAAGAAATCTTAATAGATTAAAAATTGCTTTAGAAGATATATCAATTTGTGCAATTTCAGGAGCGGTAGGAACTTATGCAACTATTAATCCAGCAATTGAAAATTTTGTAGCTAAAAAATTAGGTTTGAAAAGTGAAAAAATATCAACTCAAATAATTCCAAGAGACAGACACGCTCATTTATTCTCAGTTTTTGCAATTATAGCAAGTTCTATTGAAAGAATTGCAGTTGAAATAAGACATTTACAAAGAACAGAAGTAAGAGAAGTTGAGGAATTCTTTTCTAAAACCCAAAAAGGGTCTTCTGCAATGCCTCATAAAAAAAATCCAATTCTATCTGAAAATTTAACAGGTCTTTCTAGATATATCAGATCTTCTGTTGTACCTATGCTTGAAAATATTGCACTTTGGCATGAAAGAGATATATCACATTCGTCTGTTGAAAGAATTTTGGCTCCTGATGTTACAATTGGACTTAATTTTGCTCTTACTAGGTTAACTAATTTAATTTCAAATTTAAAAATATATCCTGAAAATATGAAAAAAAACTTAAATTTATTAAATGGCCTAGTTTTTTCACAAGCTTTATTGCTAGAACTTATAGAAAAAAAAGGGGTAGATAGACAAGTGGCTTATGATATAGTCCAAAAAAATTCTATGACTGTATGGAAAACTGAAGAGAATTTTTTAGATGTAATAAAGAAAGATAAAAGAATTAACGACATAATAAGTGATTCTGAACTTAAAAAACTTTTTAATGAAAAAAATTATTTGAAAAAAATTGACTATATTTTCTCAAAAGTTTTTAAAGTTTGAGTAATATATAAATATTTTTTTGTTTTAAAAAAATAATATAAAATATCCAAATATGACTACTTTAGTTGAAGGTAAAACAAAATTAATTAAAAAGGGTGATAAACCTTTTACAATTAATATGATTTCAAAAGATTTTTTAACAGGTGGCGATGCCGCTAAAAAAGAAGAACTGACTGATATTGGAATACAAAAAACAATACAAGCATCGAATGTATTTAAAATGCTTGGGAAAAATAATATACCTACATCTTTTATTGACCTAACATCGCCAAACACAATGCTACATGAAGAATGTGATATGTTGCCACTTGAATTTGTTGTTAGGCGTTATGCCTTTGGAAGTTACTTAAAACGTAACCCAGACTACGATAACAAGGGAGAACCTTTTTGTTTTAAAGAACCTGTATGGGAAATATTTCACAAACATGCTGTTGTAATGCCACCTAATGTTAATGAACCTGTACAAATGGATGAAAATGAAGCTAGAGAAAAATATTTAGTAGATGGTAAATGGGCTGATGGCGTATATACAGATCCATATATCAAGCTTGGAGATCAATGGGAATTATATTCAGCAAAAGACCCCATTAAAGGCGAAGCTTTAATGACTTCTAAAATCTTGCTTAATACACAAAAAATAGACAGTGCTATTAATAAAATTGTTATTCCCTCCTTTAAAGCTATAGAAAAAAGTTGGAAAAACATTTCTACTAGTGATGGTCCTGTACACCTCGTAGATATAAAATTTGAATTAGGGTTTCGATCTAAAGATAATCTTTTAGTATTATCTGATGTTGTTGATAATGATAGCTGGCGTATTTGGCCAGGTGGCAATCCTGAAAACCAATTAGATAAACAATCTTTTAGAGATGGCGAAGATTTATCTCAAGTTGCAAACAAGTATCAACTTGTAACAGAATTAACAAAAGAGTTTATAAAATGAAGATTAAGATCGAAGTAATGCTTAGAGATGCAATTTTAGATCCTCAAGGCAACACAATAAAAAAATCATTAAATAGCCTTGGATTTAAAAATGTAAAAAGTGTAAGACAAGGAAAGTTAATTGAAATTGATTTAAATACAAGTTCGTCAAATAAAGAAAAAAAGAATATAGAAAAAATGTGTGAAGATGTTTTGGCTAATTCTTTAACTGAAAAATATAAAATTAAGTTTTTAAAATAAATAATGAAAGTAGCAATAGTTGTATTTCCTGGATCCAATTGCGATAGGGATATTGCTTGGGCTATAAAGAAAATATCCGGCTATAAGCCAGTTTATTTGTGGCATAAAGAAAAAAATTTTAGAAATTATGATCTGATTATTTTACCAGGAGGTTTCTCTTATGGAGACTATCTTAGATGTGGTGCAATTGGTTCACATTCGCCGATTATGAAGGAAATTAAAAAGAGATCCCAGAATGGTACAAAAATAATTGGAATATGTAATGGATTTCAAATCTTAACTGAAAGCAAAATGTTACCTGGCTCACTTTTACAAAATGAAAATCTAAAATTTATTTGTAAAAAAATTTATTTAAAAGTTAAGAATAATAATACTTTTGTCTCAAAAAAATATAAATTAAATGAAATTATTAATGTCCCTATAGCGCATATGGAGGGAAGGTATTACTGTAGTAAAGAAACTTTAAAAGAATTAGAAAATAATAATCAAATAATTTTTCAATATTGCAGCAACAATGGAAATATAAAAGATACTGATAATCCTAATGGGTCAACAATGAATATTGCTGGGATTACAAATTTAAAAGGAAATGTTTTAGGCATGATGCCGCATCCAGAAAGATGTTCTGAGGAACTTTTAGGTGGAGAAAATGGTATTAATTTTTTTAAAAGTATTTTCGAAAATATAAATTAAATTGGACAAATTAAATAATCTAAAAGAACTACTTAATATTCATAATCTAAATAATCTTGAATACAAAAAAATAACAGAAATTTTGAAAAGAGAACCAAACTTGCTTGAACTTGGAATTTATTCTGTAATGTGGAGCGAACACTGTAGTTATAAATCTTCCAAAAAATGGTTAAAACAACTGCCGACTAAATCAAAAATAGTAATTTGCGGCCCTGGTGAAAATGCAGGAATTATAGATATAGGCGATAATGATTCAATAGTTTTTAAAATTGAAAGTCATAATCATCCATCTTACTTGGAGCCTTTTCAAGGAGCAGCTACTGGAGTTGGTGGAATTTTAAGAGACATTTTTACAATGGGTGCAAGGCCGATAGCAATATTAGACTCTTTAAGATTTGGCGATATAAAACAAAAAAAACAAAAATATCTTTTATCTGGTGTTGTTTCAGGAATTTCAAATTATGGAAATTGTATGGGCATTCCAACAGTAGGAGGTGAATGCTATTTTAATGAAGATTATAATAAGAATATTTTAGTTAATGCAATGGCAGTTGGTGTAGCGAAAAAAAATAAACTTTTTTTTTCTAAAGCAGCTGGAATTAACAATCCTGTTATCTACGTGGGTGCTAAAACAGGTAAAGATGGTATTCATGGCGCAACTATGGCATCAGCTGAGTTTGACGATAATTCAAAACAAAAAAAACCTACAGTACAAGTTGGAGATCCATTTACTGAAAAACTTGTAATGGAGGCTTGTCTTGAATTAATGCAAACAAATATGATTGTTGCAATTCAAGATATGGGTGCTGCCGGGTTAACTTGTTCATCTTTTGAAATGGCTGCAAAGGGTAATTGTGGAATCGAATTAAATATAAATAAAATTCCTTTAAGAGAAAAAGATATGACACCATACGAAATAATGTTATCAGAAAGTCAGGAGCGTATGCTTATTATTCTAAAAAAAGGCAGTGAAAAAAAAGCAAAAAAAATTTTTGATAAATGGGATTTAGATATGTCAGTAATTGGAAAGATTACAAATTCTAAAAAAATGATAATAAAAAAAGATAACGGTATAATAGCCAATATTCCTATTGCCCTAACTGAAAAAAAAACTCCTGAATATAAAAGGCCTTGGTCAAAACCAAAAAAAGTTAAAAATATAAAAAAATTTGTTTTTCCAAAAAAAAATAAGGTTAAAGAAGTAATTTTTGAATTATTAAAAAGCCCAAATTTAACAAGTAAAAAGTGGATATGGGAACAATATGATCACATGGTTATGTGTGATACTATTAAACCCCCAGGTTACGGTGCTGCGATTGTAAGAGTTCACGGTACAAAAAAATCTTTAGCAATGACAACTGATTGCAACTCAAATTATTGTAAATAT
>Ga0315336_1006545_pt1 | contig 11838 bp, 10 predicted proteins | sample ASW5metaG_FD_204512 | JGI IMG/M metagenome (GOLD analysis project Ga0315336, IMG submission 204512) | Ammonia-oxidizing marine archaeal communities from Monterey Bay, California, United States - ASW #5 | ecosystem: Environmental > Aquatic > Marine > Intertidal zone | place: USA: California...
ACCCATCAGAATTCGCAGCTTGTCGGTTTTTTGCCACTCTCCATCGAGGGCCAGCAAGGAGCCGATTTCAAAATACCCTGTTGCGATGTCGATCGTTTTGGAAAGCGCACACCAATCGTGTAGGTAGCGCAACACTTTCCAATCGACAGCGCTGTTGTCGACGATGAAAAGTTCGCTGCCAGATTCTGAGGTTCTGCGAGGCATCTATTTGGCTTTCCTTACCTTGACTGGCCTGACCGGCCGTGCCGCTCTGCGAAGAAACTTCTCCAAATCCCTTCGATGGAACAGCCGGTAACCGTTGGCCGGATTCCGTTGCAGGGGAATCTTGCCCGTGGCGGCCCACTTGCGCAACGTGTTTTGCGAGACGCCGAGAACCTCTGCGGCCTCGGCTGTTTGCAGATAATCGGTCAGCTTCGTCATGATCACGACCTCCTCTGAGCGATTTGATATCGCCCCGAGTCTAGCAAAGTCTGCACCATTAAAATAGCAGCGAAGTGACCTAGATGTAGCAAAAGTCGGCTTTAGGAAGTGGGTAGACGGACCAGGACGTAGAAAGCCAATTGGTCAGAAGGTATCAGAGACCATACGTGAGGTAACAAACTGGGTCACAGGCAGTACCGTCAAGAGAAGAAGTGAGAAGAAAAGTTTTCCAAACCCCATTCAACTTCGAGCTTCGCTGTTTACAGATATGGGCACCCTGATGAGAGGGATTAGACTCTCTCGAATCTCAACACTCCGGAGAAGTCGCCACGTTCTGGATGAGCTCTCATCTTTCTCCGTACAACGCGACGGTCGCGGGTGATGCCAACACATAGAAACTTCCCTACGTATTCCCAGGTATTCACCTGACGCTTGAGAAATACCCGAATATCGCCACCATTCTGCCCCTGTTGAAAAACGAGATTGGCAGCTCTATCAATCTCGGGCGTATCTTCGGGTCCCCCGAATAAAATCTCCTCTGGGGCATCTGGGTTTACCCGCTCCGGATTGAAGCAGCCACATGTGATCCGTTCGTTGACGTTTGGAAGGTAGGACTGCTTCGAGCCGCCAAGTTCATCACCAATTTCATCTCGTGTATAGGTCTGGCCAATAAAAAAGGGCATTGAATTGGTCTCCTTCACTTTCTGATGGGCAGTTAGCTTTATGACACCATAGTCAACAGCACCCGTCAACTGGATCAGACTTCCCGGCCGCGCAGAGATCACGACGGATGGGCGTCCTATCCCCGCGGGGGCAGCTGACGAAATCTATTCCGGGCTCGGTTGGTATATCGTTTAACGCTTCCGGGTAGTTCAGTGGTTGTATACGCCCGCTGATCACCGCCATACGTCCCGTGTCAGAGGCATCAGATGCACCGGTTATAAGAACCGTTATGGGGTTTCGGGGAGATTCAATTCGCTTCGGCACGCGATCTGCGACAACCCTTTGAGAAACAAGGGATCCAATGGGTGACGTCGATAACGACGGTTTCCAGCCGCTAAGACGCGTTGTTGAGGGCGACCAAGTCATTTTGGTAGTCTGGTTTCGACGCTTCGGATGATGAATTCAACGCAGTTTTGGCACTTTCATTTTTGCCTCAGGTGGGTCACTCCTGTGTTGGATAGCCTGTTGCCGTTGGAGACACATGTCGGTTCGTCCTGAGCACTCTGCTGACTCCCCACAACTGCGTTCGGCGTTTACGACCGAGGCAGGCTGGCATTTATTGATGTCTGCGCGACGAATGGGCCCTTACTCTAGCTTTTGCTAGCGAAATCCGGGCTTCCGTTGGTCGCCCCCTAGAACCGGTGTTCGTAATCGAGTGCTGATGTATGGCACGGCCCCGCCGACCATACAATGTGCCTATCGACGCGTAGCGGACAACCGCTATAATACGGGCTTTCCCGCACGAACTAAAATAAATAGAGGAGAATTCCATTCGAAACTCCACGCATTGACCTTCTGAAGCGGATGGCGGCAGGCGAAACCAACGGCAACCGTTGGTACAAGGTAAATTTGCACACGCACGGCGAAGGCAACTCTGCCGAAGACGTAGTGTCGGAAGCCAGTAAGGCCCACATCGACCTGCTGGCCATCACCGATCATCAGTCGTTCAACTTCTACGACGACATCTACACCGCCTCCCAATCGGAGGGGCGACCGTTAACGGTCCTGCCGGGGATCGAGATCACAACCCACGAGGGCGTGCATATCATAGCCATCTTCCCGGCTGACTACTCCAAGACGCAGCGGGATCACTTTATCGGCTGGCTCAACATTAAGGGAACCGGCGATACTGCGTTCGCGTCGGACAAGACCGTTGACGATGTTCTCCCGCATATCGTCGAAGAGGGCGGTGTCGTAGTCGCACCGCACCCCTGGACCCCAAAGATCGGTTTTCTCGCCTGCTCTCCAAAGGTGCAAACCCGTGCGAAGTGGCTGGAGAGTGGTCACATAAAGTTGGTCCAGGTGAAGCAAGAAACTCACGGCGATAAGATTCGCTACGTCGGCCACGACGACGAAGGTACTTGGGTCAACCGATACGTCCTCTCATCCGCCTCCCCTAAAAAAATTTCCGAGAGCACGTATTGCTTTGCTCCGTTCAACCGGAGCGACGCCCACAAGGCCGAGGAAATTTCCGATGGTTGCTCCTGGTTCCGCATGGAATCGCCGACGATTGAGGGACTGCGGCAGGTAGCGTGTGAGCCGAAGACCCGCATTGCTCTCGAAGAGCCACTTGCCGCAGTGCACGACTGCATCTTCGCTGTCCGTGTTGACGGTGGGTACTGCAAAGACCAGACGTTCTGGTTCAATGAATCGCTCAACTGCATCGTGGGAGACAATCACGCCGGCAAATCTGCCGTCTTCGATTTCATCCGGTATGTGCTCGGACACACCGAGACTGGTGCAGACAATCAATCACGGACGACGTTGCTCCGAAGGCTTTCGAGCATTTTGCAGGCTGGCAGCAAGGTCGAAGTGTTCCTGCGATCCGATGGTGACTATTATGTTGTTGAGCGGACATTTCAGCCGATCACCAACGGCCAAACCGTCACCGGTTGCCACAACTCATCGTTGGCGTACGTTTACGATCCAGCGAGCAAGAACCTTGAGCCGGTTGCCGATTTTGCGTTCCCAATCGAAGTCTACGAACAAGGCCGGATTGGGCAGCTCCGTAGCGACATCCAACACCAGCTTGAAATGCTGGACGAGTTCGCGGAACTCGAAGGAGACAAGACTAAGCGAACCGGAATATACGAGAAGCTCGCGACCAATGCCGGTGACCTGAAACCTCTGTACACAGAACAAGAGTCGCTGAAGGCAGATATTGCTGCACTCCCTCGCCTTGAAGCCGAACTCAAGGAGTTCGAGAAACAGCTTCCCGACGAGGTAGAAGAAAGCCAGTGGGGCAATGCCCAGGCAGTTGTGGATGGATTCACCGGTACCGTTGATACGATCACCCAGGCATCGCTGCAAATCCCGAACCCCGATGAGCCAGACGAGTTCGCCGACCCCGAAGACGTGCTCGTTCAACTCTTCTCGCAAACCCTACCGACTGTACCGGCTGATAACGTCGTTGACCGAGAGGCTCTTGAGGCGTGGCGTACGGCGGTACAAGCCGACCTGAATGCAATCGATTCCGTTCATAAGGAGTTGGTTTCGGCAATCACGAAGCTCAGAGCCACGAACAGTTCGCATCTGAAACCGTGGAAAGAAAAGCACGATGAATACGAAAAAGCCCTGAGTCAACAACTGGCCAAGAGCGGGGTCGAATCGCCCACCGAACTACGGCAGCAGGTCAACTCGCATCGCACCAAGATCCGGAAGATCAAGGAAATGCAGCAACCACGTCTCGCCATTGTTGAGGCAGAGATTTGCCGGTTGGAAACCGAGCGTGACAATCTGCGCAACGATCTACGGAGAGCTAACGAGACGATCACAAACATTAGAAAAGAGAAGGCCAGTGAACTCAACAAGGCGTTCGACAAGAAGATCATCGTAGATGTTCAGGAGGCCGGCGACACGAGCCAATACCAGGAAGTCCTACGCGACATCTGCGATGCCATTGTCAACAAACACCAGAGTATTCGAAATCGAGAGCAGCATCTTTCGAGTATCGTTGACAACGTCAACCCACTAGAGCTTGCGGAAGCCCTGTGCAACAAGGGCAGGATAAAAAGCCGTGAAGGCTCCCCGACATTGCTACAGGCATCGGAAATTACCCAGAACACTCAAGATGTGCTCTGCACGGTCGCCGCAGACATTGAGCTGATCAACAGGATCGAGACGGTAGACGTTCCGGACGTGCCGCGTATCAAGGTTCGCCGCGACGGTGAAGACTCGTACGCCGACCTTGCCACCGGGCTCTCGCCAGGCGAACAAAGTGCCGCCGTTTTGACCCTCGCCCTACAAACACGATCCCGCCCGCTAATCTTGGACCAGCCCGAGGATGAACTCGGCTACTCCTACGTCGTAAACCTCATCGTGCCCAAGATTCTTGGTGCGAAGTTCCAGCGGCAGTTGATCGTCGTAACTCACGTCGCCAATATCCCTGTCCTTGGTGATGCTGACTATGTGCTCCAGATGGAGAACAAACTGCATCCAGTCACGGGGCGCCAGTGCGTTGTGGTAGCCGAGGGATGCTTCGAGAAAACGGAAGTCACCGCGGCAGTGGTACAGCTCGAAGGTGGCGAACAGGCTTTCCGATTCCGGCAACATCGCTATTCACTTACAAAGACTCAACCAGTGCTGGCACTTAAAAAGACGAACAAGGCCGAGCAGCCAGCGGAACCGGCCACCATTGGCTCGTAGTATTGTGGCCACTGGAGAAGAAAAGAACCGCAGTTCTCTTGGATGCTAAGTCACTTCGGTCCATCACCCCCATTGCATTTCGGCGACACGAAAACTCACGTCGGTTGCATCGCCCGCCAGCACGAGAGAATTTTCATTTGGTGCAGTGGTGGATTCCACCACCGGTAATTTGGGGCGGCGAAGAGCGTGGTCATACTGACTACGCTTGGCAGCCTGAGAAGGGTTGTATTCGTGACCAAATGATGAACCGTCCTGTGCTATTTAGAAATCGACCGAAACTGCGTCGAACCGACACGCCGATGCGAATTGGATGATGACCGGAGCGCGCACAGGAGGGCGTATCATGTGTCACCTAGCCGGAACGCCTTCGCAACACAGGTGGCATCGTCCTGGGCTGCTTAGTATTCGCCCTGAAACTCCGACGCAGAGAGAGGTGGCCGACGAACCTCACCGATTCGGGTTCAAGATATGTATCACTGGCTGGGTGGACGGACGGAATACAGCCAAATGGGAAATCCCGGGTTATGGGGTCTCAGGGAGCGTCGGGCCCATTCTCACAGCCATTAGAGGTCACCCTGCCGCTCTGGAGCAGCCTGGACTTCATAAGGACATCCGTCGGCCGCAGTCGCACAGGGACTCAGCTACGTTGCCCTAGCGGAGCCGACCGAATCGAGCGCAGGGTTGGAGGTCATCTCCCCCGCAAGAGAAATGTCTCGCAATTCGTCCTGAACGGACGTGCTGACCGTGCTGACCGTGCTAAGGGTGCTTGTGATTATTATCCCCTGGCATGGTAGGCACGCTTGGCACGGCAGGCACGGCCTACCTATGCGAATTGCGAGACAGTTGTTCCCACGACTTCCTGAATTCTGGAGTCAATTGATAGTAGCTCTTATTGGCATCTCCTGTGGTTTCGGTAACGACATTGAGTAAGCATAAATCGTCGAGATGGCGGCTCGTTGCCGTTCGCTTCAGCCCCACCACCTGTTCTAGCTGTTGTAAATCTAATTGCTCGGATAAAGCGAGTTCCTGCAATAACTGCCGCCGCACGAGCGGCATGGAGTCGAGTACTATCCCTGCTAGAATTCTGAGATCATCAACTCCAACCTGGTCACGATCGTTGATCAGCGCCAGACCCTGGCTGAGCTTGAATAGTTGCTGCACTATCCGGCTTGGCCCCTCTGGCTGTGGCAAAATTTGAATGTCGTGATTTCTGTCGCGATCGACGAACGTTCGCGTGGTAGCTAATAGGCTGGCAAACAGGCCCAGCAGGACTTTGAACTCCTCTGGGCATTTGGGTATTACCTCCTGGTTGACCGCCGCTAGGACGCCGCAGGCCGCTTGCTTCAGCTCGTCGCGCATCTGCTTCTTCTTTTCCGCACCCCCCAGTGCCTGTCTTGCCTGAAGTGTTGGGTCTGCCGGCGTTATCCGGTGCATGAGGTAGCGCTCTCCCAGGGACGTATTTCGCGCTATTTTTTCTATAACGTTGGTCACGCATGTCAGACAGTTGAAAACTGCCGAATGGCGGCGCGTGCCAACCATGGCAGTGTGTCGGGCCATGTAGCCGTCGAAGGCATCACGAAACATACCGAAAAGCCGAGCACGCTGTTCCTGCGGGAGCTCAATAGTTGGTGTTAAATCTTTGATACACAGCGTCTTGCCATGCAGTCTGGGGAGCAACGAATGGTCTTCTCCTTTGTCGCTGTCCCGCCCCGATATCAATCCTGCGGAAGTCAAATCGGTGAGAGGATAAACCATCGGCCAATCGTCCAACGCTCGAATGATCTCGGTCTTACCCGAGCTGGGCGGACCCACTACATGAAGCCAGACCGGATCACCTGGTAAGTGTGACGAGGCAACCACCGCCAGCGTCACGTCTAGTGAGGTTGTGACGGGCATGAAAAGCCATTTGGCAAAAACTTCGCGGGCCGATTCAAGCGACATGGGATTAAAGTCACCGCGCGCCCGCCGGTAGGTCAGTTCATAATAACCATCGTGCTTCTTCTTTTCGGCACCTGCATTCTTACGAGCCTCCAGGAGCAAGGCATGTGTTTCGTCTTCTGTCCAACCGTCCTTCACAGCAAAACCCGCCAGGGCCATGTCGGCCTCTGACTGCGACGGGTACTTACCGCTGTGATCTCCATCATAAATCGCTTTCGCGGCGTCATTTGAAAGTAGTACGGCAAGCTTTTCCTTGGGCATGGTCGGCACGGCCGGAACGGCTTTCTTACCCTGACCCTGCGAGACAGTACTTTTCATCAAATATTTTTCGTAGAATTCTTCCAGCTCAGTCTGCCGCTCCTCAATCTGAGTCGGGCTCTTTTTGTAATGCCGACCCGTCATGGCCATGAATCGTTCTTGGGCATAACACTCGACATCACCATTGCTACAGCTTTCGCCTGGTTTCTTACCGCGAAGCCAAATATGCACGCCAGTACCGCTGGGGGAAATCTCAGTGTAGCTATCAACTAAGCCAACGATCTTCTGCGCTTGAGCGAAGAGATTTTTGTTCTTAGGATTTCGGCATTTATCCAGGTCGATACATACCAAGTCATCTTCTGGCACAAGGGCGAACGACACCCCGTCGAGACCACCTGATTCAAATCTCTTGAAAGCCTCTTCAAACGTTGACCACGTGTCCGGATCGGTGGAACTGGCGGCGCGCCCGGTTTTTGGATTAATCGGAAGTTTGCGTTTCCCAGACGCCTTTTTCCAACATACCCAGCGTGGTATATCGCGAAGATCCTGGGGTATGGCATTCACATTGATCTTGATTTCTTGCACAACATGTCTCCCTATTCTATGAAATCAATAACATCGGGATTGCGATGGCGCTTGGTCACACGAGGTGGAGGAGGATCGGCTGAGCGGAGCGCCTCGAAGGCCTCCAGCGACGATTCACTAATCCGCCAGCGAGGCGAACCGCTCCGCTTGGTCGCGACGGAGTGGGCCTTAAGCTCACCCTGACGAATCCACGCAAGAACGCGGTGCTGAGAGACGCTGTATCGCTTGGCAACTTGCTTGACAGTGAGCAGGCTCACAACGAGCCTCCCTGCCGTTGATCCATCCGCAGCAGTTCAGATCGAACAGCCTCGGTGGCCTCCAGGTTGTAGAGCCGCAGGGTGCCGGCCCGCCCGATCGGCTTGATGTTCAGCTTCCGCAGAACATAGATCACTCGATGTAGTGGTGCTCCCAGTTCCTCGGCGATTACACCAGGGGTCCTGAGCTGCGGTACGGTCGTCGTCTTGTTCGTCATGCCATTTCTCCCAAGAAGTGCGTATGCCTCTATAGGAAGCAGACGTTCGCAGAGAGGGGCACGAACGTTAGACGTATAGGCCAGAATGGCCCTAGAACGTTCGCGAACGACGAGAAAAGACTACAACTTACGCCCTAAGATGCGATCGTAGTCATCGGGGTTTTCGGCCATCAAAAGCTGAACCTCGATTGATGCAGAATCGAAGGCAGCAAGTAGTTTTTTCAGTTCTTCTTTGTCGCGTTCGCCGGGAAGTTTACTGATTCTCTTGCTAATTTTCTCTCGGTATAAATGAATTTCGGCTAATTCATCTGGAAGCAGTTCTGTGGTCTGAGTCTTGGAATCGGTCACTACGTCATTGAGGCTCTGTGCTCTGAGCGGGGCTTGGCGATCGGATTGATAATTTGCCCATTCATGTAGGGCGGGCGTCTCTCTAACGGCCTTATGCACGGTGGACGACGAGCATCCAATATCTTGCGCCTGTTCTTTGTAATTAGTAAAAAGAAGTCCTTGTTTGTGTATTTGTATCAACCGCGCGGCCACCTCCTCCAAGGACATTTTCTTCTTGATGGTTTCAGTTGTTTGCTCCGGTACTGGCTGAGGTAAGGTTTTAACGGCACACTGCCGCAGCAACTTCATGGCATCAGGCCACTGTTTCCCAAGCGGGTCGATCTCGAAGACCTGAGATAATAATTTGTCTGGAGTCGGTGAAAACCACTCACCTGGCAGATTCAATATACCCACGAGTGTAATCGGGGGATGCGATTGCTCATGATAATTCAATAACTCTTCGCGCTGGGGCAAGGCTTCCTGTAAACCGGCTTGATGCGCCAGAATGGAAACCTCTTTGGCGAGTTTCTTGAATTTAACCACTTCAAACGGGTTCATTGAGCCGCCTTTTGTCATGGCGACGGCCCGGTCAATGGCTTCAACTAGCGCGGTGGACATTTCACACCTTCCTTTAGGAGAGGGCGACCCAACCGCGCCACGGGCGAAGGTGTATTTCCCTTGACGCGGACGGGCCTGCACCGGGAGCTACCCGGTTACCCACTTAAGATATATCTTCGTTAAATAGCCAGTCGTGAACGTATTCTGTGACGGCCCGCCGACGTTCGTCACTGGGGCCGGTTTCATCGTAGGTGGCTAGCATGTCCTGTTCAATATGGCCCATCAGCGCCTTGACCGCGTCACGATCTCCAGTCTGCAACCCAATGGTCGCGAAGGTGTGCCGCAGCGAGTAGAAGCCAAGGCCATCGCGACCGTTGATTTCGAGCTTACGGAGGAGCTTTCCGAAGACGACCGAGACACTATCCGTCCGCGAGTGCTCGGTGTCCCGCACTAGCCGCTGGCGCTGTGCAGTAAGCAACACTACCTCTGCATCGGCCTTCAACAGCGGCTCTGGTCGTTCAGCAATGGCTGCCTGTAAAGCCTCCACGGTTTCCGGCCAGAGCGGACAGCGGCGTTCGGTGCCAGTCTTACCACGTGGATAATCGAGCCAACCGCGATCATGATCAACGTGCTCAAACTCCAGATCAAGATGTTGGAATTCCAAGTCGGCAACGTCGGTGTTGCCTAACCCGGCGTTGATGCCCATCAGGATCGCCGCCTTGATGGGAGGCGAGGCAGTGCTGAGCAATTGACGGATTTCTACCCCTGTGAAGAGCCTCTTGCCGCCCTTGGACTTGTACTTTCGCTTCTCAGCTTTGCTGGGGGGCTTGAACTCGGAGCCGTAGATCACAGGCTTTTCAACCAGCCTGTTTTCAGAGGCATACTTGAATATCTGCTTGATCCGTCCGATTTCGTTAGTCTGTCGATTAGGGCTGTATCGCGCGAGTTCAGCTCCGATCTTCGCAAAGTCCTGGGGCCTGAGGTCGTCCACGCTAGTTCGCCTGCCGAGCCAGCCTACTAGTCGTCTGGCCGTCTGATCCAACTCATCCCATGAGCGACGCGAAAGCTTACCTGTTTCCAGCCTGAGGTGCTTGGCCGTGAGGAATTCGTTGCAAAGATCCTTGACGGTCAATTGATCTAGTGTGACGCGAGGCCTGCGCCCGGCGCGGAGATCATCGACTTGTGATAGGTACTCCTCCAGAGCCTCCTTCCAGCCATCACCGGGCAGCCGTTCCATCTGGCCATTCACGCGCTGACCCCAGCGGCCGAAGTAATGAATCTTGCCCTTGATCTTCTTGCACCAGGCTCCACCCTTGTGAGGTGAGAGCGGAAACTCCTTGTAGGGCTTCGGGGGTCGAGCTTTGAGGGGAGATTCTTCTGTGGTAAAATGCTTGGCCATCGCTGCTTCCCATGGAGAGGATTTGAGGCGGCGTTACCTCCCTCCCAGAGGTGTCAGGACAGGGGGAATGGTTGTGCGCCGGGTTGTATCTTCATTAGAATACAACCGGTAATTTTCTGTCAATAATCCATCAGAGACGATACGTATAGCGTCTTTTTGAATTCGGTCGGGTGGCAGAGCGGTTGAATGCACCGGTCTTGAAAGTTGGTGAGATACCCCCGTGCACCGGTGTGAAGAGAGCCGCAAAAGTTATACGTATCGTCTCTTCTGATTCATGGCGCACAACCACTTATGTCTTCTTATGCTCTCTGATGATTGGCTGCGGTTGTATATACAACCGGAACTGTCTCGCATTTCCAATTACGAAAGGACGTGCTCGTCGTGCGAGTCATGTTGAGGCACTTCCGGCACGGTGGGCACTGTTCTCGGGGGCGAAGTGCGAAACAGTTTTCCCGTCGCACGGAAGGCCCGGGGACGGCCTCTGACGGATAACCAGCCCAGAGGGTCGGGGCGTGGCGGGAGTTGCGCCCGAGTCAAGGGAAAGCCTCCCGTGGGTATACCGGTAGAGAAGGATCGCCGCGTCTGTATCCACCCCCATAGCTGATCTGCTTAGGGTCGGTCTGGGCGGCGTTATAGGCAGTCCATTTAATGCCTTTGCTCTGGATAGAAATATCGTAAATGGGGTTACATGTGCGTTCTCCTGGGAGAGCAGTACAGGCTAGAAACTTGCGGATAGATAGCCCCCCCCAGGAGCTGGTATCGGTGCCGTCGGCCCTGCTTGGTTTTGCTGACCTTCACCACGACTTTGTCGATCGCTTTTTCCAAGCAATCTCGCAGCGTCTTGAAGTCCGACCTAACCAGGGACTGCTGCAGCCGTGCGAATAGAGAAAGTGCCGCCTCAAACTTTCGATTCGCCTCGCTGAGTCGCCGTTTTTTGGGAACAGTAGCCTGAGATAGTTCGTGCTTGAGCTGCGTCTGCCTCTCTTGCAGGTCACGAATCCGTTGCTGAACCACGCCTACCATGTCGAGGTCGACTTCAACCAGCCGACGCTTCGCCTTGGCTAGCTTCTCGTCCTGAACCCCGAGCTGTCTACGCAGTTTTGTGCGTGTACCGGATTGGAGTGATCGACGGGTGTCGGCGAGTATTTCTGCCCGCTGCTCTTCGATCATCGATGGATCGAGGAATCTCTCTTCGAGCGCGGTCACGACGTGCCGGACCAACTCGTCCTGGCGGACTGTGTTGCGATCGCAGAATGACGCTCCCTTGTCCAAGTGCCCGGAGCAGATGAGGTACTGATGGCCTTTCACGGTATGGCCAACCATTCGCGAGCCACATTTTTCGCAGTGGACCAGTCCGGTCATGACGTAGCGATCAGGCCGCGGTGACGAAGCACTGCTACGTTTCTTACTGCGGCGCGCCAAAAGCCGCCGATGTGCAGCGTCAAAGGACCTTCGGTCGACGATTGCAGGATGATTGTTATCAAGGACAATCCAGTCGCCCGGTACGTTCTTG
>Ga0315336_1006547_pt1 | contig 11836 bp, 7 predicted proteins | sample ASW5metaG_FD_204512 | JGI IMG/M metagenome (GOLD analysis project Ga0315336, IMG submission 204512) | Ammonia-oxidizing marine archaeal communities from Monterey Bay, California, United States - ASW #5 | ecosystem: Environmental > Aquatic > Marine > Intertidal zone | place: USA: California...
GCGCAACACCGGGGTCTTCTTGTCGAGCGCTTCGCCAGTCCACGAGACGAAGGCCGTCGGAATGCAAAGAGTGGTGCCGTTGGGGTTTTCGAGAATATACGCCGGGCTCGTTACGTCCCAGATCGTATAGCCGCGGGCCTCGAAGGTCGCACGGATGCCGCCAGTTGGGAAGCTCGACCCGTCGGGCTCGCCCTGGATGAGCTGTGCGCCGCTGAACTCGGCAATGGCGCTGCCGTCCCCGTCGGGAGACAAAAAGCTGTCGTGCTTTTCAGCCGTCGAACCGGTCAGCGGATAGAAGACGTGCGCATAGTGAGTGGCGCCCTTCTCGATCGCCCAGTCTTTCATCGCCGTTGCCACGATGTCGGCGAGAGACGGGTCGACCTTTTGGCCAGTGTCGATTGTCTTTACGATCTTCTTGTAGATGCCTTTGGGCAAGCGCTCCTTCATGGCGGACTTACCGAAGATATTTGCCTTGAAGAGCTCTTGTGTCGGGGTGTCGATGAAGTTCATCGGCGGACCCGACGGTGAGTAGCTCGTCACCGCGGCGATAGCGGCGCTGCGTGCTGATCCATGGGGATTCGAGTTTGCCATTTAGCTTGTATGTCTCTAGTTGGAGTCTGGAGGGCCCGCCGCCCGCGACCCAAGTGGGGCGGCGCAGGGCCAGGACGGAAGTTATCTCTACACAGTAGCGAGGCGCTTGGCCTAGCGGAAATCGAGAATCTCTATCGGGCCGATAAGCGGTCAGGGGCCGTCCCGATCAAAAATTTCTATCGCGTATAGTTCCCGCTATTTGACCCCGACATCTGTGATACGATGCCTCTTTCCCCGGCGGTTAAGCCGCGCGTCAGCGGCGGGTTCCGCAGTCAATCCCACTTGTAAGGACAACTCTGGAGGAGTAATGAGCGTTCAACGAACCCCCGCGGAAGTGCTGGCTTACGCGAAAGAAAACGAAGCGAGGATGCTCGATCTTCGCTTTGCCGACCTTCCTGGTCTTTGGCAGCACGTGTCGTATCCGATCTCGATGCTCGAAGAATCGAACTTCGAAGACGGCTATGGTTTTGACGGATCATCGATCCGTGGCTGGCAGGCGATTAGCGAGTCGGACATGCTGATCATGCCGGATCCGAACATGGTCTTCATGGATCCGTTCACCGACGTGCCAACGCTGTGCATTGTGTGCACAATCGTCGACCCGATCACCAAACAGCACTACGAGCGCGACCCGCGCTGGATTGCGACCAAGGCTGAACAGTATCTCGGCTACGCCGGCCTGGGCGACACAGCCTTCTTCGGCGCCGAGTCGGAGTTCTTCATCTTCGACAATGTGCGCTTCGACCAGAATGAGCACTCCGGCTACTACTTCGTCGATTCGGACGAGGGTCGCTGGAACTCGGGGCGCGAAGAGAACAACCTGGGCTATCGTCCCCGCTACAAAGAAGGCTACTTCCCGGTCCCGCCGACCGATCACCACCAGAACATCCGCACCGAGATGGTCGAAGTGATGATGCAATGCGGCATTGACATTGAGTGCCATCACCATGAAGTCGCCACCGGCGGCCAGGCCGAGATTGACCAGCGCTTCGATTCGCTGGTGAAGTCGGCCGACAACATGATGTTGTACAAGTACATCGTGCGCAACGTGGCTGCGAATCACGGCCGCTCGGCAACGTTTATGCCCAAGCCTGTTTGGAACGACAACGGCAGCGGAATGCATACCCATCAGTCGATCTGGAAGGACGGCGTTCCGTTGTTCGCGGGCGACCAGTACGCGGGTCTGAGCGATATGGCGCTGCACTACATCGGCGGTCTACTCAAGCATGCGCCGGCGATTGCGGCGTTCTGCGCTCCAACGACGAACAGTTACAAGCGTCTGGTTCCGGGCTTTGAAGCGCCGGTCAACTTGGCGTATTCGCGCCGCAACCGCTCGGCTTGCTGCCGCATTCCGATGTACTCGGCTTCGCCGAAGTCCAAGCGCGTTGAGCTTCGATTCCCCGACCCGTCGGCGAATCCGTACTTGGCGTTCGCGGCGATGCTGATGGCGGGCATTGACGGCATACAGAACAAGCTCGATCCGGGCGAACCTCTCGACAAGGATATCTACGATCTTTCGCCCGAAGAGCTTGCTGGAATCCCAGCGGTGCCGGCTTCGCTCGAGGGTTCGTTGCAGGCGCTCTCAGAGGATCACGACTTCTTAACGCGGAACGATGTGTTCACCGAAGAGCTGATCCAGTCTTACATCGAGTACAAGACGACCGCCGAAGTAGACGAGATGCGTCAGCGGCCGCATCCGTACGAGTTCTCCCTCTACTACGACATTTAGTAGTAGGGTTCGAGGAGGAAGCGACGCCGGCGGCTACGGTCGCCGGCGTTTTTTTGTCCTGGAACAGGGCCGGCGCTCAACGGTTAGCCCATGCTCCCTTCGTCAGCCGAGGGCCCATACACCGCTGGAACCGGAACGTCGTTCTCGCGGAGATAGACCGTAAGTTGGCCGCGGTGATGGATCATGTGATTCATTACAAAGCTACGAATCACCCCAACGCGTGGCATCGTCAAAATAGTACTTCCGTTGGAAAGCAGGCTCCAGTTCCCCATCAGGTTCTCGTCGCTGGCGGACTCGAGTGCAGTGCGAGCGTCGGCGGCGTTCTTGTCGAACTGGGTCAGCGCGTCCTCGACGGTCTCGGGCGAAGGCGACTTAAGCTGTTCGCCGCCAGGGGCCATGTCGAAGGCGTCAGCACCCAAAGTCGCGACCGCCCAAGTCGGCAGGGTTGCGATGTGGCCCACCAGGTGGCCCATCGAAAAGGACCTCTGATGGGGCTTCCAGTCCCACGTGTGCTGCGGCGCGCGTTCGAGGCAAGTGCGCGTTGTTGTGACTTCATAATCGAATTCGGGAAGAAGGGTCTGTGCAATTGTCATGAGATTTTCGATACCTTAGCGCGGCGGCTCTATTCAAACTGGACCAGCGTCGTGTTTGCTGCAATCCCTTCCACTTCGACCTTGATGTCAGCAACGCCGGGCAAGGCTCGGGCGACTTCGAAGTTCAACTGATCCAAGCCCTCGAACTCACCCTGAGGCCCCGCATACAGAACTCTAGCCTGGTCGCCTCCGATCGAAACCTCCACGTCCTCAAGAGATGTTCGACCGTGGAAACCAACCCCAAACAGCGCTATGAAGATCTGCCCGCCTCGCTCTCGAACAGGTTTCGATACGCAGCCTTCGGAGGTGCACTCAAAGAGCAGATCGGTCTCGCGCCCGCCGTTGTCGGCAACGTAGAGAACTAGCCCGGCGGCGACTCCTGCGCCGCTTGCGTCCGCAGTGAAGATACCGGGAGCCACACGCTGGATCCCAATTCGTCCGGCGGCCGCTATGCGATTCGCTGCCAAGCGTCGTACGCCGATGCGGGCCGGACCTTGGGCGACGTTCGCAGGCACCACGAAATTCACCTGTCGGCTCGAGACAAATAGCATGCCCGCGCGGTGCGCCTGCCCCGCGCTGTCGACAATCTCGACCACCACCCCGCCAAGCGCTTCCGGTAGCGGCAGCGACTCGGCAACTTGTTCCGAAACAGATAGATCTTCGCCGAATACGCTCGCGATGGAGCCGGGTGCGACCGCATCAACCGCGTAGCTCGCTGCTGAGGCAGGTTGGCCTAGAGCCAGAAGTTCAGGGCACGCGCCTCGCGCATCAAACTCCCCGCCGTTTGCCGCCACTGCCATCTCGGCGAAGATCACGGCATCGTCAACCGGGTCATCATAGGCCACTGGCGTGAACCAACCGCTACCTGTGGCGGGACAGCCGAGCGGGCCGCAAGTCATCGGCAGCTCGATCTCAGGAAAGATCATGGTTTGTACAAGCTCGTCGCCCGTCAGCGGATCAAGCTCGTACACCGACATGAAGTTCTTGCCGTGCGAATACGTGCTGACGTCCGCGCAGCCCCCTAGGTCGGGCACGTCGTCACCATCGACATCGATCGGACATCCGACTGGTATTTCGACGGTCTGAGTGCCGACGATGTTGACTCCGGTCGTCGTCACTTGAGTCGTACACTCTTCGGAATTGAAGAGAGTGCAGTTGGGCGCCCGGAAGTCGGGATGGCTAGTGCAGCTATTCCATTCGAACCAGCGGTCGCCGCAAACACGGTCATTTCTGCCGGTGTTGTCGGTGATCGTCTGGTCGCGGCACCACCCCTCGAATTGACGACCGTCGACCCGCCGGCCGAAATTCGAGGTGACGCCCCAGTTGCCGAACGGCGCGCTGTGAAGCGGACTTGGGCACTCCGCGTTGACCGGACCGATTACCGCCCGATTGCGGTTAAGTCCCGCCACCGACAAACGGCAAACCTGGCCGAGCAGCGGCGCCGCTGTAGCAATCACCAGCAGAGGCGCAAGATGTCGCGCTCTTGGGGCTCGCCCGTTCATCCTCCCTCTGATTGTTCCACGCCAGACTCCGTACACTAAATCAATGTGGCGCCACGCGCTCGTTGTACTACTACTTGCGGGCCTGGTCCAGGCTCAGCCGACGGCCGGCCGGCGGCCCAACGGCAGCGCCATCCTGCCGAACGGTTGGCCGATCACGCCTCTTGGCAAGCAGATCCCGGTAAGCACCTTGCCGCTCGCGGTGGAGCTGACGCCGGATGACAAGTACGCCTTGGTGTTGAACGCGGGATTCCTGCAGCCTTCGATCAGCGTCATCGACCTGGCCGCCGAAGACGAGGTCCAACGCCTGAATCTGCCTGACGCGTGGCTAGGTCTGGCGCTCAACAAGGCCGGCGATAAGGTATTCGTCGGCGGCGGGGCGCGAGCGGCTGTTCTCGAGCTTGAGTTCGCCAAAGGCCGCCTGCGGCTGGTGGCGGAACACAAGGCCGTGGAGGGCGCCCCGCGAGAAAGCGACTTTATCGGCGATGTTGTGTTCTCAGCCGACGAGGGCTTGATCTACGCCGCCAACTTGTTCTCAGACAAGGTGTCAGTGCTCAACGCCAAGAGCGGGATCTACTTGGAAGAGTTTTCCGTTGGAAGCCGCCCTTATCGCCTACTCGTCGACGAGGAGTTTCTTTGGATTAGTCACTGGGGCGCGTCGTCGGTGGGCCTCTACAACGCCTCGGAGGGCAGGCAGATCGACCGCCTCCTGACCGGCCCCTTACCCGGCGACATGTTGCTCGTGCCGGGAGCCGTTGACACTTCCGAAGAAGAAGGCTTGCCAATTGCTGCGCGGTTGTTCGTCGCTTGCTCGAACACCAACAGCGTCTGGGCCTTCGGCCTGTCAGAAGGCAGGTCCGCGCGAGAGCTTGAGCGAATCCGTGTTGCGGCCAGCCCCGCGGCGCCGTTTGGGTCAGGCCCATCCGCACTTGCGGTCGGGATCGACTCCCAACTCTTGATTGCCACGTCAGGCAACAATCTCGTGGCCATCGCGGACATTTCCGAGGCAAGGGCTCGGCCGCTCGGCGCCTTTCCGACGGGCTGGTATCCAACAGACATCGCCGCACTGCCAGACGGTCGACTGCTCTACCTCAGCGGAAAAGGCGGCGGTTCGGTCCCCGCCCCGAATGGCCCGGATCCAACTCGACGCGATCGCGGGGGCGACTACGTGGCGGCGCTTCAGACCGGCTCGGTAGGCATCGCACCTGCGCTAACGCCGGAAATCTTGGCCGCCGCCACGACGCGCGCCGCGGAGAATATCCTCTACGACGACAGCTTTGCGATCGACGCGGGGGTTCCCGAGGCCAACCCCATACCGTCAAACGTCGGGCAGACCTCCCCCATCGAGCATGTCGTCTATGTTTTGGTCGAGAATCGAACCTACTCCCAACTGTTTGGTGAAAAACCGGTGTTCGGCGCGGAGGTGGCGCCAAACTACCACCGCCTGGCCCAGCGTTTTGCCCGAGCTGACAACTTCTACACAGCCGGCGACGTCAGCGCCGATGGCCAAAACTGGTCCGCCGCCGCTTTCGCCAACGATTTCACCGAAAAACTTTGGCCTAGCTACCAAGCCGGCCGGCTCGCGAGTTACCGCTTTGAGGGCGGAGATCCGGCTGCGATTCCTCCAGCGGGCTATATCTGGTCAAACGCGATCTCGGCCGGCCGAAGAGTACGTAACTACGGCATGTGGACCCAGCGCCGGGACGACGGCTCGGTCAGAGTTCTCGACCCTGGGCTCGAGCTGTACACGAGTCTCGACTACCCTCCGTTCGATCTCGAGACTCCTGATTCCATACGCGTCGACGTCGTGATTGAGGAACTCAAGGACGCCCCACTGCCTGAGCTCACTGTCGTACGCTTGCCTGGATCACACACCGCGGGGCGCTCGCCCGGCTTCCTTACGCCAAATTCCATGATGGCTGACCACGACCTCGCTCTTGGCCGCCTTGTCGAAGCGATCAGCCTCAAGAAGGAATGGCCCAAGACGGCGATCCTTGTCGCCTCCGACGACGCCCAAGACGGGGCCGATCCGATTGATTCTCACCGCTCAATTGCGCTCGTAGTGAGCCCCTACGCGAAGAGGGCCTATGTGGATCGTGCCTTCTACTCGACGCTTTCGGTGCTGCGCACGATCGAGCTGATTCTCGGCATGCGCCCGATGACCCAATTCGACGCAGCCGCGCCGCCGATGTGGCGATCATTCCAGGCGGAACCAGCCGCGGGCCCTTATCAGGCCGTCCGGCCCAAGACGCCGCTTGACGAACAGAATCCACCCAGCCCAGTGGGCCGGCCTCGCCGTGCGGACTGACACCGAAGAGGTTTCCGACGGGTGCGGGCCAGGACCAGCGTTCGTCCGAGCGATAATAGTCACTTCGTGTCTTCAATCGGAATCGGAATCATCGGCCTGGGCAATGTCGGCGGCGGCGCCCTAGAGATCATCGCGGACAATGGCGACCAGATCGCTCAGAAACTCGGGCGGCCGCTCGAGGTTAGGGCGATTTGCTCTCGCTCGTTAGCGACCAATCCGCCCAAAGTCGCCGATATGTTCCCCGCAGCCAAGCGAACGGCAGACTGGCGGGCGGTAGTCAACGATCCGGATATCCACATCGTCGCTGAGCTTGTTGGCGGAACTGACGTTGCGGCTGAGATTATCGCCAGTGCGGCCCAAAACGGAAAATCCGTCGTCACTGCAAATAAGGAACTGATGGCGCTTCGAGGCGCAGAGCTCTGGGCCAGCGCTCAATCCGCCGGGGTTGGCCTCGCGATGGAAGCCAGCGTCGCCGGCGGCATTCCGATCCTCACCGCCATCCGTGAAGGCATCGCAGGCGATCGGATCCAATCTTTACTTGGCATCCTCAACGGAACCTGCAACTACATTCTGACCGAGATGGAACGTCGCGGCGATTCACTCGAAACCGTGCTGACCGAAGCCCAGGAGCTGGGTTATGCCGAGGCCGATCCTACAGCCGACGTTGACGGTTACGACGCTCGCTCGAAGCTCGCCATCCTCGCTGGCCTTGCTTTCGGCGCTCGAATCGACCCTGAGTCGATCCCGACGGAGGGTATCCGGCGAATTCGCGACATTGATTTTCGCTATGCGGCTCGTCTCGACCACACCGTTCGGTTGATCGCGAAGGCGGAGTCGGCGCCCGAGGGGCTGTTTCTCAGCGTCCGGCCGGCGCTGCTGCCGCGCGACACGATTTTGGCAAAGGTTGTTGGCTCGTATAACTCGGTCTGGATCAAGGGCGCACATGGAGCGGACACGTTTTACTACGGTCGCGGCGCGGGTCCAACCCCCACCGGCGTTGCCGTCGTAAGCGACATCATAGGCTTGGCCCGCGAACTTGGCGGGACTCCTCGATCGCCATTCGCCTACGGCCAGCTGCAAAGGCAACAACTGGCTCCGATCCGGCAAGAAACACTGCCCTATTACGTGCGATTCCGGGTGCGAGATCGCCCCGGCATTCTCGCGGCTATCTCGGAGATTTTGGCCGAATCGAGTATCAGCATCGACGCGGTTTTACAGGAGCCAGCCGATGACAAAGCGGACCTGCCGTTTGTCATGACGCTCGACCCAACGCCTGGACATCGCCTTGAAACGGCCATGGCGAAGATTCGAAGTCTGGAATTTCTTGTCGATCCCCCGCTGGCGCTGCCCCTGGAATCGGGTTTCGGGGGCTGATCGCCGATTCGACAAAACGACTTGGTGTTTGCGCGCAGGCTTCTATATGTGTAACGCTGTTTTTCTTTAAAGAGGATCTTCGATGTCAGTAATAAGGATTGGGAAGTCACTTCGCATGCGTCGCCTCACGGCCCGCGGCCGCACGGTTATCGTAGCGATCGACCACGGCAACGCCGCCGGATACGTGCGCGGCCTGGAGAACCCAGTAGAGATCGTCAAGATCTGTGCCGCCAATGGGGCTGACGGGATTCTGGTGACCCCTGGCGTTCTCGAAGACGCCGCTGACGAGGTCGGCAATCTCGCGATTATCTTGCGTATCGACGGGGCCGTTAGCACCCATGGCCCGGGTGGCCCGATGCGCGTTTTCTGTGAAGTGGAACATGCCGTCGCGCTTGGCGCAGACGCTGTGGTCGTCAATGCTACGGTCGGCGCGGCTCACGAGAGCGACGAGTTGGAGAAAGTCGGTCGAATCGCCTCGGAAGGGCGTCGCTGGGGGATGCCCGTCGTGGCCGAGATGCTCAGCGAAGGCATGATGGCCAATCACATGGATTTTAGCGGACAGGGCCAAGACCAGCTGCCGCCGAACATCGCCCATGAGGTCGCCGTCGCGTCCCGCCTTGGAGTCGAGCTCGGCGCCGACGCGATCAAGACGCGCTACCCCGGCGAGGTTGATGCTTTCCGGCGAATGATGGCTACGATGAACAAGCCTGTGCTCATCGCCGGTGGCCCGATGCGGGACAATAGCCTGCGATCGACTCTCGAGCTGGTTGACGAAGTCCTACGGGCGGGTGCTGACGGGGTGGTCTTTGGACGGAATATCTGGCAGCACTCTGATCCGGCGCAGGCGCTGCGGGCAGTTTCGGCCATGGTCCACGATGACGCCACGCTCGAGGAAGCGCTGGATCTCGGGGAGTAGGGCTACTTACGCGTGGACTTCCGTCTACGCCTCGGTAGCGCGCGACTCTACTCGCGGGTCAAGAACTCGTCGAGGTTCATCAGTCCGCGAGCCAGACCCGTCCAAGCCGCGAGCTCAATAGCGTCTACGCCCTCAATCTCGTAAGGTGCAAGCTTGGGAGCCGCCTCTGGCTCGTTTGTTAGGATCCGACGCTGTGTGGCCAAGTAGGTTTCGAGGCGGTCCTTTTCTGTTGCCTCGGGTACTCGACTCAGGCACAGTCGAAACATCAAATCCAAACGTGCCTCCGGCGCTTCGGCCTCCGACAGGGTCCGAATTGCCAGGGCCTGCGCCGCTTCGCTGAAAACAGGGTCATTAAGCAAGTTGAGCGCCTGGAGCGGGGTGTTCGAGCGGGTTCTCCTGACAGCGGTGACGAGAGTCGTGGGAGCATCAAAGTTCATTAGCATCGGATAGGGGGACGTCCGTCGGAAGAAGATGTACAGACCTCGTCGGTAGCGTTCCGGGCCGCTGTCGGCCTCCCATGCCTTCTTGCTGTAGCTCAAATCCGCGATCCCAGCCGGTTGCGGTGGCCTGATACTCTCGCCGCCGATCCGCGGGTTGAGCAAGCCGCTAACGGCAAGCGCGTTGTCCCTCAAGAGCTCCGCCGGCAGCCGCAGCCGGTTTTGGCGGGCGAGCAGTTTGTTTTCTGGATCGGATTTGGCAACGTCGCTCCGATGGTTCGACGCCTGGCGATAGGTCGCCGAAGTCATGATCAAGCGGATGAGCTGTTTCTGGCTCCACCCTCGCTTGACGAACTCCGAGGCGAGCCAGTCGAGCAGCTCAGGGTGGCTGGGGGGCTCCGACTGCAAGCCAAAGTCGTCTGGGGTCCGGACTAGGCCTGCCCCAAACAGTTCCTGCCAGATACGGTTGACCGCGACGCGGGCCGTGAGTGGGTTTTCCGCGCTGGCAATCCAGCGGGCGAATTGTAAACGCGCGGGCTCGTTGTTTGCCTCGAATTGCGGAAGCACCGAGGGCGTGCCCGGCGCGACCTCGATACCGGGCGCCCGCCAATCCCCTCGAAGGGCAATGTGTGTCGCGACCGGCTCGGCACGCTCGATCATCGTGTAGGCCCGAGAAGGTTCTTGGAGCGTAGTTCGAAGCTCGGCTAATTTACTAGACGCCTCTTTGAGCTTTGCGGCGGTCGCTTCATCTTTAGCGAGGTCTGGACCATTGCGACCAACGAACCAGTCGGTGATCTTCTCGCGCTCAAGCTCGGTGAGGCTGGCGGCATCCGAGCGCATCAGCCAGTCCGCTCGGTCGTTCGCGGCGCGCCACTCGGTCGCGGAGTGGTCCCAATCGGTCCGCAAGCCCGGCTGGTCCATCGCGAGGATCATTTGCTCGCGCCAGGTCTGCTGGAGTTCTGGGATGCCGTACTCTTCAATGATCTTTTGACGCTTCTCACGGTAGGCGGGCAGGTCTCGCAGATAGGGGCCAACCTGCCCGGGAAGGGGGGCAATAACGTCGCGTTCAACAGCGTTGTTGAAGAGTGCGAAGAGTTGGTAGAACTCCTGCTGTGAGAGGGGGTCGAACTTGTGATCGTGACATTGGGCGCATCCGACCGTCAGTCCCAGCCAAACCGTCCCTACCGTGTTGATTCGGTCAAGGACTTCTTCAAAGCGTTTTTCGTCGACCTTCGTGCCGGCCTCGCGATTCTTGATACCGTTCCGCAGAAACCCCGTGGCCACGCGCTGTTCGGCTGTCGCGCCGGGCAAGAGGTCTCCCGCGATCTGTTCGATCGTGAACTCATCGAATGGCTTGTCGTTGTTGAGAGCCTCGATCACCCACTGCCGCCAGCGCCAGGCGTAGGGGCGTAGGGGGTCGCGCTCATAGCCGGCTGAATCGGCGTACCTTGCAGCGTCGAGCCAGGGGAGGGCCCAACGTTCGCCGTAGTACGGCGAACGGAGGAGCTCGTCGACGAGGCGCTCGTAAGCGTCAGGACGCTGGTCGGAGAGGAAGTGCTCAGCCTGTTCGGGTGTCGGCGGCAGGCCGGTCAGGTCGGAGTAGGCTCGGCGGAGCAGGGTGACACGGTCAGCCTCTGGGGATGGCGCGAGGTTCTGTTGTTCGAGCTTCGCGAGCACGAAGCGGTCGAGCGGGTTGCGGACGGCCGCTTCGTTTTCCGCATTGGGCGCGGTCACGCCTTTGACTGGTTGAAAAGCCCAGTGTTTGCGCCGCTCGGCGTCAGGCAGCCGATTGCTCCTTGATGTCGTCACTGGCCAATCCGCGCCGCTATCGATCCACTCGATCAGAGTCGCGATCTCGTCAGATGAAAGCGATTGGCCGGCCGGGGGCATCCTGAAGCCCTCTTTTTTACTAGAGATGCGAGCAATCAACTTGCTAGAGCTACTGACGCCAGGCTCAATTACTGATCCAGAGTACCCGCCCTTGAGAGCGGCCTCGCGGTCGTCTAAGCGAAGGCCGTTCTGCTGCTGCGAATCGCCGTGGCAGGCGTAACAACGCTGATGGAGAATCGGCTCGACATCGCGGGCGAAATCGACGGCCGCGTATGCAGGGCTGGAGAGCAGGAGGGCCGTAAGGACGAAACGGTTCATCGCGAACCTATTATAGATTCGCTAGCTGAAACGCGATTTGCGGGGCTCGCGAACCAGCGATCCCGAGTGGGGGTAAATGACCCAGCACTGCTCGACTCCGAAGCGCGTCCCCTGCCTCTCCTGTTCGCCGTGCGGCTCCGCACGCTTGGCTGCGGTTTCAACCTGAGGGGTTACAAGCGGTCGGAGAGGCTTCATGCCGTTAGGAATGTTAGCACTGCCCCGAGCGTCTGGATCAATCAAA
>Ga0315336_1006548_pt1 | contig 11835 bp, 12 predicted proteins | sample ASW5metaG_FD_204512 | JGI IMG/M metagenome (GOLD analysis project Ga0315336, IMG submission 204512) | Ammonia-oxidizing marine archaeal communities from Monterey Bay, California, United States - ASW #5 | ecosystem: Environmental > Aquatic > Marine > Intertidal zone | place: USA: California...
TCCGCTGTTGGTGGCAGCTCAGGCTCTGCATCGCGGATCACTCGCAGTGGTCGGCATTGCGGTTGACGAACTCGATCCTGTTCGGCACTTCGAGGATGAGGTCGGACTCAATTACACCTCGCTGGTAGGAAAAGCCGAGGCGCTCGCCCTAATGGAGCGCTACGGCAATTCCGGACAACTGCCGTTCACCCTGGTCTTTGACCGACAAGGGCGCCTGCGTTACATGAAAACTGGAGAAATCCGAGGCTCGGACCTCGACCAATGGCTTGCTGATCTTCTCTGAGGCAAATCGTTACCGTGACGTTCGGCTTGGAATAATTTCAAAAAACCCGATAACTTCATCGAAATAGTCGATAAATGTCTTTATCTGTACATAAAATCTCCAAAATGGTAAAATATACGCTAGCCTAGGAAACTAACGATGCCCGATATTCTGCTGCTTCACGGCCCCAACCTAAACCTGCTCGGTACGCGGGAACCGGGCGTCTACGGTGCGTGCACCCTCGAGGAAATCAATCACCGGGCGCTTGAGCAGTGTGATGCTGTTGGCGCTCGGCTTGAGACGCTCCAATCCAACAGCGAGTGTGAACTCGTTGACCGCGTTCAACTGGCGGGCACCGACGGGACGCGGTTCATCGTTATCAATCCGGCGGCGTTTACCCATACCAGCATCGCATTGCGGGACGCTTTCGCTGCTGTCGGGCTTCCGTTCATCGAGGTTCACCTTTCCAATGTGCATGCGAGGGAACCCTTTCGCCAGAAGTCATTTTTTTCCGACCTGGCGCAGGCTGTCCTCTGCGGGCTTGGACCGCGTGGCTATGCGGCTGCGGTAGATGCTGCGTTGGAGCAGTCGGGTTTTCGCACCACTCTCACCTAAAATCACGCGCCATGGATATTCGCAAAATAAAAAAACTCATCGAAATGCTCGAGGAATCTCAGCTAAGCGAAATCGAGATAACCGAGGGTGAGGAATCTATCCGCTTGAGCCGGGGTTCAGCAGCACCCAATGCCCCAGTGCTCGCCGCGGCCCTCGCACCCCCGAGTGCACCGGCCGAAGTGACGCCAAGTTACATTCCCCAGCCCACGATTCCTGTCGCTGATCCCGAAATCCCTGAACCTGATGAGACCATTGGCGCCCTGTGTTCGCCAATGGTAGGCACCTTTTACGCCTCACCCAATCCCGACTCCAAGCCTTATGTAGAGATCGGAAGCCGGGTCAGCGTCGGCGATACCCTATGCATGATTGAGGCTATGAAGATCTTCAACCAGGTGGATGCCGAAGTCAGCGGGGTGGTCAAAAAAATCCTGAAGAACAGTGGCGATCCCGTGGAATATGGAGAAACGCTGTTTATGATCGAGGAAGACGGCGGCTAACTTACTCCTGATGATCGATAAACTTGTGATCGCCAACCGCGGCGAAGTCGCGCTGCGGATTCTCAGAGCCTGTGGGGAGCTGGGCATCCGCACGGTAGCGCTGCACTCCGAAGCCGACGCGGACACCAAGTATGTGCGCCTGGCATCGGAATCTGTCTGCATCGGCCCTCCTGCGGCCGCTAGCAGTTATCTCAACATCCCGGCCGTCATTGCCGCCGCAGAAGTCACAGACGCTACCGCGATTCATCCGGGTTACGGATTTCTTGCCGAAAACGCCGATTTTGCAGAACACGTCGAACAAAGTGGTTTCATTTTCGTCGGACCGACCGCCGAGACGATCCGCCTGATGGGCGACAAAATTTCGGCGATTGACGCGATGCAAAAGGCGGGTGTGCCCTGTGTCCCCGGCTCCAACGGCTCCCTGCCGAATAATGCCGACGAGATCATGCGCATCGCCTCGGATATCGGATATCCCATCATCATCAAAGCAACCGCAGGTGGCGGGGGCAAAGGCATGCGGGTAGTGCACACCGAAGCCGCGCTGCTCAACGCCTGGCAACTGACCCGCAGTGAAGCCCAGGCAGCTTTTGGCAACGACACCGTATACATGGAGCGCTACCTCGAAAAGCCGCGCCATGTTGAGTTTCAGGTGCTTGCCGACACACAGGGAGAAGTGGTCATACTGGGTGACCGTGACTGTTCCATGCAGCGCCGGCACCAGAAAGTTCTGGAAGAGGCGCCGGCACCAGGCATCCCAGACGAGATGCGCGCCGAAATGAGTGAGCGCTGCGCCAATGCCTGTCGGCAGATCGGATACCGCGGCGCCGGCACCTTTGAATTCCTTTACGAAAACGGTGAATTCTTCTTCATCGAAATGAACACCCGTCTCCAGGTAGAACACCCGATTACCGAGGCGATCACCGGCATCGATATTGTCTGCGAGCAGATCAAGATCGCCGCCGGCGAACCCTTATGCGTGACACAAAAAGACATCCGCCTTCAGGGACATGCGGTGGAGTGCCGGATCAACGCCGAAAACGCCATCACCTTCTTGCCCTCACCGGGAACAATTACCCGCTATCACCCGCCAGGTGGACCCGGGGTTCGGGTGGATTCTCATATCTTCAATGATTACCGTGTACCCCCTTACTATGATTCGCTGATTGCGAAGGTCATCACCTACGGAGCAAATCGGGAACAGGCGCTACAACGGATGAGCGGCGCCTTGCGCGAGATGGTCGTGGACGGGATCGACACGAACATCCAACTGCAGCAGCGCATCGTCGACGATGCGGCTTTCCGGCGCCAACCTCTGGATATCCATTACCTGGAAAGACAGTTGTCCAGTTGACCGGCGACGGCGTTCCATCGTGAAAGCAGGGTTGCAGACCCATTGGTGGCGTATCTCGGTCACCATTTCCCTCGATGCGGCGGGTCGGATCGAAGAGACGCTAGAAGTGCTTGGCGCCCTCGCCGTCACGCGCACCGACGCTGGCGACTCCCCGCAGTTTGACGGCGTAGTGCCAGACCGGCCGCGCTGGGCCTTACAGTCCATCTCTGGGCTATTTCCGCCAGAAGCAGATATCCCAGCTCTCAAAGCGCAACTCATGGCAGTGGGTGGGGCCGGTACAGCGCCAGTTGCAGAGCACTTTGCCGATCAGGACTGGGAACTGTCGGGACGCGCTTCCTTTTCTCCGGTACGCATCAGTGATCATCTTTGGGTGTGCCCGCCCTGGAACCGGTTACCGGAAGCAGAGGACCGGGTCGAGGTCGTGATCACGCCAGGGCTCGCTTTTGGAACAGGCACCCACGCGACCACGCAACTCTGTTTGCAGCAGCTCGAACGCCAGATGCTGCGCGGGCGCACGGTGCTTGACTGGGGGTGTGGGTCGGGCGTACTGGCCGTTGCTGCATTGCTCTTGGGAGCGGCCGACGCGACCGCGGTCGATCTGGACCCTAAAGCGCTCGTGGCAAGCGGAGAAAACGCGGTACTCAACGGCGTGAATGACGCCCTGTCTGTATGCAGGCCAGATGAGGTGAACGGCCATGAGCAATATGACATTGTGGTCGCCAATATTCTTGCCGGGACCATCATGGATCTCGCACCGACCCTGGAGCGCCACTTGGTCCCGGACGGCATCTTGATCCTGAGCGGCATTCTTGCTGTCCAGACGGACCGAGTACAGGCGGCCTTTGCGCAGTACAATCTCAATCTGTCGCACCGCGAGGAATGGGCCTGTCTTTGCGGGTCGCGTATCGCAAGTTGAGTTTTGTTGATGGCTACTGTCGCACCCGCCCTGTTTCAGACCCGTTGCAGTTCCTGCGACGCCGTCCAGTCTGTCACTCAGGAAGTGCTGCAGACCAATACCGGTCTTCTTCACTGTGCCCACTGCGGCCAGATATTCAATGCCGCCTGGAGTTTGGTTGACCAGATTCCCAATCCCGCACGCGGGGTTGACCCCGCGTCTTCCCGGCAAGACCCTTCCCTTAGCGAGTATGGGCCGACCTCGTACGATGGTCAGACCCGCCCGCCTCGAGAAATCGCCGCTGAGGCCTTTGGCGCGGATTCACTTGCGGCCGAACAGGACGGGTTCTCGCAAATTTCTTCGTCAGTGGGTCTGCATAAACGCAAGGAGCCGACACTGGTCATTGGGGATTACGATGTCCCCCCGCCCCGCGGTGTCACGTCACCCGCTGGGGCTCAGGCACGATCTACCCGGCCGATGTCGCGAGGTCTGCCATTAGCCGGTGTCGCGTTCCTAGTCATTGCCCTTTTTGCTCAGGTCCGATTCCCTCTTCTGGAGGCCGTTGCCAGCGTAGCCGCGACGAGGCCGTCGCTCGGGGTGTTATGTCGTTATACCGGATGCCAACTGCCGGCACCGACAGAAGGCCCTGTGGTGAGCGTGACCCGAAGCAGTATGGACCTTCATCGGCACCGACCCGATGCACTGGTGCTGCGGATCCATCTCCTCAACCACAGCACCACGGTGCAGGATTATCCCGCCGTCGAAGTCACACTTAACAACGTCGTCGGTGAAGTAGTCGGTCGGCGGACTTATCTACCGCGGGAATTTGGCGTAACGGACGAGACCCGGAAACTGCAGGGTGAACGTGAAGCGGTAGTGACATTGGTGCTGGCGAAATCCGATCTGGCGGTAAGCGGTGTGACCGCAAGGGCGGTGCAGTTCTGATATGCCGGTGAGCGCCTGCACCGTCGATACCACTGGCGGCCTGACGATAGGCCACCTGGCACTAAAGGGCAGAGTGATTGCCGCGCCCATGGCGGGCGTTAGTGATCAACCCTATCGCTGTCTTGCCAGGCACTTTGGTGCCGCCCTCGCCGTCAGCGAAATGGTAAGCGCATCTCCGCAACTGCGGCACTCGCGCAAATCGTGCCAGCGAACAAACCATGACGGCGAAGCGGGCCCGGTCAGCGTCCAACTGTTGGGCGCGGATCCGGATCAAATGGCTGATGCGGCCCGCCATAACATCGCCAAGGGGGCCGACATCATCGACATCAATCTCGGTTGTCCAACCAAGAAAGTCTGCAAACGGCTGGTGGGCTCGGCGTTGATGCGTGATGAGTCGCTGGTCCGCCAGATCCTTGAAGCTGTTGTTTCAGCCTCAACCGTACCGGTGACACTCAAGATGCGGACCGGGTGGGACCGCAGCTCTAAAAACGCCCCGACCATCGCACGGATCGCTGAAGAGGTTGGCATCCAGGCCCTAAGTGTCCATGGCCGAAGCCGGGAATGCCGCTATCACGGTCCAATCGATTATGAAACGATCAGCCGGGTCAAGTCGTCGGTATCGATTCCAGTGATTGCCAATGGCGATATCGATTCACCCGAGACTGCGCTACAAGTTCTACGCACAACCGGAGCAGATGCGGTGATGGTTGGTCGTGCTGCCCAGGGGCAGCCCTGGCTACTTGAGCGCATCGCGGACGCGCTCGAACATCAGCCCGACCCGGGAGACCCCTCGCTAACAGATAAGCGCAAGACGGTGCTGACCCACCTAGAAGCGCTTTACGATTTCTATGGCGAAGAGCAGGGGGTACGTATCGCCCGAAAACATGTACAGTGGTACGCAGAGAAACTCGATGCCAGGCATCTGCTTGACCGCCGATGCAACGAAGCCCTAACCCCATTAATGCAACTCGAATGGGTCCGAGCCTTCTTCGAAAAAGTCGTAGACCGAAAACACACTGATGCCTGAAAAAACACCACCGCTTGGAGCTTGCGTTCGGCGTTCGCTGGATACTTACTTCAACGAACTTGGAGACACTGAAACCCAGAATCTACACGCCATGGTCGTCGCTGAAGTGGAAAAGCCGCTCTTGGAAGCGGTCCTTCAACGCACCGGTGGCAACCAGTTAAGAGCAGCGCGGATACTGGGAATCAACCGCAACACCCTGCGAAAGAAACTCGACCAATACGGATTGAAATGAATCCTGCTGTATCTCTAGCAGGCTTTTGCCGGACACGTCCCAACGACCACATCAATACACTGTTATGGAAACTGACCCCATGAGCGACAACGAGTACAGGCCCGTGCACCGGGCCCTCATCAGCGTCTCAGATAAGGCTGGTATCGTAGATTTTGCCAGACGACTGAAATCGGTCGGCGTTGAAATCCTCTCAACCGGCGGCACCGCCGCACTGTTACGCGATCACGATATCCCAGTAGTCGAGGTCTCTGAATACACCGGATTTCCTGAAATGATGGACGGACGTGTCAAAACACTGCATCCACGGATTCACGGTGGTCTGCTGGGGCGGCGGGGTATCGATGACGCGCAGATGGCAGACCACGGTATTCAGCCCATTGATCTTGTGGTGGTTAATCTCTACCCCTTCGCACAGACCGTCGCCCGTCCCGACTGCACTCGGGAAGAGGCAATAGAAAACATCGATATCGGCGGTCCCTCGATGTTGCGGGCGGCCGCCAAGAATCACGCGGCCGTCACCGTCCTGGTCGATGTCGGAGACTATGACCTGGTCGCGCAGGAAATCGAAACATGCCAAGGGGTATCCCGGTCAACCCGCGAACGGCTCGCGGCATTGGCATTCAGCCACACCGCGCATTACGACGGCATGATCTCGAACTACCTGACCACCGACTCGGACGACGGCTTTCCCGAAACACTCAATCTGCAGTTTCGCAAACACCAGACCATGCGCTATGGCGAGAATCCTCACCAGCGCGCCGCCTTCTATCACGATACCGATCCGGCCGAGGGCACCTTGGCCTGCGCCCGGATACTCCAGGGCAAAGCACTCTCATTCAACAATGTTGCCGACGCCGATGCGGCGCTCGAGTGTGTCAGCGCTTTCGCGAAGACAGCTTGCGTTATCGTCAAACATGCCAACCCCTGCGGCGTTGCCGTCGCAGAAACGACCTTGAGTGCCTATGAGGGCGCTTATGAGACCGATCCCACGTCCGCATTCGGTGGCATCATTGCTTTCAATCGCCCACTGGATGGTGACACCGTCACCGAAATTCTGACGCGCCAATTTGTCGAAGTCATTCTGGCGCCCGAGTTCACTGAAACTGCAAAGACTGCCCTTGCAGGCAAACCAAACATCCGGGCACTTGAAGTGCCTCGCATCGACGCCAATGCCTTTGCCCAGCAGAATCTCAAGCGGGTCGGTGGTGGCTTACTGGTTCAGGATCAGGACATGGGACGCATCTTACCGGACGCGCTTAAGATCGTTTCCAAGTGCTCGCCCAGTTCCTCGCAGCTTGCAGATCTGCTGTTCGCCTGGACCGTAGCCAAGTTCGTCAAATCCAACGCCATTGTTTACGCCCGTGACCAGCAAACCATCGGAGTGGGTGCCGGTCAGATGAGTCGTGTGTACTCCGCCCGAATCGCCGGTATCAAGGCTGCCGATGAAAAACTTCAGGTTGTGGGATCGGTCATGGCTTCGGACGCCTTCTTCCCTTTTCGCGACGGCATCGACGCCGCAGCCAAAGCCGGTATTCAGGCAGTAATCCAGCCCGGCGGCTCCCAACGGGATGATGAGGTGATTCAGGCTGCGGACGAACATGGCATCGCGATGGTGTTTACCGGCATGCGCCACTTCCGTCACTGACCATGCGGGTGCTCGTTATCGGCAACGGCGGTCGTGAGCATGCGCTCGCCTGGAAACTAGCAGACTCCCGTGACGTGGAGCGAGTCTTTGTGGCTCCCGGCAATGCGGGTACCGCAACGGAACCCGGCGTTGAAAACCTGTCCATCCCGGTTGACGATACGGACGCGCTGATCCTCGCTGCACGGGATCATCAGATCGACCTCACTGTTGTCGGACCGGAAGCGCCTCTGGTAAACGGCATCGTGGACCGTTTCGAAAGTGCGGGCTTACCCTGCTTCGGACCCAGCGCAGGACCCGCGCAGCTCGAGGGCTCAAAAAGCTTTACCAAAGCCTTTCTTGACCGTCACAACATTCCAACCGCATCCTGGCAGGCATTTACCGACCCGGAATCTGCGCGCCGGTATATTGAATCTCAGGACGTTCCGCTGGTGCTCAAGGCCGATGGACTGGCCGCGGGCAAAGGCGTCATTATCGCGAACGACCGCGACCAGGCGCTTGCCGCGGTCGATGAAATTCTGGTGGATCAGCGCTTCGGCAGGGCCGGCCAGCGTCTCGTCATTGAAGACTTCCTCGAAGGTGAGGAGATCAGTTTTATCTGTGTTGCGTCGGGAACCCAAGTAGTACCGCTCGCCACCTCGCAGGATCACAAGGCACGTGAAGCCGGTGACCGTGGTCCCAATACCGGGGGGATGGGTGCCTATTCTCCAGCGCCTCGGGTCGATGCTGAACTGCATCGACGCATAATGGATGAAGTGATCCATCCAACCGTCCGGGGACTCACCGAAGAAGGGATGCCTTATCGTGGATTTTTGTACGCCGGACTGATGATCGATACACAAGGGAACCCTCGGGTGCTTGAGTACAACTGCCGCTTTGGAGACCCCGAAACCCAACCGATTCTAATGCGCATGCGTTCAGACCTTGCTGGACTGTGTCAGGCAGCGCTGGATGGCGAACTTGATCGATTCGAGATTGAATGGGACCCGCGCTTTGCGCTGGGGGTGGTGATGGTGGCCGATGGATACCCCGGCGAATATCCCCGCGGTGACAAAATCAGCGGACTGCAGGACATCAGGTCGGATAACATTAAGGTCTTCCATGCCGGAACCCGGCAGGAATCAGGGCAGACCATTACCGACGGCGGACGAGTACTGTGCGTAACGGCGCTCGGCGCAACAGTAAACGACGCTCAGCGGGAGGCCTATGCTGCGGTGAGCACTATCCACTGGCCTGGTGCGGGCTGGCGGCCGGACATCGGCTGGCGCGCCTTGAACCGATAATCGAACGATGCGGCTGATTAATAACACCGACAATGCCTTTTAGCCTTCTGTAAACCTTCATAATGATTAAAAAAAGAGAAGCTATGAAAACACCTTTTGTTGCCGTCCTCATGGGCTCGGACTCCGACCTCAAGACTGTTCAAAATACACTCGATACGCTGGACCTCATGGATATTTCCTGGGAAGTCCGGATTACCTCTGCACACCGCACCCCTCAGGATACCCACCGCTACGTCGAGGACGCCACCGAGCGCGGCTGTGCTGTCTTCATTGCCGCGGCTGGCCTGGCTGCGCATCTTGCCGGAACGGTCGCTGCTCTAACCATTCGCCCGGTCATCGGAATTCCGATGGATGGTGGGCCGCTCAACGGGCAGGATGCACTGCTGTCCACGGTCCAGATGCCCGGGGGCATTCCCGTGGCCTGTGTCGCAATCGGCAAAGCAGGTGCAAAAAATGCGGCCTACCTTGCCGCACAAATTATGGCCACTGCCGACTCCGATCTCGCGGCCCGGCTGACGCGTCAACGAGAAACCGACGCCCAGGCCGTACGCGACAAGAACCAAGCACTTCAGGCATCGCTGGAATCGACAAGCGCCTGACAAGGAATCTGCCAGCCGCGGTGGAATGCCTGAAACGCGGCGGGGTGATCGCCTATCCTACCGAGTACTGCTTCGGGCTCGGTTGCGACCCGACGAATGAAAGTGCGGTTCGGCGGATACTGACGATGAAACGCAGACCCTGGCAACAGGGACTGATCGTCATCGCCGACCGACCCGAACGTTTGCAGGGGATCATCGATGGGCATTGTCCAGAATTGATGGCACCGGCACTTGCCTCCTGGCCGGGCCCGTACACTTGGCTGCTACCGGCAACAGCCCAAGTTGCTCCCTGGCTTAAAGGTCGACATCCCACCATCGCCGTGCGGGTGACGGCTTTTCCGCTGGCGCGCCAACTGTCTCACGACAGTCGGATGTCCCTCGTCTCCACAAGCGCCAACCGGTCGGGCCGGCCACCACTGCGTGAGGGCAGGGCAGTGCTGGCAGAATTCGGTAAAGCGATCGATCTTATTCTGGACGAAAGGGTGGGCACTGCGACGGAGCCCAGTACGATTACCGATGCAGCAACCAGGGTTACCCTTCGAGGCTGAGGCGCCAATCACTTGCAACCACGATATGAACAGTTCTGAAACGCTTGGCCAGGTAACGCGGTATTTGCAAGATCTCCAGGCACGTATCTGCACCGGCCTCGAGGAAGCCGACGGCGGTATCGCAACCTTTCATGAGGATGCCTGGAAGCAGGAAAATGGTACAGGACGCACCCGCATTCTGAGTGCAGGCGAGGTGTTCGAGCAGGCTGGGGTCAACTTTTCCCATGTACACGGGTCAGCGTTACCCGCTGCCGCATCGTTGAGGCATCCGGAACTTGGTGGCAGTCCATTTGAAGCGACGGGAGTATCGCTGGTGGCTCACCCGCATAACCCCTTTATCCCTACCTCCCACATGAATGTCCGGTTCTTCTGCGCGCAGACCACACAAGGGCCGGTATGGTGGTTCGGTGGGGGCTTTGACCTCACACCATACTATGGTGACGAGGCTGATGCCGTTCACTGGCACCAGACGGCACTGAAGGCTTGCTCGCCGTTTGGCAGTGACCTCTACCCGAGATTCAAAGCAGCTTGCGATGACTATTTCCAACTGCGGCACCGAAACGAGCAGCGCGGCATCGGCGGCCTTTTCTTCGATGACTTCAGTGAGGGGGGCTTTGATCACGCGTTTGCCCTGACCCGCAGTATTGGCGATCACTTCCTGCCCGCATACCTGCCGATTGTGGCCCGACATTGCGACACGCCATTTTCCCCCCATCACCGTGAATTTCAACTGTACCGCCGGGGGCGCTACGTCGAGTTCAATCTTGTCTACGATCGGGGCACCCTGTTCGGCCTGCAGAGCGGTGGGCGGATTGAGTCCATCCTGATGTCCCTGCCCCCTAATGTCGCCTGGCGCTACGGCTGGCGGGCCGAGCCAGGTAGTCCTGAGGAGAAGCTGGTTCAGAACTTTCTCAGACCGCGGGATTGGCTAGCAGAGTCGGGCAAGCAGGGCTCGTCCTAGGCATTCACGTGACTCGTCGGTTTTACACCCTACTGCTGTGGCTTGCGTTACCGGTCGTGATGATCCGCCTGGGATGGCGGGCACTGAGTAGTCCCGGATATCGTGGCCGTATCAGTGAACGTTTTGGTGGGGGCGTGCGGGATAACCGATGCTGTGATCTGTGGATCCATGCCGTCTCGGTAGGAGAAGTCAAGGCGGCAACCCCACTGGTGCAGCGACTTCTCAAAGAAAAAAAACATCTGAATATCATCATCACCACGATGACGCCAACGGGTGCCCAACAGGTTGTCGATACCTTCGGCAACGAGGTTCGCCATCGTTTTGCGCCCTACGACTACCCTTTCGCCATCCGACGTTTTATCAATCAGTTTTCGCCACGACTGCTGATCCTCATGGAAACCGAGATCTGGCCCAACATGATCCGTATCTGTCATCAGCAGGGGATAGCGGTGGCCATGGCAAATGTTCGCCTCTCCGCACGCTCAGCGCGGGGCTACCGTTTTGTTCTGCCTTTGGTGCGCGACGGGCTTAGCAAGGTGTCGTTGTTTGCCGTGCAATCCGAAGCGGACCGCAAACATCTGCTCTCCCTGGGAATCGATGCCTCAAGAACGCACCGAACCGGCAGTATGAAATTCGAAATTAGAATGCCCGCCAGTGTGAATGAAGTCGCACAGGCTGTACGACGGGACTGGAGTCCAAATCGCCCCGTGATCGTCGCAGGCAGCACTCATGATGGAGAAGAGAGTCTGCTGCTACGTGCATTCCAATCACTGTGCACTGAATTTCCAGATCTTCTGCTGGTGATCGCTCCGCGTCATCCCGAGCGCTTTGACGCCGTCATGCGGCTCGCGGCCCGGAGTAATTTGGGAGTAAGTCGAAGAACGAATCAGGCCGGTGCACTGGATGCTGCGGTCCAGATTCAGATTGCTGACACCATGGGAGAATTGCCGGTGCTGTACGGCGCCGCCGATATCGCCG
>Ga0315336_1006550_pt1 | contig 11830 bp, 5 predicted proteins | sample ASW5metaG_FD_204512 | JGI IMG/M metagenome (GOLD analysis project Ga0315336, IMG submission 204512) | Ammonia-oxidizing marine archaeal communities from Monterey Bay, California, United States - ASW #5 | ecosystem: Environmental > Aquatic > Marine > Intertidal zone | place: USA: California...
CTGACGCGCCTCCTCGAGCTGCGACGCCCCGGGACCTCGATCTGCACGGTGGACACCCAGAAGGGGCCCGGGCGGAAAGTGGGTGAATCCACGGTGGAGATCGGCGCCCACTTCCTCCATACAAGCCTGCAGCTCGATTCGGTTCTGCGCAAGACGCAGTTACCCAAGAACGGCCTGCGCTTCTGGTTCGACAACGAGGAGCATTCCCTTTCTCTCGCAGAAGCATCCGAGGACGGCCCCATGACTTTCTCCTACTGGCAAGGTTATCAGGTCGACCGCGAGATCCTCGAGAATACGCTCCTCGATGCCAACAGGAGCGGCGGCGCAACGCACCACTTCGGTGTTTCCGATGTACGCCTGGAAAACCCCCATGGCAACGTGGGAACCCACCGCGTTTCTTTTGCGCGCGATGGCGAGCGCCAGGAGATCACCTCCCGATGGGTCGTAGATGCGACCGGAATTCGGTCCCTCTGGGGGAGGGCTTCCGGCCTCATCGAGCTGGAGGACCGCGTTCCGCATGGGGCCTGCTGGGCAAGATTCAGAGGCTTTCGTTCGCCGGATTCATTTTTGAAAGAACACGGAGCCGGGAAAGCCATCTTCGGAAGCCGCCTGTTGTCCACCAATCACCTCATGAACGAGGGCTACTGGATCTGGTGGATCCCGCTCTCCGGAGGCCTGATGAGCGTCGGAGTCGTCTACGACGCGACCGTACTCCGGGACCCTCCGCGGAACCTCGACGAGCTCGTCCGCTTTGTCCGGAGCCATCGGATGTGCGCGGAGCTGATGGAGGACGCCGAGCCGGTGGATTTCGGCCGTCTCGGAAAGTTTGCGTTCAGGCCGGAGCGATATTTTTCCACAGAGCGCATCGCCGCGATCGGACACGCCGCGGGCTTTGTCGACCCTTTCTACTCCAGCGGCCTGGACTTCATCGCGCTGGAGTCGGAATACCTCTGTGACCTCATCTCCCGGGATCTGGGCGGCGAGGGACCGCAGCCGGAACGCGTGGAGGCCTACAACAGCATGCTCCTGGCTTTTTACGAGCACATGGTCGGCGTGGTCCGCGATGTTTACAAGACCTTCGGCTCGTACGAGATCAGCGTCCCCCGCTATCGCAGAGACCTGCACCTCTACTGGAGCATTTACGTATGGCCTTACTTCTCGGGGGAGTTCCTCGACCCGGACTTCGTCCGTAGATTTCTTCCCCTGGCCAAAGAGACGCTACGACGCGGTAAATTCTTCAACCGTCTGTACGTGGACGTTTACCGCAGGCTCAAGGCCCGCGGAGAGCTGCATCGCTCCAACCGAGGCGGGTACGCCTTCAACCAGCTCGGTTTCGGGCTCATTGCTTTCGTCGGCTTCGAGCAGCAGATGGGCTCACCGATGGACATCGAGCGAGCACGCCGCTTCCTCCAGGAGATCGATACGGCGACTTTTCTCTCCATCCTGGACATCCTGTTTCAGGGAAAGGACTCTCCTCTCAGCCGCATGCTGTTCGACACGCTCCACGGACCGACCCTCGAAGATCTCATGGAATGGGAGGGCGGACGGGGATTCGCTGACGGCTTCTGGGACGAGGTTTTCCGCCGCATGACGGAAGCCGCGCGGGAGAACCTCGCCCGCCGCGGCCTCGAGCTTTCGGGGCTGGAGATCTGCAGGTCCAACTTCGGCAAGGTACGGGAGCACCTACTCGAGTTGTGCGCCGGTGACGAAGACTCGCGGCGAGCTGTGGAGGCGTATTGCAACGAGCCCCCAGAGCTCGAGGGGCTCCCAGGCGTAGAGCCGATGCGAGATCACATCCAACCCCGCGGCGACTGGACCTTCTCCCACACCCCGTGGGCCGTCGAGCCCCTGAACATGAAGACGGTTTATGAGCTCATGGAGAACTGGAACTATCGGTGAGGCAGGACCCCGGTTTTTTCACCACGTTTTTTTCTCCCATCCCCGTCCCCCTGCCCCTCCCCGTTCCCCCTCACCCCACACGCACCCTCCGCAACCCCCGCCCCACGAGCGCGATGAAGTCCTCGACCAGGGTCACCGTTGCGGGCAGAAGCAACGTGGTCAGGAATGTCGATACGGAAATTCCACCGGCAACCACGAGGGCCATGGAAAAGTAAGACATTCCGCCCAGTGACGGCTTCTGCACGATGATGGGCGCAAGACCGAGGAGTGTGGTCAAGGCGGTCATGATGATCGGTCTCAGTCGCTCTCTTCCACCCTTCAACATCGCGTCATAGCGCGACAGGCCCGCACGCTGATAGGCATTGACGTGCTCGATCATCACGATGCCGTTGTTGACCACTATCCCGATGAGAAGCAGGCTTCCGACCGCGGCCGCTTGATTGAAGTCAGTCCCCGTAAGATACAGCGTCCACATTGCCCCGGACAGAGCGAAGGGGAGCGCGATCATCAGCGCCAGCGCCCGCTGTACGGATTCGAACAGCCCCGACATGACGGCGAAGACCAGCAGAAGGGCGAGCAGCAAGTTCACCAGGAACTCTCGCGAGCGCTCCTTCTCTTGCTGCTGCCACGCTCCAAAGGTCCAGGAGTAACCATACGGAAAGCTCATGGCGTCGAGGGCCGCCCTCACCTTGGGTAGGTGCTGCTCCCGAGTTCCCTGCTCGTATTCGGCCCCGACCCACACGCTGGTCCTGCGCCCGTCGCGCACGATTTTGTGAGGCCGTCGATGCTCCACGAACGTGGCCAGCGCGGCCAGGGGCACCTTCTCACCGCCATCGCTCCACATGGGAAGGTTGTGAAGTTGCGAAAGGCTCTCGACTTCCTGCTCCTCCAGAGTCAGGCGCATCTCCGTTTCTCCATCAGGCGTGCGGAAACGCTGCAGTCTGCGGCCGCGAAACGTCAGCCCCACGGTATCGGCGAGTTGCTCGCTCGACACCCCATACCGCGCCACGAGGTCGCGGTCCATCGTCACGTGCAGTTCCTGCCGCCCCTGTCGGCCGCTGGAGTAGGCAGTGCTGAGCCCGTCAATCCCCTCCATGCGTTGACGCGCCTGGTCGGCCAGCTCGGCAAGGACGTCGTAGTCGTCGCCGACGATCTGCAACCCGATGCGCTTGCCGTGAGCCTCGCGCAAGACTTCCAGGCTCGGTCGGACCTCGGCCTTGGCCCCGGGGAAGTCTGGCAAGAGTTCCCGCATTCGGGCTCGCACCCGGGCGAGGTTCTTCTCGGTGGCCTGCCCCTCTTTCAGATAGACCCGTACGGCCGCGTGTCCTTCTCGCCACCAACTGTAGATCGATGCGGCCCGGAGCTCTTCACGATGCGGTTCAAGAATTTTCTCGGCCTGGGTCACGAGGACCTCTACCTTCTCCAGGCTCATTGGCTCACTGAATTCGTAGCGCCCTGTTACGTGGAGCGGGGTTCTGCCCGAAGCGAAGTTCATGTCCACCTTACGGAACGGATAGATGGCAGACACCGTGACGGCAATGCCGATCGTGGGGGCCAACCACCGGCGCCGAAGGTTGAGCTCCAGGAGCCGCACGTAGCGAGTCTCGAGCCAGACCATCCACCGCTCCCTGGGTCGCGGCTTCGCCTTGAGGAACCAGGAGGTCGCCAGAGGAATCAGCGTCTGACTGATAAATAAAGATGCCAGAAGGGTGAGGCAGACGGTGATGCCGATCTCTTTGAACTGGATATTCATCCTGCTCGGCTTGTTGAAAACGATCGGCAGGAAGACGATGACCGAAGTGAGCGTCGCGGCGATGATTGCCGTGGAGACCTCCCGTGCGCCCAAACGTGCCGCTGTCTTGGGGTCGCGGCCCTTCTCCTGGTGTCGAAAAATGCTCTCTATGACCACCACGGCATTGTCCACGAGCATCCCGATGCCCACGATGAGTCCCAGCAGCGTCAAGGTGTTGAGCGTACTCCCCTGGGCCCAGATGAACCCACAGGTCACGATGAGCGAAAATGGAATGCAGAGGACGCAGATCAGGGTCGTGGACCAGCGCCGAAGAAAAACATAAAGGACCATGGAGGCCAGGAGAGCTCCGATGATCCCGGTGAAAAAAAGCTCTTCCAGCGTCTTCTTGATCTCTCTACCCTCGCTGAACCGAACCAGAAGGCTCACCCCTGCAAGTGCCGGGTCGTCATCCATCCGGGCGATGCGCTCCTCCACTGCATCGCACACCTCAAGCGAGTTGGCCTGGGATTCAGCGCTGACCGTAATGCCAACAGCGAAGTTTCCGTCCAGGTGCCGGCCATACTCCAAAGGAGGCTCTTCGTAGATGACGTCCGCCACGTCACGCAAGCGCAGGCCGTCGGATCGCAACACCAGTTCCCGAATCTCTTCCACGGCTCTGAAGCTTCCCAGAGTACGCACGGTGTAACGGCTGTCGCCGTCGGTAATTTCGCCCAGGGACTGGTCGAAATTACTCGAGCCAAGAATGCGCGACACCTCGCGTACGTCGATACTGTGCAGCTCCAGATCGGCCAGCCTCAGATTGATGCGGACCTCCCGCGGGTTGACACCGTCCAATCGCACCTGTGCCACGCCCGGGACCCTCTCGAGAGGTTTGATGACCCTACGTTGCAGCACGGCATAACTCTCACTGAGGTCGAGCTTGGAGCTCAGCCGGCTACTGAGGATGGGGTCATCCACATCGTCCGCGTGCCCACCCCTCCCGACCCTGATGTCCTCGATGTCCTCCGGCAGCTCTCGCCGGATGCGGTTCAACTTCTCCCAGATTTCGGCGCGTGCCAGGTGCAGGTCCGCTGACCAGTCGAAATGCAGCCACACGGTGCCGCCGCTGGCGCTAGACTGCGACGAGAGTCTCTTGAGGCCGTTGACCGATCCGAGCACATCTTCGATCGGTCGGACGATCAGGCGTTCCACCTGGTCCGGAGACGCGTTGGGGTAGGGCACTTTGACATACAGCCGGGGAAATTCCATATCGGGGAGAAAGGCCAGCGGCAGTCGAACGAGGGCTACACCTCCTAGCACCACCAAGCTGACGATCATCATCAGGGTGGTCACGTGACGCCGGATCGCGAGCTCGGGAAGGCTCAACGAGAATCGCCCTCCGCCCTGCCTTTCATACCGTCGACCCCCGCAATTGCCTCGGGGGCTCCTGAGGGAGCACCCATGTAGGCGGCGGGAATGACGACGAGGGTCAGAAGCGTGCTAACGAAGAGCCCCGACGCGACCGCAATCGCAAGGGGGGAGCGCAACTCGGCCCCTTCACCCCAGGCCAGCGCCATGGGTAGAAGCCCCAGGATAGTGGTCAAGGTGGTCATGATGATCGGTCGCAGGCGCATGTGACCGGCCTGGATAACGGCTTCTTCCTTGTCCACCCCGGCGCGACGCAAACGGTTGATCGTGTCGATAAGGACTATGGCGTTGTTGACCACGATACCGACCAGCAGGATGGTCCCGATCAGCACGATCACGCTGATCGCGGTTCCCGTTACGAGCAGCCCGGCTACCACGCCTACAAGCGAAAGTGGAATCGTGAAGAGCACAATCAGGGGATGCAAGAAGGACTCGAAAGTCGACGCCATCACCAGGTAGACCAGGAATATGGCGAGCCCGATCGCGAAGCGAAGACTCTCGAAAGAGACCTTCATCTCGCGATTCTGCCCGCCGAGCTCGGTGGTGAAGCCACGGGGCAGGGGCACCGTGAGGATGGCCTCTTCGACGGTTTCGATGGCCGACCCCAAAGTTCTGCCTTTGAGGTTGGCCGTGATCACCGCCGCGCGCTGCTGCCCGAGACGGTGGATCTCCGCCGGTCCCCGATCGACGGACACATCGGCCACGGTGAGAAGGCGCAGCGGAGTACCGTCAGGACCGGAGACTACAAGATTGCGAATGTCCTCCATGGATGATCGGTCCCCCTCCCGGTTACGGATGCGGATATCGATCTGACGGTCCGCATCCTTGAAACGCGTGGGGACGACACCCTGGACACGATTCTTGAGCGTTTCGGACAGCGAGCCCATCTCGAGCCCCAGCGCGGCCAGGCGGGGGCGGTCAAAAACGACCTGGAGCTCCGGGTTCCCGGCCTCGAGCGAGGAGCGTACGTCCACAAGTCCGCTCACAGTGGCAAGGTGCTTGGCCAGCGCGATGGAATAGACTCTGAGCCCCTCCAGATTGTCCCCGTAAGCCACCACCTCGATGGGCGTCTTGAGGCTGAAGTAGGAAGGCCTTCCAAACTTCGCCTCGAGGTCAGGGATGTCCGCGAACTGCGCGCGCAGACTTTTGGCCACCCGCGCCTCACCCTCCCCATCCGTGCGGTCTTCCATCACCACGTTGAGCTGCCCGAGGTTCTCGGCCTTCATATTCATGGACATTCCACCCGCAACGAGTCGACTCCCCACCGTCGAGTAGTACCGTTCGACCCCGTCCTCCGCAGCCGCTGCTTTCTCCATCCGACGCAGAACCCGGTCCGTGGCGGCCAGGGAAGTGCCCTCCGGCAGGCTCACCTCGAGAAAGAACTCGCCCTCAGTCAGCTGGGGGATCAGCTCGGTGCCGAGCCACCTCAGGGCACCGATCGATGCAAGGAAGAGACCGAAGGCCGCGGCGAGGGTGACCCAGCGCCTGCGGACCGCGGCCCGCACAAGGCGGTCGTAGGCCCTCGAGAACGCACCCAGAGTCATTTGCTGCTGAGGGCTGGGCGCGACAGGCAGCGAACGAGTCTGTCGACCTTTACTTCCGATGGCGCTGAGCATCGGAATCATCGTCACTGCCACGAGCAGCGAAGTCGCGAGGCTGATCGTGACGGTGAGCGCCTGATCCTTGAAAAGCTGACCCGCGATGCCTTCGACAAAGGCGATGGGTAAAAACACGGCAACCGTGGTGAACGTGGAAGCGACCACCGCAGGCCCCACATCCGTGGCGCCCTCGACCGCTGCCTGCCTCCGGTCGAGACCCTCCTGGCGCTTCCTGAACACAGATTCCAGGACCACGATGGAGTTGTCAACCAGCATGCCCACGCCCAGGGTCAGGCCTCCAAGCGACATGATATTCAGTGAGATGTCCATCCGGTACATGACCATGAACGTGGCGATGACCGAGAGCGGAATAGAAGTAGCGATGATGAGCGTGCTGCGTAGATCCCGCAGAAACGCGAACAGCACCAGCACAGACAGCAGGCCGCCGATGAGGGCAGCGTTCCGGACCTCGTTCACCGCTTGCTGAATGAAGCCGGACTGATCGAAAAGAACCGTGAGGGTTTGCCCCGGCGGAAGCTTGGCCTGCCACGCAGCGAGCCCCTCTCGAACCCGCCGAGCAACAGTCACGGTGTTGGCGTCCCCTTCCTTGTAGAGAGAGATTTCCACCGACTCCCTCCCTTCCGCGCGCATGATCTCCTCGCGGTCCTTGGCTCCCCTACGGACCTGGGCTACCTCCCCCAGCCGCACGGCTGCCGCGTCCTTCTGCCAGATGATGAGGTCGGCAATCTCCTCCAGGTCATCGAACTCGTTCACGGTACGGATGAGATATCGACTCTCCTCCCCGCGAAGCGCCCCACCGGGTACGTTCACGTTGGCCATACCCACCGCGTTACGAACCTGTTCCAGGGGAATCCCCAGCGCCGCAAGACGCTCTTGATCCACCTCGATTTGAATCTCCTCTTCGAGTCCACCCCGGATCTGCGCCGCAGCCACGCCCCGGATGGTCTCGAAGTCCTGCTTGATCTTCATCTCTGCGAGATAACGCATGTCACCGAGATCGTCGCCTCCGGCGAGCGCCAGGCGCATGATCGGATCGAGGGAGGGGTCGAAACGCAGAACGATGGGGTCCTCCGCGTCTTCAGGCAAGATCACGCGGTCCAGCTTTTCACGGGCTTCCATGGAGAGGAGATCCATGTCGGAACCCCAACCGAACTCGAGCGTGACCTCGGAGGACCCCGGCCGCGAGATAGAATGCACGGTCTCGAGCCCTCGCAACACGCCGACCGCCTCCTCGATCGGACGCGTGATGAGGTATTCGACTTCCTGCGGCGCCGTGTTCGGAAAGTCCGTCTGTACGGTCAGCGAAGGGTAGGCGATGTCCGGAAAGAGCTCGAGGGGAAGGCGCGAATATCCGACAAAGCCGAAAGCGGCCACGGCCACGGCCACCATGAGGACTGTGATTCGGCGGCGGACCGCGAAATCGACCAGAGGCCGCATCAGGAACCCAGGCTTTCGGAGTCCGGGCTCGGGGTTTTGGGTGGGTCGTCTTCGAGGATTTTCAGGGGGGAGCCGTGCTCGAGGGATCGTTGTCCCTTGATGACCACCCGCTCGCCGGGATTGACTCCACTGAGGATCTCCGCGTGGTTGCCGTCGGTGAAGCCCACCTTTACGACGCGCCGCTCGGCCGTGTTACCGGCGGCGACGAAGACCACCCGGTCACTCTCCTCGCTGATCACGGAGGCGCGGGGCACGAGTGTGGTCGCCGGGTGGCAGTCGGTCACGATGTGCACCTTGGCGAAATCTCCCGGGCGCGTGTCATCAGGATAGTCCGGCACCTCAATGGTAACCTTGATGGTGCCGGTCTTCGGATCGATCGTCGGGCTAACGAGCACGATGCGACCCTTGAGGCGCTGCCCGGTGCTGTCGATGACGAGCTCGACCTCCTGCTCCAGCTTGATGGCTCGGAAAGCCTTGGAAGGCACGTGCACCCTGGCCAGAAGAGGGTCAAAATCAGCCAGTGAAAACAGCGCCGTCCCGACGCTGACGTTCTGCCCCTCGTCGACGTAGCGGCGAACGATCCGCCCGTTGAAGGGAGCTGTAACGGCAGTGTAGGACAGGCTGAGACGCGCAAGCCCTTCGGCGACCCGCGCATTGCCAAGCTCGTTCTTGATACTCTCGAACTCCTCCACCGAGATCAGGTCCTTCGCGATTTCCTCCACGCGGGCGTGCTTCGACTCGAGATTCCTGGTGTTCGACTCCGCCTCCTCGAGGCGCAGTCGGTATTCATCGTTCTCGATAAGGAGTAGGTTGCTGCCCTCCTTGACTTCGTGCCCTTCCTCCACGGGGATGGAATGGACGATCCCTTCTACACGCGCCAGGAGTTCGGCGTCCCTGTCCACCTCGAGCGTGGCGGTGGCCTCGTAGTAGCTCAAGATGGGACCGATGACCGCGGGCTTCACCGCCACGGGAGTGAGGGACTGGGCGGGATGTCCAGGCCCGCTCTGCCCATCTTCGGCGGGCGCCGTACCCTCCTTTCCGTCCTGGCTACCGGTGCATCCGGCGACGACAAGGATGAAGGGCAGAACGCTCCTTCGTCCCTTTGTCACGAAAGACGAATAGAAGTTTTCCTCAGCTGCGCGCAAGCCGGTGTTGCTCTCTCTCCCACATTCGGTTGGACCTCCCTGGAGGCCACAAAACGGACCCATTCTCCACGGTTACGCCGCAGGATGGAAACGATTTCTCGCAAGCTTACCGGCCCTTCATACGTTGGAGTTTTAGGACAGCCCGAATCGGTGTTCAGTGTTCGGTGTTCAGGGTCGGAATTCAGAGTTTCACCGACCTGGCAAGCTTCTTCTTCCTGCCTTTCCTGAAGACTGAACACCCAACACTCCAAGCCAGGACCGCAGCGACCGCCTCGAAAACCGCGTACGCTCAAGCTCAGACGCAGGCGCTCAGTTAGCGGATACGCGGCCGCGGCGCTCGCCGCCCAAGCGTTGGAAAAGCTGGGCGCGGGTGCGCTCGGTACGCACCAGCTTGCTGTGGAGAGTCTCGCGCCTCTGGCGTATCTGGGTCAAAAACTTTTTGCTTTGACTCAACGCTTTCTCGACGACGGCGATGGAGCGACCCAAGCGTCCGTCGAGGAAGATATCCTGGAACAGGCCGTCGAGGAAATGGACCAGAATGGGCTCGAAGCCATCGGTCCGCAGCTTGATGTTCACGACACAGCAGAGTTCCTTCTGCGCCAGCTTCAGGTTCCGGTTGGCTCCATCGATCATTTCCTTTGAGCGGCCGATATTGGAGTGGCGAAACAGATCGCTCGAGTAGCCCTCCTCCACCCAGGACTCGATGTCGAAGCTTCCCTTGGCCGTAATCAGAAAGGCCCGCGAGCTCTTGATATAGTCGACGTTGCGCGACAGGTAAAAAAGGCCCTCATCGAGGTTTATGGCGTCCTCGGTCAACGAGTTCCACAGCTCTTCGATTTTCTTGAACTCGTCAGTCACCTTACGCATCTTCGAGGAGTGCGCAGGCGCGAGGTTTCTGAGCGCCAGGTTCCGCTCTTCCTCGAGGACCGACCGCTTCTTGCCAAACCCGCTGAAGCTCGACAGCTTGATTTCAATGCTCTCCTGCTCGCGGAGCAAAATTTCTCTTTCGTCGCGAACCATCTCGAGGACACCGGCAGAGATGAAGTCCTCTTTGGCGCGCGAGGAAAACGGGCCCTCTTCTGCTCGGCCTTTATCCACTCGGGCCCGCTCCATCGTCACCTGCTGAGCGACCTTCTCGAACGGCAATTGCCCGAGCCCGACGACAGAGCTCTCGTAGAGTCTTATGACCCGCTCGAGCGCGCTCGACTCAGCTTGAAGATAGGAAGCTTGCTTCCGTAGACGACGCTCCTTCTCGAGTTTGATGTCACAGTACCCCATTTCCTTCTCTATTTTCTCAAGTCTGCGCACCATCATCAGGACTCCATGAGGAACCTTGGCTCGCCTCTTCTCCTAGAGGGACCGCTTGGCCTGAGCGACGCCGTAACAACCTAAAGACGACGCACTACACGGAACGATTCAGAAAAATTGTTATTTTTGTCAAGGCTGACGTGATCCAGCCACGCCAGCCCCGAAGGCTCCTGCTCGCATCACGGTCTGAAGAGCACCGTAGGCGAGAGGCCAGTCGGCGAGAGCACTTGACGCCCACTCCGGCGACTCGTCGACTCTATGCAATTCAAGTCTACCGCCTCCCTGCCGTTTTGATGGAGAAAACGGAATTCTGCCAAAAATTTTCTGATGTTCGTCCATTTTTTTATCATAATCATATACACGCAAGCTGGTTACGTATTCCCCGCAGGTCACGGTCCTTGCGAGGACCTCTGCGGTGCCTTTATAGTTAAGTGAGCCAACTGTGTCACATTCGATGGCCGAGCAGGAGCGAAAGCCATGATCCTCATCTCCCCCAAACTCCTGGTACTGCTCGCTGCCTCGGGCTACTCAGAAAAGCCCGTGCCGCTTCCCTGGAGTTTAGGAACCGAGTACCGCTACGTCTGGATCCAGAACGGAAAGAGGGTCGGGGAAACCTGGTTCCGTTTCAAGCGGGACAGCAAGGCGGCCGGCGCTCCTGCCAAAAGGAAAACTCGCTACATCCTGAAGGCCAAGCGCGAAAACGACTACCCGGACTTCTCCGTACGCGCTCAGGAAACAACGACCGTGCGCGCAGACGGCACCCCGATCCGCTTCGAGGAGACTCTGACCGGGAAGTCGCTGGACGAGAAGGATTTTAACCAGGAAACCCAGATCCACTTCGAGGGTTCGACAGCCAAGCTCCGGTACAAGCAGCGTGGCAGGGACCAGAAGCCCCACGACGTCGAAATTCCGCAGGGTACTTTTATCATTGCGACCGACACGGTCGAGCACTGGGCATTGTTCCTTTCGATGCTTCCCCCTGGCTTCCAGAAGCGTGAGGTGCAGCTCCTCTACCCTGATTTCGCCGTCGTCATGTCCACCACGATCGAAAAGGCTGGACAGGAGAAGCTAAAGATCGGGACCGACGAAGTAGAGTCCACCCGCTACACTTTTCTCTCGAAGCGCAAGCAGCTCACCGGAGTTCTTTGGCTCGATGCGTCCCGACGCCTTCTCCAGATCGAGTTTGCCAACAAGAACCCCGCGCTCACACTGAGGGTGGTGCTGTCGGAGTTGAAGTAGAGTCGAATAGTGAACAGAGAAGG
>Ga0315336_1006551_pt1 | contig 11829 bp, 9 predicted proteins | sample ASW5metaG_FD_204512 | JGI IMG/M metagenome (GOLD analysis project Ga0315336, IMG submission 204512) | Ammonia-oxidizing marine archaeal communities from Monterey Bay, California, United States - ASW #5 | ecosystem: Environmental > Aquatic > Marine > Intertidal zone | place: USA: California...
TTTATATGAATGTCTTTATGTGGGAATAAATTATCTATTATAATATCACCTTTGTGAAATGATTGACCTGCAAACAATCCTTGACCATTAATACGTGATTTTGAAATATACACCTTTTTGTTGTATATATTGTATAAACTGTATAATAAAAATATAAAACATAAAATGGCTATTATTTTATAATATATATTCATTTATATATTTATTAATATATTAGTTATGTCTTTTTTTGTGAGTGTCAAATTATTAAAATAATTATAAACTTTGAGTTGTTTTTCTAATGATTTAAACAAATAATTAACATCTGTTATCATTGTTTTAATTTTATTTGTAATCTGTGGTTTTTTAAAATCAATGTCTATGATTAAATCCAATAAGTCAATATAATTAAATGACTTTAATAATGATTGATTATAGATTTGAATTATTGATTTACTAATATATGAATTATATTTATATGTTAAATCTTTATTAATAATTGTATTATTAAATATATGATATCTAGGATAAATACATGAAAATAATATAATAATATCTATGTCTAATAATTTATAATATTTAGTTTCTATATTATCACTTATACATATTGATTTATATATTTTATACAGAGTATCTATACCATCAATTTTCAATAAAGGTGTGTTTTCTATGATATTTAATGATAAAATATACGGCTCTGTTAAACATAAATGAAATAAATTATCTAATGAAGTAGGTTTAAATATTTCTACAATGGTTTCTTTCACATTATATCTTTTATCTATAGTAGTATTTATTTTTGGATTTATTTTTTTTGGATTTATTTTTTTTGGATTTATTTTTTTTGGATTTATTTTTTTTGTATTTATTTTTTTTGTAGTAGGTTTATGTAATGATAAATTATATGATATTTTAATAATATTATTAAAATGTTTATTACATAATGTATCACATACCACGATAATCAAATGATTTGATGTAATGGTTTTAATAAATCCATATAATTTTATTAATTTAGATTTATCATATGTAATAAAAATATGTAAATCATCTATTAATAATGCTTTAAATTGATTATGATTCAATGTCATCATTAATATATTTTTTTTATACAATGAGTTTGTAATATAGTTAATAATATCAGGGTGTTTTATATGATCACTATTAATATGAACAATATGATATTCTTTTAACAAATGGTTAGCTAAACTTGATTTACCACAACCTGGTGGACCCGTTATAAATAATGGTTTATCTTTATTAGATGACCATGATCTAATAATATTTTTTTGATTTAATGATAAGTTATTATGAACCATTAAATAAATATAAATAATTAATTTTAAATATTATTTGACATGCATATCTTTATTTCTAGATGATAAATCATATGGTTTTGACCATTCTCTTTCAGAATATCCTGGTCTATCTATAGGCACTGGTAAATTTTCTAAACTAGTTAAAAATTGATGATATTGTTTCACATTAGATGTTACTTCTTCTACACAATAAGTGACTACATACTTATTTAATTTTTGAATTTCATTTACAACACCTTTGGATAATACATTAAAATTCGCATGTTGTAATAATATGGATCTCATTACAATATATAATGCCTGGGATGATTGATAATCTATTGCTGGTGGCCCTATATCTTGATATACTCTATAACGTATGGTGTGTTGAATATTTTTTATATTTCCTTCAGAAAAAAATAGCGAACTTACAGCTGTTTCTTCAACTATCCCTTTGACACTAGTTGATTGATTATCATTTTTCATAACAACATCACCTTTCATAGTTGTTTTCACATTATCAATGACTTTAATATCGTGGACACGCCCATTATTAACTTCACCTAATATATCGTTTAATGTTTTATTCTTGAATACATTGTCTTCTCTTAAACCTGATGTTATGTTTTCTGAATCTTTTAAACTACATGTTCCTTTATTTAATTCATTTTTATTCACCCATGTAGAGCCATCACTTTCACATTTATCTTCTGTAATAGTTCCATCTGAGTTATACGATGAACATACACCATCTTTATTTAATTTTTCATCCGGATTAGTATACGCAAAACTTTGTTTAGGTATATCCCATTCATATTCGGTCCATTTAAAATTATTATTATTACATTCCGTTGCCGTTTTAATATGTGGTGTTTTGACCCCTTTACCTGTATAACATTCACCACAACCATCTTCTTTTGTTACACCTTCAAATATATTAAACTGCTTATTAGGATATTTATCATCATCATTAGTAGGTTTTAAACATACTTTTTTAGAATCTTTCCATTCACAGTATTGATTATTATTACACAAATCATCACTCAGATAATTAGTTGTACATCTTACTTTTTGATTACTTACCCATTTATCTTGGGTTAATGTTTCACTATCTTTATTTGAACATACCTTATCTTTACCAAAAAAATATGATTTATTAAAATATTTATCATCTATATCAACCGTTATATATTTTTTACTTTCGTCATGTGGTATTTCATGACAAGTAATACCATCCCAATCACATACACTTACACCTTCACGACCACTCCAAGGCGATGCGGCTGCACCCCACCCTGCTCTGGCGGTGCCTACCATTACTTCCCCTATAGTACTGGCCGCACCACCCCCACCTGGTACAAACTTACTACCAGCGGAGTATCCAGCCTTAGCACTCGCACGAATAGCTGAATCATCGTCCCATATCCCATCCCAATAATCGTCGCCCCCTATCATTATTTTAGATTCCTTTAACCTTTGTTTTACTCCGCTAATTGGTTTACTACCATCATAATTACCTTGTTTTGTCGGATCTGTATCAATTTTATATTTTTCATTTATATTACAACTAGCATTATCACTACATTTACTTAATTCATTGGTAGCACAATCATGTTTTAATGCCGGATTTCTCCACATGGGTTGTTGTATGGTAGGCATCCCTTTATCTAGACCCCGTTCTTGTTGTAAAGTATGTGTTTTCACAGCATAACCAGGAATATTTGCATGTCCTCTTATTTTAACGTCGAAATAACATTGTCCAGGATTTTTAATATCACTGGCAGAACATTTTTTCCCGTTTATTTTATTAATGTAATATCCTTTATTACCAAATTCATCAGTTATCATTGACATTATATATCAAGTATATATTTTATTTCTTAGTAAATTTCTTATAAAATTTTTCAAATACTGATAATTCAACTAACCACATTTCATTTATACTAGTTTCAAATAATTCATCTCTATCTTCTATTAATTCTTTTTTTTCATTTAATAATTTATCTATTTCTTCTTGTGATAATGTATAAATAGGTAATCTTAAAAGATAATCATATGTTTCATTTATCTGATGATATTCTTTATCACTTAATTGTTGAATTATATCCGCTTTAGTCCTCTTTTGAATGATAATTGTATTCTCTAGTATTTCTAAGATAAATTTACATTTAGCCGATATTAATTGAATCAATTTGTCTAATTCATTTAATTGATATTCCTTCCTTTTTGTATATAATTCTAACCGAACACGACAATATTCACGCATAATTGATTCTATATCATCGTATTTCTTGATTGTATTTGTTTCATTATATAGATGAATATTAGTTAATGATGTATGTTTTGTAGTTGCAAGTTTAAAATCTTTCTCTATTTTATCAATATTATCTTCTGACCATTGAGCCGATGATAAATATCCCGGTTTTAAATATACTTTAAAATAGACTGTTGTATCGGTTGATTGATTTTCATAATCAAGGATGATACCTTTTGACTCATTCTTACTGGTTCGTTCGATAACCATTTTATTGAGAATTTCTTTATAATCTTCTGTCCATCTTCCAATAGGTAATTCTGTAATTTCAATAGTTGTATTGTTAATTATATTATATATTCCTTTACTCATAAATGTTTTGCCTCCTGTTTTTATAATTGTCCCTTTGAATTGATGAAACCAAGGGATCATCGTTTTGAATTCTTTATTATCTATGATATTTTTGATATTCTTACATATATCTAATGGATTGAATGATGGTATATTTGTACTAAATCCTGTCCCAATACCTGTCATTCCATTCACTAGGACCATAGGTAATATTGGGACATAATAATAGGGTTCTACTTGTTGACCATCATCTTCTACGTATTTAAGTATGGGAAAGTCTTCTTTAGGATAAATACAATCTGTTAATCTATTTAATTCTGTATGAATATACCTACAACTTGCTGCATCTGAACCACCCATGATCCTTGTACCGAATTGACCGTTCGGTTCTAGTAGATTAATATTATTGGAACCTACAAAATTTTGTGCCATCCCTATAATAGCCCCTTGAAGAGATGCTTCACCATGATGATATGCTGCATTTTCACTGACATAACCAGCTAATTGTGCAACCCGAATCTCTTTGTATAATTTCCTCTTAAAACACGAATAAAGGATTTTACGTTGACTCGGTTTTAATCCATCATAGAGTGAACCAATGGATCTCTTTGTATCGCTATTTGAGAAATGAATCAATTCTTTATGAATAAAGGTTTCTACAGTCACATTCGTATCTTTACTATCAAGGATTTTTTTTTCATCATATTTATATAACCACTCTTTTCTTAAATCGGCTTCTTTCTTATTGAATGCTAGATTCATAGATTGATTTGTTTCGTCTGAGAATAGATAATTATTCATTTTCATATGTTTAAAATATTCTTTTGCTTCTACAGAATTACTTGTACCTAATCCCTTATAATATTTCGTATGCCATTTCTTATAATCTGATGTTTTTTCTATCCAATCATGATAATCCGATAGATTGAAGAATGATTTAACTGCTTTACCTTTTGACACTTTTACGATAGGGGTTATCATAGATGTGATATAATTAAGTTGGAGTAAGGCTGGCCACATAGAATGAAACATATTAAGAACTAAACCTTTGATATGTGATCCATCATGGTCCTGATCTGTCATAATCATGACTTTACCATACCGAAGTTTACTTGTATCTTTATACTCTTTACCTACTTCTAAACCTAGGATCTTCTTCAAATGAGTAATTTCAGCATTGTCTGTGATTTGTTTAATCGATGCATCTCGAACATTCAGCATTTTTCCCCGAAGAGGAAAGACACCATATTTATCCCGTCCCACTACCGATAATCCAGAGATAGCCATAGATTTTGCTGAATCTCCTTCTGTCAAGATTAATATACATTGATCAGATTTCTTGGTTCCAGCCCAATTAGCATCATCTAATTTAGGAACATTAATTTTATTCTTTTTAGTTCCATCTGTTTTTTTCGCATTTTTATTATCTTTGAATTCTGCGAATGATAATACTTTATCTACAATCCCTAAACCTATGACTTTTTTTATAAATTTATCATTTAATTCCGGTTTAGAACCGAATTTACCTGGTGCCGTAATCAACCGTTCTTTTGTCTGACTATCAAATCCAGGATTTTCAATCGTAGAATTAATGAACACTTTGAGATAATTCTTAATATAATGATCTTTAATTTTTGTTTTTTCTTTCTTTTCAATATGAGTTATTAATGCTTTCACTAATAGATTTGTAATATAATCTACATGCTTTCCTCCTTTCGGTGTGGCTATTCCATTCACAAAAGATACTTGTTCAAATTTATCTGTTGTTGAGACCGATACACCTACAGACCATCTAGCATGAATATCTTCATATATCATTTTTTCATCTGTTAAATACAGACCTATATATTTATCAAATGATTTTTGTTTAATCAATTGACAATTATAATATACATTGATCTTTTTATCAGTTACACCCGCTATATCATATAAACGTCGTTCCATCAATTGATACATCTTTTCAGAATACATTGATAAACCAAAGCGTTTAAAATCTGCGATCCATGATATTTTTGTATATGATTTACCGGTATGTTTTGTTACTTTCGGTTTTCCTCTATCTTTCATATTATCCTTGAATTCTTGAACATATTTGAGACCTCTTTCTTGGTCCAGAGTTTCTAATTTAAAATACTGTGAAAAGATATTTGTTAACTTGGCTCCGTATCCATTTTTTCCACCCACAATTTTCTTTTCATCTTTTTCATAGTTTGTAGAGGTTAAGAGGTGACCAAAGACCATTTCTGGAATCATAATTGGTTTACCTTTTTTATCTTTTTCAGTGGGATGTTCTGCAACATCGATACCTTCTCCATCATTGTATATGGTGATTAAGCCTGTTTCTTTATCTATGGTTATTTTGAGTGTTGTGACAGGGTTCATAGACTTCATTTGTTGTAAGCGAATGACTTGATCACGGGCATTCACTAAAATTTCATTAAAGATATTATAAAGTGCGGGTATATAGTCAAACGTTTCTGTTTTAATAGATTGATCGCTTTGTAGAATGGGTAACGTCTCTTCAATTAAATCAGAACCACCCACATAGGTATCAGGGGTATCATAAATGTGTGTCGCTAAATCTTTTTTTTGATATTTAGCTAACGATTGCGACATACGGTTACAATTACTTATGATAGTATGTTTAAATATAAAAAATCAAATTTTTATATTGTTTAATTATATAAATGACATCAAATAAAGGTAGAATACAAACATTAAAAAAAACGAATGTACGTTCAAAAAACGCACGTTCAAAACACATAAGAAGGATGAAAACAAAAAGAAGAACGAAAACAAAAAGGACAAAATTAAAGTCTAGGACAAAATTAAAGTCTAGGACAAAATTAAAGTCTAGGACAAAATTAAAGTCTAGGACAAAATTAAAGTCTAGGACAAAATTAAAGTCTAGGTTAAAAAGAGGCGGACGCCCGCGCGCCGTTTTTCCTCCTCGCCAGTCTAGATGGCAGCGTTTTAAGGAATGGCGGAGGAACCATAATTGGAATTGGAAGCCATGGAGCCCGAGCGCTGGCTTACAGTGGCCAGGTCCCCGGAAGTTGGCACCCTCGCATAATCCATTTCAGAAGCACATTGGGTATGGGTTGAGCGACAACTTAATGAACGCCTTGTCGATCTATGAACCACGTGGACACTACAATGCGTGGGATAGTCGTGAAGATATAGAGGAAAAACTAAGTGAATTTCCTATCGCATATTGGGAATGGGACACCCTCCCCTTAGCAGAAAGAATAAACATAGATCATCTGAGGGATAGATTAAGGGATCTGACAATTAATCCGGGATTGAAAGAAGATAAGCCACTTACGAAGGATCTTTTAAGTTCTCATTATATGGAAAAATATCCGGATTTGCAGGAGGAGGCACCCTTACCGACAGGAGAGAATGAGCTGGTAGCCGTTCGACGTAAGTTAGCCGAAAAAGGCTCAACCCTCGTAGGCCTTAGTGGGTTTATTAATACTTATGAATATAGAGCGTGGTATGATTTCCTCAAAAGCGACAAACGTTTGTTGGGTACCAAAGACATCCCTAAAATATTGGACAAGTTGTTTACGAATAGTGGTGATAATGTATCCATCCTGACCAAGTTAAAAGAAATGGCGGCTAATCCCGGACAGGGGGGGGCTCATGCCGTATATGGAAGTGTTTCGGGTACCGGTGCGGTAAAAGACGAAATCGAAGCATTCGTCGACAGCGCAGTTCAATTTCCATATATGTATGGGTACTTTATAGATAGAGATAGGATTTCCGAGAGTCGGCCAAATTTTGAGGCAGAAATAAATTTGTTGACCAAAGTGCGAACAGAAGGGTACCGAACCGTGGAAGAGCTAGACGAACAAATTAAAATATTCAAAAGTCATTACGATTTTTTTATTTATAGTATATACCCGATAATTATGGAGGAAGTGACACGTTTAAAGGAAACGGCGGAGCTCGATCACCAATACGGTTACGTGGGCGGGGCCAACACAGAAGTTGCGCGGAATGGTAGTGGCGATATTGCTGACGTTGATACCTTACCAAGTGGTCCGCTGTTGGCAGATCCGGTTGTGAGTAATGAGTGAGGAGATCCGGATCTTCACATTACGGATGTGCAATAATAATATGCCGAGTTTATCATTACAGATATCATAGCATAATATTAATGATCTTTAAATTTTATTTAATAACCGCTTGGACCTTTAAATTTTATTTAATAACCGCTTGGACATTGAAACATATTGAGCTAACGACATATCATGAATCGTTGTTGGTTGTTTAAGATAACTCGTTGTATCAATAAATACAATGATATCATATTCTTTATTAATATTGGTTAATTGATAATGAGCATTCATTTCATTTTCTGAATTATAGATTACTCCTACATATCTGAAATAGTGTTTCATAGGTATCTTTGGATCACATACATATATAAATGAACTCATTTTCCTAGATATAGATAATTCGTGACATAGATGTTCAAATGAATCTTTATGAGCTTTTTTAAGTATATATTTCCTTCCTGGTGAGTCCCATTCTTTACTAGCTTTTACTGATCCTTGATAGGTACTACATCCTATTTTAAATGATTTATGAGTCTTATCTAAAAGATATCCTATATTCACTTTATTGGGTTGATGGAAATTAGCTTTCACATTCCCTATATGTGAATTATGTGCCCATAAAATAAATTTACTTTTTTTATGATGTTGAATCATTTTTATTACATGATGCCAAAAGGTATCACGTATATTCCAATAATTCGATGAGTGTTTCATTTTACTATAATTTTGAATGATTTGCTGAACTATTGAACAATTTAATGTTTTTTCATGACATAAATTTTCTTTTGCTAATTCTATATCTTGACAATCAATCCCATAAAAAAAGACTTTCTTTGTATGGTGTTCATTCCACCGTTTCATAAATAAGACCAATAGTATGATATATTCGTTATTAGCCATCCATTTTGGATACTTTTGAAAGACATCATTAAAAAATGCTTTTATAGGTTTATTTATTTTTGAATGAATATATAAATTTAATTGATATCCTGATGACCAATCTGTTTCAAATAATACTGTATTATAACCGAAGTCTTTTATCATAATGATGGTGATTGCTAGACGAAGGGCATAATATTCTTCTGTACCATGTGTTGATTCACCTAATAAAAGGTAGTTCTTATTCTTCACTTTTTGTAAAAATGGATATAAATTATTATATGTGAGTCGTTTTATATCTTGATCCATATATATAATAAAATATAATAATGAGTTATAAAATTCATTAAGTTAAAGAATTATATTTAATATATAAACTATATAAATGGTTGTTTGTTTAGTATTTGATATAGATGATACAATTTATGTTCATAAGTCTGATGAAATGAATTATAATAACATTAGACCTGATTATCAATTAAAAAGTCAATTACAAAGATTAAATTATCCTAAATATATTTTGTCTAACGCTACCTATGGTCATGCCAATCTAATAGTGAATCGTTTAGGTATTATGAATGAATTTGAAAAGATTTATGCACGAGATAATATTCCTCAAATGAAACCATCATTCCTTTGCTATAAATCTGTTATTAGAGATATAGAATATGGGTTATTATCTCAATCTAATGAATATATCTTTTTTGATGATCTATTAGAAAATCTTGAAGGTGCTAAAAAACAAGGATGGAATACAGTGTGGATTTCACCCGAATATTTACAATCCTATAAATATCCTTTCGTAAATAAAGCGTTTCCTACTCTTAAAGGTGCCTTAGACAAGTTGAATTTTTAAATCACCACCTATGGTCCATACGGCTTTAGATATTAACGTAGGTCCTCCATATTGTTCATATTGTATTACCGCCGCTTTGTCCAATTTTAACCTTAGTCCGTTATAATTATACAGCTTTCCTACATTACGTGGTTCTTGACCTATACTATTTAATTTAGATTTAGTTACAGGAGTTAACTTTTCTCTCGACCAAGATCTAGACCTGGACTTGGACCTGGATCTATTTGGTGCTGATTGTGTAGATCTAGACCTTGACCTTGACCTTGACCTATGTGGTGCTGATTGTGTAGATTTATTTCCAGGCATATTTATATATAGATAATAATTTAAAACTAATGGATATAATATATTAAAAGATGTCTTTGGAATTAATTCTAGGATGTATGTATTCTGGAAAGAGTTCTGAATTAGTAAAACGTGTAAATCGTCTTCAAACAATTCAACAATCATATCTAATATATAATTCAATAATAGACACCCGATATGGTTCATCTGGTATTTATACACATAATCAATGTCATATACCTTGTTCAATTACAAATTCATTGTTGACAGAGGTACATACTGAACCTTTTAAAAATGCGACTACTATCTTTATCGATGAAGCACAGTTCTTTTCAGATTTATATGATTTTGTAAAGGTATCTGTAGAAAAATATCATAAACACGTTGTTGTGATTGGCTTAGACGGTGATTCAGATAGACAAAACTTTGGTCAAATTCATACGCTTATTCCACTATGTGATGATATTACCAAATTAAAAGCCTTGTGTAGTATTTGTAAAGATGGAACACCTGGTATTTTTTCTAAAAAAATGATAATTTCAACGGAACAAGTAGATATCGGATCTACTGATAAATATAGTGCGGTTTGTAGGAAATGTTATTTAAAATAATGGAATATTATATATGTTTTCTTTATTTTTAGTCATATTGGTTTGTATAGGATATTACTATTTGAATAAATTTTATCCTAGAGACACAAAAGAACAAATATATTTTGGAATATGTATGAGTGTATGGATTGTCATCATATATTTTATGAATTTTCAAGAACAATTTATGTATAGAATGTTTAAACAAATATATGATATACAAAAAAAACCATTATATGATATAAATGATTTTATGAAAAAAGAAGAATCGAATATATCAAATGATTTTAATATGATATTATTACAAAATCAAGGCTCAAGATGTGGTAAATGTAATAATTTTATATTACCAAAAGATATTAAATATACATCTTTAAATTATAGAATTCCTTTACATCAAGGAGGTTCACATGATCATAATAATTTAATGGTAGTTTGTCCTAATTGTAATCAATATTTTTATTAAATAATTTGGCTTAAGGGGGCGCATTAGTTGGATAATATAAGGTTTTACGAAACTCATAATCTTTTAAAGATATAATTTTCTTTCCTAATACCTTTGTATATTTCCATCCATATCTGAAAAATTTCACAAGCGCGAGGACTGGTATTTTAATATATAATCCAATAGATAATACTATATTTATAAGTAAAGTTTCTATGAATATTAATATACCACTAAATAACTTAGCTTTCCATAAAATTATTCCTATAAATAAGATAAAAGATAATAGAAGCAATAAACGTACTAATGATGGGACTATATCTTTTAATGGGGGTAAATTATACGTCCCATGGGCGAACGATGTATTATCCAATAAATAACACTCTGTTCCTTGCCATTCTAATTGTCCTTTAGGAGTAGGTAAATTTTTATATTTTGGATTAATTTTACAACTATTATTGCTAGTAGTATATTTACAAGATTTGTATTTTTCACATTTTTTTTTGGCAGGTCCCTTTTTCACTGAATTTCTTTTTATATATAGGTTTATTTTATTACAAACCTCTTCCGCCGAGTTATTATAATGACATACATATTTTCCTCCACCACCATACCCTTTATCACATTTTACATTACAACTACTTAACATAGACGACGAACACTCAGACCTTATTTTACCTTTGGAATTCAATTTAATATTCCCCCCCGACCATGTAGTTGTTACATCACCTTTTTCACTACTAGCTAGGTCTACAAAGGTGCAATAATTTGCGTTTGACCAATGATGAGTTGCTTTAAATTCATAATTATCTTTTAAGCATGATAAAG